>JAEEGJ010025401.1_pt1 | contig 12146 bp, 13 predicted proteins | sample 8958761 | NCBI WGS metagenome assembly JAEEGJ01 (sample SAMN16246546, study PRJNA631951) | gut metagenome | biome: gut microbiome; feature: rumen; material: RS-attached | host: Bos | place: Iran: Karaj | collected 2018-10 | reverse complement strand
TAGTACAGAATCTTTAGGATTAAGAAGCTTTTTAGCTATCTTCAACCGCGCTTCAACCATCGAAAGCCATTTGCTATGGCGATATGAATCTGAACCATCCACATAATCACAATTATATTTCCAATCGTGGGAATCAGGTTTATTGTAGGGAGGATCTATATAAATGCAATCTACCTGGCCGGCATAAAGATATGTAAGTAACTGTAATGCATGATAGTTATCTGCTTCAATTAAAGTGTGCCACAAATCACTGTCAGGTGCGTTTTGCACACTGTCCATTTGTTTAAGGTATGGATATATAACGTCATTTCGTTGTGCCACAGCAATCAAATCGCACAACTTGAACGTTTTTTGTTCCATTGTCGAGAGATTTATACAACATGCTTTATTGTCGCTAAGGCTTTGAACTTCAAAAACGTCATTTGGAGTTTTATCCTTAATAGCAACTTTTGTTCCCCTGCGAATGGAAACTTCTGGTAAAATAACATTGTCCGGTAGATGGTTTTCCCAGACTAATCCAAAACGTTTTTTCTTGGTCAGTCTTTCAACTTCTAACCGTAGTTGTTCTTTCAGATCCTGATCTGCTATACGCTCTATATATTGTTCAATAGCTGCCATAATTGCCGAAGCATTGAATTTAAATCTTTATAATTCTCTTATAAGTAGTGATTACTACAAAAGTATGCAAAAAATAAAACAATGTAGGGCGTTGATTGATTACATTTTTGGGGACAAAACAAAAAAGAGCCCACACTCACGTGTCGACTCTTCCCGCCGAGTTCCACATAAGGTTTTAACTCCTTGTTTGCACTAGTCCCTTATGTGGGGTTTTCCCGGCTCCAAATCTAATACCATGAAAAACACTTTAAAATCTATACCATGAAAACATGCGTTTTTAATTCTAACCATATAAAACCAAAGGGGGCATCCTTTCTAGCACCTCTGGCTTCGATGGAACACCCCCTTTGGTACTAGATACTGCAAACATATGGATATGTTTTTACAAAACCAAATTTTTTCGGTTATTCTTTATTTGTCCCCGTTATTCTTTATCATACCAACCTTATCTGCAGGCACTTCAAATAACAAGATTTCTTCTTAAAATAATGCCCTACAAGTTGCTGAAGCGCTATTTATTTCCTAATTTTGGATGACAACTTAAAATCAATACTATCATGAAAAAGAACATGAAAAACCTCTTAGTGTTCGTTATGGCTTTTATGCCGAGTTTAGCAATCAACGCATTCGCCCAGCCAAGTGGTGATGATCCGGAACTAATCCCTGTAAAGGAGACACCTTCTCCTTTTCCTGGTTCCGGCCCGCGCATCATGAAAGATGGTCCCACGACCATTCCCATCACGCCGAAGCCCAACCCCAATCCCATTCCTAATCCCCATGGTGATGGGCCGCGAATTGCTGGCGTTGATCCTGATGTCATTCCCATCAAGCCCAAACCCGGAGATGATTTGCCCGGTCCGCGCGTAGCTTCAGTTGAGCCCGAGGACATACCCATCATTTCCCTTCCTGGTTCAGTCCCCCTTCCACGTTTGGCATCCGTTGAGCCCGATGAGATTCCAATTAAGTCTCCTACTGATCCTTCTACTCATCCGCGCGTAACAAGTGTCAGTCCGACTGACCCTCCCATTAAACCTGATCCCACCACAAATCCAGGTTCGGGCCCCCGCATCCGTAAGGCGGCTTACTATCTGGATCTGATTCTCTTTAATGGGAGTGGATACTTTGGAAAATACCTCATCGGTTAGGGAATCAATTAAGATGGAGAAGGAGTACAAGAAATTGTGCTCCTTTTCTTTTTGCACACTGCCGCCGTCATCCCAAGACACACCGTTCCCATCAGAACTTATCTCATTGTTTGCAGTAGGCTGGCCAGCAGCTGCTCATTCGGCCGGTGGCCTTTGAGCTCCGCAATCGGCCAACTGTCATCCAAGCCTGGCAGAATTCTGCGGGCTTACACGTGGTGGGCTGTAATGTATTGTATAGAGGTAGTGGAGGGTGCTGGCCAGCAGGATGCTGCGCCATCGCTCAAGTGAAAAAAAACTTATATACCGGAATTGACCAAGGGGATAAAAATAAACCGCATGACACCGGTTCTACGTCCATCCCCCCATAAGGCTTTCGACACCCTTGAACTGAAATGAACAAGATTTCCGATGCCATGCGGAGGGAGATATGAATCACCCTTTTGGGTTTACATATACACCTCACACAGGCATCCGGCTCTTGTTCCAACTTCAAGTTCAATTTAATTGTCGAAAGTTTAATGGGTGAAGCGGAACTTAAGCAGAATTCCTTCGTACTTAAATCACCTGGGGCTATTTGTCCTAGGCGTTTGCAAAGATATAGCATTTTTCTTTTTCCATCAACCAACCGGCTCCATCTTCCTGTACAGCCCCGTGCTCTCCTTTACCAGGGCTCCCACCTTGCAATAGTGGGCTATATACCTCTCTGCAGTTCTGTTGCTAATCCTCATCATCTGCGCCTTCTGCCAGACCGCATCCCAGTCAAACTCCATTGGCAACTCCCTATAGAACTTTTCCCGTATGCTTATGTTTGCCTCCTTCAGCGCAGTCTGTATCGAGCACAGGTCCTTATACACCGCTACCGTGTGCCTGATTATCACGTTCACAATCTTCATGGTGTTGTCAAAGTCTATATCCAGGCAACACATATCAGATACGTAATCGCCGTGCTGCATTATCCTAAGGGTGGTCAATATCATGGCAATACGGTAGAATATCAGACCCATTCGCCGCACACTGGCTATCATGTTCTCGCCGTATCTGTTGTATAGCTCAAACTGCAGCTGGCTAAAGTATCTATGGAACCTCTCGTTCTGGCTCGGTTTGAACTGAAAGTACAGCCTTCTTGTCTTGCACAGCCTCTCATAAAAAGCAGTGAACGTCTGGCCCATCTCCGCAAATTCATCATCCAGGCTGGGCCCCTTTGGTAAGGAAAACACATCCATCCAGTCTAGTCCCGTATTCATGCTGTAAAATATGAACCTACTGAACAATCCATTTTCAGTGTCGCGTATCAGGCTTCTCAGCTGCTCAGGTGTGCCGCTCAATACCGTGCTCAGCTGCGGGTGCTTTATATCCACATGCTCATCATCAGTCCTCCGGTGGTAACTTATCGGCTCATGGTGAAAGGCCTTCCGGAACCCATCGCTGAAATTGCCAAAGTCGCTTGCAAAAGCATAAGCCAGAGTATCACCCTCAGTCTCAAATATAAGCCCACGCTCATCGCTCTCACTCAGTATCTGATAGACTGATGTTGCGCTGCTGTTAGCCGGTATGAACAAAAGGTGCTTTATAGGTGGATCCGGCTTCACCATACACTTTGACCTCCGGGCCTCATAAGCTGCCTTCTTCTTCAGGTACTCCTTCCTCTCTGCCTGGTACTCCTTATAGAGTTTGTCATGGATGGGCTGTACCAGCAGCCTACACAAGTTCAACCGCCCCTTACCGCTGCTGGCCCTTGCCGTCAGAAAGAAGAAAAGGTTGGGATAGACCTCCATACCGGCATACCGTCCATACACATTCGGCAGACAGGCTGACAGAGTTACAATCGCCCCAAGCAGCAGCACATCCTTCTCCTGATATGTTTGCCCATACACCGATATCAGCCCCAGGAATCCGGGCAACAAACCCTCAACTTGGTCTGAAAAAGTCGGCAATGGTCCATCTTCCGACAAAACCGACAAAACCGACACCTTGTCGTCTTCCATGTCTGTCGTTTTACCGACACCTGTCGGTTTTGTCGGTTTTGTCGGTTTCTTACTTTTTATGAAGTCATATTTTATGCCGGCTTCCCTGGCTTTATCAAACAGGTAACTGATGTTGATCCCTTTCCTTTTCCCGCTTAGACACTTGGCGTATAGTATCTCTGCCTTATCAAATGTGTACATGGGGTTGTGAATGCTCAGACGGTGAAAGTAAATCCGCCCGTTCACTCCAAGACCGTCAGCCAGTGAGTAGCCAATATTAAGCCATTCCTCATAGGTTTTGGTCAGATTAACCAGGCTAACCTCTATCTCACTCACCAACGTCTCCACATGCTCAAACAGATAATTCTGCTGGGTCCATCCGCAGGTCTCCCCGGACCGTGACTGCTGTTCGCCATCACGGTCCGCGTTCAACCATCTGCCCATATCAAACTTCACCTCACTCATTGCCTTACATGTAATTCGGGTTTAAATACACCTCCGGGTCATAAGGCAGCAGGCAACCGGTTGCAATTCCGTTTGAATTCTTATCCGCCTCTATCCTATACTTTTCCCACAGGTAGTTGCTCACCACGTTGTAAAAATCCTCATGCTCAAACACAAAGTTGTTGTTCACCACCCATTTCACGCCGTGCCCTGATGCGCTGGTAAACAGCAGTATTGTCTCAAATTGCTCCAGTCCCATCAGAATGTCCTTGGTCTGCTGTACAGATACATGGTTAAAGTCAAAGCATACATATCCCGTGGCCTTCGTCAGAGCATTCTTGTCCTTCTTGCTGAACACCCCGCTAAACAGTGCCATCTCAAAAGCATTGAACTTATACTTCCGGAACTCCTTCGGGTCCATGATGCTGCGCAGCTTCTCCGTCTGCTCACGTGATACGCCATCCCTTATGTATTTGTATGCCGCGTAAGGATCCATCACTCCGTATGGCTTCAGTATCTTACTGCCCGCCTTGAGTACCGAGAAAGTCTGCGGTACCGGCTTCCAGAACTCCCGCTTTTCAGTCTTCTTCCCAGTTTCCATACCTCTGCTGGCTTTTGTAGTAGCGTCTCATATCGTACAGCTTCTCGGCAAGCGTCAAGTCCACCAGAATCTTGCGTCCGTTCTGCATCACGGCATCCTTCAGGCATCCATCCTTCAGGCCCTGGGCCGTAGTCTTCGACACTCCAAAATGCTCCATGATGCACTTGATACCATGACCCATAACATGAGGTGCCTCCTTTGGCGTAACCTTCTCATCCAGCATCTGGCTGAGCATCTCCTTATACTCACCAACAGTAATTGATGCCAGTACTCTACTGTTCTCTAATTCCATAATCACTTTTGTTTAAGTTGAACTTTAATTGATTGGTCGCAAACAACTCTCAGGCCTGTCTTTGTTGTTACGCTGCAAAGTTGGCCCGCCTCGTTCAACTGATTATGGTATACCCCGCGATAGTGATTGGTATAGTACACGGGTTCATAAAAAGGGGCAATAAAAAACCCCTCACTGAGGGGTTCTTGCCCATACCCGGGTAGGTAGTATGGTAGGCGGGTGGGTAAGGTTTGTTTTGTTATCTACCCTTATACCCCTTCATATTCGGGGAATAGCTGCTTGATTTCCTTGTCCAGCCCACGGCCATTACGCGAGTAATATGCCTTGGATAGTCCGGTGATATCCCAATAACGCTCAAAATACACCCACTTCTTCCTGTCCGGGATACGTAATATCCCGCTCAGGATCTGGACAAACTGGCTGATTATAGTTTTGGGCACATCCTTGTGCCACCTCTTGCCATCGTAATACATAGGCGGTATGCGCTTAAACAGCGTCTTCGCCTTCTCTGATTCCATAGCTGCAAGCACCTTGTCGTGCTCAGTTCTAAGATGTAAGGCTAACTCATTATTGGCAACAAAAGCCTCGCCCTCCTCAAGGTCCCAAATAAGCTTGTCACAGTATGTCTTGAAAGCGCAGTCCCAATCCCACTTATCCTGATAAAACTCGTGGTTGGTCCGTATGATGTGCAGTTCATACTGTGACCGGCACGCCTTCACTGTCGCAATCCTCTTGCGTCTTCCCCTGATCTTGGACACTACTTTTTGCAATCTCTCCAACTGGTATCCACCAGTCAATTCTTCGCAGTCCAGGTCAAAACAATCAATCGACTCACTCTCGTTGATCTTGTCAATAATCGCCTGCTGCTCTTCAAACAAAGGGTCTTTCATTTGTGTCTCAAAAAGCACTAAAGTTAATTTTTGTCATTGCTTGTCGAAAGTTTTATGGGTTAATACAATCCACCCTAATGCTCCCGTGTCATGGTTGTCAAACAAGCAGGCTCCGTAAAGGAAAAACAACCGGAACCAAGATGAATACCCTATATCCAATTGAGCAAAAAGGAGAGGACCTTTAGTTCAACCTGAGCCCCACCCGCCAAGGCTCAACTCAGGCTCGGCCGCAAATATATAATATCAAAACCCAAATATTTTAGTTTAGACCAATAAAATGCAGAAATGGAACAAATTAGTATATAAATCATACATGAATGGACTCCATTGAACTATTCCGTATCATTATGTTATGTAACAAGAAAGCCCGGCTCCCAGCCAGGCTTTCCTTATGTCACTTAAAGTAGTCGTATTGCAGTACCAGTTTCTGCGCCACCTCTAGTTTGTCAGCTCTGATGTACTTCTCCAAAGTAGTCACACTCTTATGTCCAGTAACTTTCATGATGTCATAAATAGGTATCCCGTCCAGATACATAAGTGTGGCACCGGTCCTTCTGGCCGTATGTGTGCAAATCAAGTCGTATTTCTTATAGTACCTCTTGGAAACCTCGCCTCCACGAGTCTCTTTAACCTCAACCAGATCGTCAATCCCCGCTTTTTTTCCAATCTCCTTTATATATAGGTTTATCTTCTGGTCGCTAAGGTGGGGGAGGCCATCTGGATATTTGTTCAGGATTGCGCGAATCTTGACGTTGCAAGGAATCTCAACAAGTCGGCCAGTCTTCTGCTGATGGATAGAAACGAACGTAATCTGCTCATCACCATTGTCAATCACCTTAATATTCTCAGGCTTCAGGTTGTTGTAGTCAGATACTCGCTGCGCAAGCCATACACCAATCATAAATAAATCGCGTGCCAACTCGTAGTTCTTCTTGTCTTCCATCTTTGAAAGGTCAACCTTTTCCATGGCTTCCAGCTCTGCCCGGGTCAGATAAATCGCATCAATCTCCTGTACCTGCCCCTTGAATTCAATGCTCTTGTAAGCTGGGTTTACCGGATAGCCGCGGGTGTCAGCCGCCCTAAGAACCGCCTTCAGTTGCTTGATGAATCGTCCAATGGTGTTGTCGGAATAGTGCATGGCCTCATTCTTTTCACGGGCTTCCTTCATGAGCTCATTGCGTCTCTTGCCCTCATTCTTGTCCGAGCTTATGTCCTGACTCATAAGCCAAGCCTTATACTTGGTGTAGCACTCAATATCCACATCCTGGAAGTCGTATGTCACACCGGTATCCTTCATGAAGTCCTTGAAATGTTCCAATGCATTGGCTGTGCCAAGTCTGGATCCGGGTGCATAAGTGCGGCCATACTGAAGGGTGGTTTTGTTTCCTTCCTTGATATCCTTTACATAAAGATCAATAAACTTTGTAAGCGTCATCTGCTTCTTCCGCTTCTCGACCTCTTCCATCTGGAGTCTCTTCTCCTCCTTTTCAGCCTCCTTTTGTTTCTCCTCTTCAATGACCTCAGACTGCATAACTTCATAGATGATATCGCGAAGCTTGTCATTGGTCAAATTGAGACCTTGCTTGTCAGCTTGCTTTCTTATCTCTCTAAGCTTGTAGATGCTTTTCGCAAACTTTGGATTTCTGTCTAGATAATTGTCGCGAGCATTGTTTGTGCCAAGAGCATTGTAACGGGTCCAATCAGATTTTGAAATGTGTAGTCCGGTAATATACCTTCGCAAACTCAGGAGCTCATGGTTAACTCCGTTTTCTCTTTTTAAGATACGGACTCTGATAGTGACAGTTCCGTCCTCTTTATACAAGTACTTGGTGGACATGAGAACAACATTTTTGATTTACATAACAAAGATACAAAGAAAATCAAATGTACCATAAATGTACCATAATTATTTGTCTTCATTATACCACAATATACCATAACGATTGCTAACTATCTAAAAAACAATATTCTATTGGAATTTTCGGCACAATAAACGCCGTCGTTACTAATCCCAACGGAATCACCAGAAAACCGCCTCAGATATACGTCTGAGGCGGTTGATTTTTTTGAGACAAAGGGGACGGTTCCTTCTGTTACTAATCTGTATCCTCGAGCTCGAAAAGGGCTTCAATGGTAACGCCGAATACCCGTGCCATTTTGAGTGCAAGGACTGTTGAGGGGTTGAACTTGCCTTGCTCTATGGCTACGATAGTCTGGCGGGTAACGCCGGTCTTATCGGCCAGCTCCTGCTGCGTCATACGCACGCGGGCGCGTTCTACTCTAAGGTTATTCTTCATCGTTCAACTCCCTGTTTTGTTTCCACAAAGATAATTTGAAAATAAGCACGTAGTATCCCATAAAGGCCGATACTCCGGTAGGTATTTTTAGAATTATATTGAGTTTGCCTATTGCTTCGGGTGAAAGAATATGGACTAAGAAAGGTGTAGTCAGAAACATTAATAGAGACCAGACAACGTATATGATAACGATAGTCACAAGTGCCTGATGGCGGATTTCAACTATTCTCTCATCTTCCTGCTTTTCCTGTGAAAGTGCCATGAGGGCAAATGATATGGGAGTAAGCAACAATACCAGAGCCGATGCCCATGTGGGTCCTGCGGGGGAAGAACTTTCCTTAAAGAATACATATGGGAATAGGTCTCTGATAATGGCTTGCCAGAATACCAGGCATAACAGAACGCAAACAGCAAAGATTATAAACCCTACTTTTTGCCACTTGTGGTCCAGCAAATGATACTTCTTCATAATTACGATACTTTAATAGGTTGTTGATGCTGCAAATGTAAATAATAGATTACATTGCGACAATAAAACAAGACATAAAGTATGTTAATGTAGACTTTTAGTGACGCAAAACGCGCTCGGCCCGAAGGGACGCTTTTACCAAGCGAAGCGGCTAAAAGAAACGACCCCTTTGCGTCACTCTACGCTGCGGATCTCTTTGCCGAACGGGAAGATTGATCCGAGGGCGATCCTGAAGTGCATCTGTCCGAACGGGAAGCCGATGACGGTGATGGTGAACAGAAGTGCCAGAACAAGATGGAAGGCAGCAATCTCCCACCAGCCGGTCAGGATCCAAAGAACGTTGAATCCGGTGCTCAGGCATCCTGGCTGGCCGGGCTTATCGGCCATCTCACGACCGAACGGCCACAGGCAGAATGATCCGATTTTTATTATCTGAACTCCGAACGGGATGCCAATTATGGTTATACAATATAGGAATCCTATTATGTAGTAAACTAATGCCGTTGCAAAACCGCCCAGAATAACCCAAAGGATATTGCCCAAAGTCTTCATAATTGCAAGGTTTTAATTAATATCACAAATGTAGCAATTTTGCGGTATAAATGACGCAAAACGAAACGACCCCTTTGCGTCACTTTTACTAATTTTGCGGCATGGAAAGAACACTTGTAATATTGAAGCCCTGCACCATTCAGCGTGGGCTTATAGGTGAGGTTATATCACGGTTTGAAAAACGAGGTCTTAAGCTTGTGGCAATGAAAATGCAGCAACTTGATGCCGATATCCTGCGCAAGCATTATGCGCACATGGTGGAGAAACCTTTTTATCCTATTATAGAGAAGTCAATGATGGCGGCTCCCGTGGTTCTCTGCTGCTGGGAGGGTATTGATGCCGTAAGTGTAGTACGCGAGATGGCCGGCACCACTAACGGACGCAAGGCTGCCCCCGGTACCGTACGCGGTGATTTGTGCGTGAGCCATCAGGAGAACATAATCCATGCATCGGACTCACTGGAGACAGCAAAAGCGGAGCTGGCGCGCTTTTTCAGTCAGGATGACTATTGCGACTATCCGTCTCCGCTTTTTGATTATCTGTACGCTCAGGACGAGCTCTGATCAGGTAGACAGAATACCCAGTACATTGATAAGCTCATCATCGATGGGCTTATCCTTTTTTACGGCCTGCGCAAAGGGTATGTTTACCATCTTGTCATTGATGACGCCTATCATGACGTTGCGCTGCCCCTCCTTGAGAGCCTCAATGGCGGCTACGCCCATACGGCTGGCCAGAATGCGGTCAACTGCACTGGGGCGGCCTCCGCGCTGTACGCAACCCAGGATTGATACGCGAACATCGAATTCCGGATACTCGTTGTGCATGCGCTCTGCATAGTGCATGGCTCCTCCATCGGCCTCAGATACTATAACAATTGAGCTGCGCTTGGATTTGCGGATGCCGCGCTCAATGTATGCGGCCAGCTGGTCAATATCAGTGCTGCTCTCAGGTATGATGGCAGCCTCGGCACCGGCAGCGATGGCGCTGTTCATGGCCAGGAATCCGGCGTCACGTCCCATAACCTCGATAAAGAATATGCGGTTATGTGAGTTTGCGGTATCATGTATCTTGTCCACGCACTCAACAATGGTGTTCAGTGCAGTGTCATATCCTATTGTATTATCTGTTCCGTAAAGGTCATTGTCAATTGTGCCGGGCAGACCTATCACGGGTATGTCAAATTCACTTGAGAATTCCTGTGCTCCCGATAGGGAACCGTTGCCGCCTATCACCACAAGTGCGTCAATCTTGAATTTCTTCATGGTCTCATACGCCTTGGCGCGGCCCTCCTGGGTCATGAAATCCTTGCTGCGGGCAGTCTTAAGGATTGTCCCGCCCTCAAATATTATACCCGATACGCTCTCAGTGGTAAACTCTTTTACATCACCTTCTATAAGGCCGTCATATCCACGGTATATTCCAAATACTTTCCATCCCTCAAAAATGGCAGAGCGGGTGACCGCACGGATGGCTGCGTTCATGCCTGGAGAATCTCCTCCCGATGTCAGAATGCCGATACTCTTGATCTTTCCCATAATGGTATGTGTTTTTGCACTGCAAAGGTACACAAACACCATGGTTCTATACGTGTTCTTATTATTATTTTAGAATTGTCACATTTTTTGTGGTTATTCCAAACTGAATGGAATCTTAATAACAGGCCAAGAAAATCATTAGGTTACAAGACGCCGTTGGAATACTGCAAAATTATGTTTAACTTTGATTTCGAAAAAGTTGCACTTTAAATTAGAATTCACGAAATAGACTACACAATAATTGATGAAGATGAAAAGGAAAAACTTTAGATGGAACAGCATATTCATTATAGTTGTCATTGTTGCCTCCATTTCTCTGACTGTTGGTTGTGATTTGATTGATAAAATCACAGATAAACACAGGATTATCTATCTTTACAATAACAGCGACAGAGATATAATTGTTGTTCAAAGTGGTTGCGAACCACAAACCATTAGTTATTATCCCTCTTGTTTTGCTCAAGAATTAGTTCCTGCGCATTCCAACTATGAAATGAAGGTCAACGATGTTGTTCGTCTTAGTTGGGAAGATGTTATTTCTAATTATTCTGGGAGAGCAGCTTTCTTTATTTTAGATGCAGATTCAGTTAGAGCGTTGAATAATGATACAACAATCAACAGGAAACCAATGAATGATGTGGAACAAGAAGAACTAGATATAATGTATGATAAACGAACGACTATTAAATATTTCTATTACTCCATATCGGATTTGAATAAGATGAACTGGACCATCACATACCCATAAGTGAATCCGCACCGGGGACGGTTCTAAACGCGAACAGAACCGTCCCCTACGCAAACAGAACCGTCCCCTACGCGAACAGAACCGTCCCCTTTGCGTCTTAAAGACTACAACATAAATGATAATAAACGTAAAAATGTTTGGAAGTAATTACAAGATGTAGTTTATTTGCATCGGACATTAGTTAAAACCATCGCGATATGAAGAAACTAACAGATAAGGAACTGGCAATCATGAACGTGCTCTGGGAGTGCGGGGCACTATCCATGAGGGATATAGTGGAGCATCTGCCGGAACCCCAGCCGCACTTTAATACGGTGTCTACGTTCGTGCACCGTCTGGAGCGCAGCGGCATGATCGCTCACCGTGAACTGGGTGCCAAGTTCTTTCTTTATGAGCCGGCCGTAACACGTGACAAGTATGCCGAGCTCATAAACAAGGAGAGCGTGAACAGATTCTTTGGCGGATCATATATGGATTTCATCTCATGCCTGGTAAAACAGCAGGAGGTTAGCGTGGATGAGCTCAAGGAACTTATAAAGATTGTAGAAAAGAAATAGTCATTATGGGTAGCATAGTCCTTTACATAAT
>JAEEGJ010025400.1_pt1 | contig 12147 bp, 6 predicted proteins | sample 8958761 | NCBI WGS metagenome assembly JAEEGJ01 (sample SAMN16246546, study PRJNA631951) | gut metagenome | biome: gut microbiome; feature: rumen; material: RS-attached | host: Bos | place: Iran: Karaj | collected 2018-10 | reverse complement strand
TCCGACTTCCTCCGCTACCGCGACCGCTACAAGTTCCTGTTCGACCTGGAGACGACGGACTACAAGGGCTGGGCGAACGGCCTCAAGCAGGCCGGCTATGCCACCGACCCGTCCTATGCCGTCAAGCTGATCAAGTACATCGAGGAATTCAAGTTGTATGAATTCGACGGGATGACCGTCGCCGAGGTCTATGCCGAAGGCAGCCCGGACATGCTTCCGCTGTCGGAGGATGCGGACTATCCCGCCGCCATTCCGGAGTCCCCGCTGAAGATCGAGGAGCCGAAGCCCTGGGGCGGCAACGAGGTGGCCGAGGAATACAGTTTCTCCCTGTCCCGGCGGATGTATTCCCGCAACGGGGTCCCGTTCATCTACGCCCGGGAAGGGGAGGACTATGCTTCTATCGCGAAGGATAACCATCTGTTCCTCAAGGAATTGCTCCATTTCAACGACCTGGCTTCGGTGGAGAAGCTCCTGCCGGGGGAAGTGGTCTATCTGGAAAAGAAGAAGAAGATGGCGGCCCCCGGCCTGGAAAAGCACATCGTCGAAAGTTCGGACGAGACGGTGCGCGCCATCGCGCAGCGCTATGCGGTCCGGGTGAAGGACCTGCTGAAACTCAACGGGATGAACGACGCTTCCCGCCTGTACGAAGGGGATGAGATCCTGCTCCGCCCGCTCCCGCCGAAGAAGGTCCAGCTCCACCAGAAATAATTGACCGTCATGAAGAAAGCGCTTAAATGGACGGCGGTCGCCCTCGGCGCCGTGCTGCTGGTCGCGGCAGGCGTCTTCGCCGCCCGGCAGTATATCGACCGGAAGGTCCCGAACTTCACGGAACGCTTCGAGTTCTTTGTGCGTCCCGGCATGGAGCCGGAACTGGTGCAGGAATACCTGCTTTCCTCCGGCAAGGTCCGCCGCCCCGGAAGTCTCAGGCGTGCGCTGAAGGCCCAGGGAGCCCTGGAAGAGATGCAGGTCGGCCATTATACGGTCGATCCCTCCGCTTCCAGCGTCTATCTCGCGCGGATGCTCCGCCACGGCTGGCAGACGCCGGTCCGGCTGACCCTGTCCGGCTCCATCCGCTCGAAAGGGGCGCTGGCCCGGAAGATCGGCTCGCAGATGCTCGCGGACTCCGCCGCCGTGGCGGCTTTCATCCAGTCTCCCGATTCCCTCGCGCGGTTCGGGACGGACACCGTCCGGCTTTTCTGCCGCATCATCCCGGATACCTACCAGGTCTATTGGACGGCCTCGCTGTCGGAGCTTTTCGTCATCTTCAAGAAGGCCTATGAGGCGTTCTGGACCCCCGAGCGCATCCGCAAGGCGGAGGCGCAAGGGCTGACGCCGGAAGAGGTCTCGATCCTGGCCTCCATCGTGGACGGCGAGAGCCGCTATGAGCCCGAGCAGCCGACGATCGCCGGCGTCTATCTCAACCGCCTCCGCCGCGGGATGCTCCTGCAGGCCGATCCGACCGTGGCCTACTGCTTCGGCTACAGCCTCAGCCGGATCCTCTCCCGCCATCTGGAAGTGGATTCGCCGTACAATACCTACCTGTACCCCGGCCTGCCGCCCGGACCGATCTCCTGCCCGCCGAAGAACTGCCTCGAGGCGGTCCTGAATGCGGAAAGGCATGATTTCCTGTTCTTCTGCGCGGATCCGTCCTTCAACGGGTCCCACCGTTTCGCCGCCTCCTATTCCGACCATCTCGCCAATGCACGCGCCTTCCAGCGGGCCCTGACGGCCCGCCAGCAGGCGAAATAATCCGCTGCGCCATGAAACCGATGCTCCTCCCCGTCCTGGCCGTCCTCCTTGCGGCCGCTGCTTGTTCCAGCGACAAATCCCCGTTGCACCTGACGGGCGTCACTGAAGTTGCCGGCCGGCAGGGCGTCGCGACGGACGGGACCTGTTACTATGTCTCCGGATCGACCGCCCTGTACAAGTATTCCCTTGACGGAGAGCTGCTTCTGGCCAATGAGCAGCCTTTCGCCGCGATGACGGGCGATGTCAACCACATCGGCGACATCGATGTCCATGACGGCGAAATCTACGCCGGCTGCGAGTACTTCATGGACGGTGTCGGGGAGAACATCCAGGTGGCGGTCTTCGATGCCGGGACCCTGGAATACCGGCGCTCGATTCCCTGGAACCCGGATTCCGGCCAGGTGGAGTGCTGCGGACTGGCCGTGGACGCCGCCCGGGGCCATGTCTGGATGGCGGACTGGGTCCACGGGGAATTCCTCTACTGTTATGACCTCGCCACCTCGGCCTATGTCGGCAAGGTCATGCTGCATCCCGTTCCGCAGCTGCAGCAGGGCATCTGTGTCCTGATGGGCAAGATGCTCATATCCTGCGACGACGGGGATGCGGAGAAGGAGGAGCCGGACCATCTGTACATCTGCGACCTTTACAAGCCGGACGGCACCCTGGCGCGGGATGCGGAGGTCCGCCTGTTCCGGACGATGGACGATTTCCGCCGCACGGGCGAGATCGAAGGGCTGACCTTCAACCCGGTGACGGGCGCCATTACCGTCCTGGCCAACCGCGGCGCCCGGATCATCCTCGGCATGCCCAAGGGCTTCTACGAGGGGTACGACCGCGAAATCCACGAACTGTACACGTATCAAAAATAGGGGAGTATGGCAACACCGCTTGAAGACTTGTTCCCGAACTACAGCGAAGAAGGCCGGGAACTGATCCACAGGGCTTACGCCTTTGCCGAAGAGGCGCTCCGGGGCGATCTCCGGGGCAACGGCAAGCCGTTCATCGAGCATCCCCTGGGCGTCGCCCGGATCGTCTCCGACGAGATCGGCCTGCCGCCCGAGTGCGTTGCGGCCGTCTTCCTGCACGAGGCCGTCCGCCTGCATCCGGAACTGGACATCCAGGCCCTGAAGATGGATGCGGCCGTCTATACGATGGTGGATGGCCTGAACAAGATCGCCACCATCAAGCCGAAGGACACCCGCCTGGAGGCGGAGAAATACAAACGCCTGATCATCCAGTACTCCCGGGATCCCCGCGTGACGGTGCTCAAGCTGGCGGACCGGCTGGAGGTGATGCGGAACCTCGACCTTTTCTCCAAGGCCGACCGGGAACGGAAGGTCCTGGAGACCCTGCTGCTGTATATCCCGCTGGCCCACCAACTCGGCCTGTACAACATGAAGCGCGAGATGGAGGATATCTATCTCAGCTATGCCGAGCCTGAACAGTACCGCCTGATTACCAATAAATTGAAGGCGACGGAAAAGGACAGGGAGAAACTCATGACCGAGTTCATCGAACCGCTCAAGAAGACCCTCTCCGACGCCGGTATCCAGTACAAACTGAAAATCCGGACCAAGGCGGCCTATTCCATCTGGGCCAAGATGCAGAAGCAGAAAGTGCCCTTCGAGGGGGTCTATGACGTCTTTGCCATCCGCTTCATCATCGATTGCCCCGGCGACGATCCCAAACTCGAGAAGGAACTCTGCTGGCGGGTCTATTCCTTCGTGACGGCCGAGTACGAGCCGGACACGAAGCGCCTGCGCGACTGGATCACCAATCCCAAGACCAACGGCTATGAGTCCCTGCACATCACCGTCAAAAACAGGGATAACAGCTACCTGGAGGTCCAGATCCGGACCCGGCGGATGGATGACATGGCCGAGAACGGCTTTGCCTCCCATTGGGCCTACAAGGGCATCCAGCGGGAGGAGTCGATGGACAAGTGGCTCACGGCCGTCCGTTTCGCCCTGGAACACCCCGATACGGACAGCCCCGAGGAACTGCCGCAGCCGCCCGCCCGGGAAATCTTCGTCTTCACGCCGACCGGCGAACTCCGCATCCTCCCGACGGGCTCCTCCGTCCTGGATTTCGCCTTCAACATCCATTCGAACATCGGCTGCCGCTGCACGGGTGGCCTGGTCAACGGGAAGGCTGTCCCGATCAAGGAGAAGCTCTCGACCGGCGACGTGGTGGAGATCCTGACCGGCAAGAACCAGCGGCCGTCCGCCGACTGGCTGAATGCCGTCGTCACGACCAAAGCCCGTTCGAAGATCAAGCAGGCGCTCAGCGAGATCGAGTTCAAGAAGGCGGCGGACGGCCGGGAAATGCTCTCGCGCCGGCTCAAGAACTGGAAGCTGGAACTTCCTGCCGAGATGCAGACCGAGCTGCTGAAGAAGTACCATTTCACTTCGATCAACAGTTTCATGGCGGCCATCGGCACCGGCGAGTTCGACGTCAACATCGTCAAGGATTACATCCTCTCGGAAGACCAGCGGCATGCGGAGGCCGTCGAGGCCGCACAGGCGGCCGAACAGGCCAAGACCGCCAAGGCCGGACGGGAAGGCAAGGACGACATCCTCGTCATCAATGCCCGCGACCTCAAGGGCCTCGACTACAAGATGGCCAAATGCTGCAATCCGGTCTTCGGCGACGATGTTTTCGGCTTCGTGACCCGCGCGGAAGGAATCAAGATCCACCGGATTACCTGTCCGAACGCCGCCCGCCTGATGGAAGAATACCCTTACCGCATCCAGAAGGTCCGCTGGGCGGACACGCCCTCGGCCGGAACCTTCCAGGTCGCCCTCCGGATCACGACGGAACTGGAAGGCGGCGTCCTGAGCCAGATCATGTCCGTCTCGGGCAATTTCCGCGTTTCCATCCGCTCTTTCAACGTTTCCGAAAACCAGCGCGCCGGCACCTACGAGATCACGATGAAACTCTCCGTCCCCTCCAACCTGGAGCTCGACAAGGTCGTTTCCCAGATCCGCGCCATCCGCCACGTCCTGAAGGTGACACGTACATAGCCATCCCCATAATAACACGAACCATATGAACAGAATGACCATCCTCCTCGCCGCAATGGCGATGAACTGCGGCATCGCCCTTGCCCAGGACAGTTTTGTTTCCGCGCCGCTCGTAAAGGCGTTGGAAAGCGGTAAGTTCTATATGAAACTCAGTGCCTCGCAGGCCGTTGAAGATGCGGAACTGGATTTGGGTTCCGTGTCGATAACGGTCGAACTGGCATCCCGCGGCGGCGTTTCCATGAGTCGCACCCATTCGCAGATGGCGGATGGTGTCGTACTGACCACGGCGCAGGGATCCTATCTACTGGATGAACAGGCCAAGACCTGGAAGTCCCAGCCCGGTGCCGGGGCTTTTACCGGCGGGCAGCTCCGGTTCATCCGGCAGGGCAGTTGCCGGATCAACGGCGAAGAAGGCTGGTTTTTCGATGAATACCGCGCCGGCGATGGTAGCAGTTTTACCTTTTTTTATAATAGTGACAAGGTGTCCGTCGTCGAGCTTGCATCGCCGGATGGGGAGGGGTTCGGAGCGATGAACCTGCAGTCTTTCAGCACGTTCATTCCCTCCAACATGTATTTCTGCGTAGGAAACGACTGGAAGGAGGAGACCGGCGGGGGAATGGGAGATGCACTTTCCATGGCCGGCATCGACCGCGCATCGATCGAGGCGGAGATCCGAGAGAGCCTCAAGGGCGAGGAACTGCCTCCCGGCATGAGCGTCGACGATATGGTGAAGATGGCTCTCGGTTCGATGGGCAGCGCAACGGGGACGCCCGCCAAGCCGGCAAGGAAGTCGCTCTTTCCGGCCCCGCCGAAGTGTACCAAACCGTGGACGGACACCGGTACGGCCAACGATCTCGCCGGCGGCGGCAGTTTTTCCGCCATTACCATTACCGACCGGCAGGACGTTCCTTCTCCCGTTTACGCATCGTCCCTGTCGTCGGCTTCGTCGACAAGCAAGAAGAAACACGGGCTTCGCACCGACCGGAATGTGACTTCTGAGGGGATTAGGGCGGCAATGGAATATTTTATGGCCGAGAATCAGGGGAAGACCGGCAAGGAGATTGAAAACAACATCCTCGGGTTCAACAAACAGGCCGCCGGCGCCATGGCCGCCGGGACGGTCACCGGCCCGCTGGTTGAAATGGCCATCGCCGAGTGCAAGCTTTATCCGCATCCGTCGCTGCTGACCACCACCGGTTCCCTGCTGCTGGAGATCGAGGATCCGGAGACGGCCGCCGGGTATTTTGAAGAGGCCTCCAAACTGCAGCCGGACTTCGCCGGTCCATACTATGGCCAGATTGAGTGCGCCCTGGATATGGGCGACCTGCCCAAGGCCCGGAAGATCGTGCCCAAGATCCTGGAAATGACCCCGCAGGGCCTGCAGGACGGCCGCGCATGGCTGTATAAGGCCATGCTGGAGGACAAGAACGACAGCCCCTACAAAGCGGTCGACTATCTGTTCAAGTCCATGTCCTTCGGCTATTTCGACGAGAATTCGGTGCTGCTCCTGAATTCACTGCTGACCGAACTGGATGTGGCCCAGATGCGGGCTGCCGAGAGCGGGGGCGATTTCCAGAACATCCTTGAGTCCGTGTTCACCGATGAAAACCTCACGAACCTGCGCAAGGCGATCACCTGGAGCCGGAACGAGAAGTTCGTGAGCAACGAAGCCGACTTTTCATTCACGAGTCCCGCCTCGCTGGAGGGCAATCGCGAAATGAACCGTCGGTATGCCTCCGAATACGAAGCCAAGGGGGATAAGGCCTGGGACAAGTCCCAGAAGGCGATCGATGCTTCTCCGGGCGTGAGCATTTGCGAGGCGATGGCCCTCGACGGCCTGGCCGACAATATCCAGGAGCTGTTCGATGCGGCCAAGGATCTCCCTTCGTCGAAGAAAGCCGCGGCGGAGAGCGCCCAGGCGCGGAAAAGTATGGGCAAGTTGAATATCAGTTCCTCTGCCCGGTCCACCCTCTCCAAGGGCTACCGTCTGGCCACCTTCGCGCTGCGGAAGAAATACAAGGTGGACGGATTCTACATTCCGGACGACCGGACTTTCTGGAGCCTCTATACCCTTGACCGGTACTATCATTGGCGCATGGCCTATGTCCAGGGCGGGTTCGGTACCTACGATGAAGACAACAACACCTTCAGCGGCGTGCTCCCTGAGGCGCTCAAGAATTGGTATCGGAATAACCACGCCACCAAGGAGAAATACGATGCCCTTGACAAGGAGATGGCGGAGCGCCAGAACAAGGCCGAACTGGCCCTGTTGGAGAGAATCGCCAAGCAGACGGCGGCCTGGGATGAGGCGCATCCCGATGCACCCACCGAAGTCTGGGAGAGAGCCCATAAGCGCATCGGCAGGCCTGCCGTCATCATGATGATGTACACGCACCCGATGGAGCGCCTCGAGCAGCTGAAGATTCCTTCTGCGCAGGAGGAGATGCGCCACCAGGAGGAGTGCTTCAACAAGTTGATGCGGCCCCTTCTGAACGAATGGTGGGCCGATATCTCCAAGCACGCCCTGTACTGCCTGGATCCCAATATCGCCAAGTATTTCTGGTTCAAAACCCTCTCCGAGATCTACGGTATCGTGGAAGGGACTTATTCGGACAAGGCCTCGGAAGGCGAGAATATCGCCTGGCAACGCGAGGAATTGGAGAAAGTACTGGCCAAGATCAAGGAAGAGGAGTGGCAGGACCGGCAGGCGGCGGCCGCGGACTTCCAGCAGCGGATGGCCGAGGCCCGGGATGAACAGGAATTCCCGGACCGCAAACTGTATGGCTTCAATGAGTTGACCCTCGACATCGGCCTTCCTTTCGGCGACCTGCGCCTGGGCATCGTCGACGGCGATTGGGGATTCAAGGTGGATATGGACCTTCCGGATGTGATTATCCGTCCGGAACCCCTCAACAGCGTGACCGTAGATCCGATGAAACCGAAACCCTACTTTGACAACAGCATGCTGAACTTCATCCAGAACCTGCTCGGCAAGGGAATGGATGCCTTCCATGGCGACTTCTACAAACGGGTCGGAATGGATGCACCCGACAGCCATTACTGGGACGTCATCTCAGCGGCCGTCCGCGCCTCCCAGGGCAAACTGGTCGACGTCAAGGACGAACAACGCCATTATATGTACGTCGACAGCGCCGGCAACCTTCGCCGTCGCGAGGTCAACTCCCATACGGTCGATGTGGGCGGCTATTTCAAGTGGACCCGGCAGGATATCCAGATCGGCAGCGTCAAGCGGCGCAAGGACCTCGTAACCATTTCCAAGGGCGGCTTCTTCAGCGTCACCGGCGGCAGCTATTCGCCGCGGCACAGATAAAGAACGCCCGTCGTTCGGTGTCTGGCAGATATAAATAGGAAAGGAGTCCTGCGGACGGCAGGACTCCTTCCTTTTGGTGTATTTCCGTTTGGAAATTACTTGATGCGGATCACGACGCAACGGTTCTTGGCCGGGGTGTCGAAGATGTTGTTGGTGTCACCTTCGGGCTGGCACTCGATGTTGCCTTCGGCGATGCCGTGCTTGCTGGTCAGGACGTTCTTGACGTTGGCGCAGCGCTGCTCGGAGAGCTTCTGGTTGATCTTGGCGTTGCCGGTAGCCTTGTCGGCGGAACCGACGAGCAGGAGCTCGGTGTCGGAATCAAGGGCGTTCTCAGCGTAGAACTCGATGTGGGCGAGTTCGCGGTCGGAGATCTTCGCGGAACCTCTGTCGAAGTAGACGATCGCCGGGGTGGCGACGGTGGCTTCGGTCTCGACGAAGTTGCCATCCTGATAGATGTAGGTCTTGCCGTTGTCGAGGAGGTTCTTGTACTTGGCGTTCTCGGCTTCGAGAGCGGCGATCTTGTCCTTCAGGGCGGCGTTCTCAGCCTCGAGGGCGGCCACGCGGTCCTTCAGCGTGTTGTACTGGTCCAGCGTGAACGGGACGGGGATGATCGTCGGGGTGATGGAGCTGTGACGGTCCCAGTTGGTCTTGAAGAGGTTGAACTGGAGGCCGAAGGTCGCGGTCGGGAAGCTGATGTACTTGCCGCTGGCGACATGCTGGGAAGCAGTGATGTCCTTGACGCCGTCATAGTAACCTTCACCGGTGAAGGCGGCCTCACGGCTGATGTACCAACCGAGGTCGAGGACCGCGCTGATGCGGTTGTTGATGCGGAACTTGTTGATGACGCCGGGGCCCATGCAGAATTCCTGGTTGTAGAAGATGTTCTTGTAGTCTTCCTTGTTCGGAACGCCCTTGCGCTCGTAACCGATCCAGAGGACACCTGCGGACATGTAAGGGATGATGTCCCAGAAACGGGTCTCCTTGTAGCCGCCGATGGCGTTGGAGATGTTCCAGAGGAGGTCGCCGTGGATGAAGTTCCAGGGGAGCTGCATCTCGGTAGCCTGGTTCCAGGGACCGATCTTGGGCTCATTGTTGCAGCCATGCCAGCCGAAACGGGCACCTACGCTCGGGGTGAACCACTTGCCGAAATCGATTTCCGTACCGAAACCGATCTTGCCGAGCACATACTTGGACGGATCGGTGGGGTTGGAACCGGCCGGGCTGTCATCGAAGACGGAGTTGATACCGCCGGCGATGGTGATGAACGTGTTGTCAAGGGCACGGTTGGTCTCATAGGCACCACGGACGATCTTGCCGTTTTCGTCACGGTTGTTGTTCTCCTGCGCAGAAGCGTTGAAGGAGAAAAGGAGACTTGCGGTGGCAAGGACTCCAAAAATAGTCTTAAAACCTTTCATAGACTGAATTGATATTAATTTTGTTTTGTCTTTCTTGTACTATACCGCACAAAATTAAGCATATTTTTTCATATAACAAACTTTTTCCTTCTATCTTTGCACGAAAATCCTGCATTCTTTGCGCGAAATTACCGTTTTATGAAGTTTCGGCTAGCCTCTTCCTACCGTCCTTCCGGCGACCAGCCGGAGGCCATCGACGCCCTTTGCGGAGCCTTGTCGCAGGGCGTGGACAACGTCACGCTGCTCGGCGTCACGGGCTCCGGGAAGACGTTCACGATGGCCAATGTCATCGAACGCCTCCAGCGTCCGGCGCTGATCCTGAGCCACAACAAGACGCTCGCAGCCCAGCTCTACGGGGAATTCAAGGCCTTTTTTCCGGAGAATGCCGTTGAGTATTTCGTCTCCTATTACGACTACTATCAGCCCGAGGCCTACCTGCCCGTGACGGATACCTATATCGAGAAGGACCTCAGTATCAATGAGAAAATCGACGAACTCCGGGTCAGCGCCGCCTCGGCGCTCATGTCCGGCCGCCGCGACGTGATCGTCATCTCCAGCGTCTCCTGCCTGTACGGCATCGGCAACCCCGACGATTTCCATGACCAGACGGTGAAGGTGCAGAAGGGGCAGCAGCTGTCGATGACGCGCCTCCTGTACCAGATCGTCGATGCGCTCTATTACCGGACGGAGACCGACTTCAAGCGCGGCTCCTTCCGGGTGCGGGGCGATACGGTGGACGTGTTCCTCGGCGGTGCCGATTATGCGGCCCGGATCGAATTCTTCGGCGACGAGGTGGATGCGATCTCCCTGATCGACCCGGTCACGGGGGCGACGTTCGAGCAGCTCGACGAGATCCTCCTCTATCCGGCGAAGAATTTCGTGACGAGCAAGGAGAAGGGGGCGATGGCCGTGAGCCAGATCCAGGACGACCTCGTCAAGCAGGTCGAATACTTCGAATCCATCGGGAAGTATCTGGAAGCCAAGCGCCTCAAGCAGCGGGTCGAATACGATATCGAGATGATCAAGGAGATGGGCTACTGCTCCGGCGTGGAGAATTATTCCCGCTATTTCGACGGGCGGAAACCCGGCCAGCGGCCCTTTACCCTGATCGACTATTTCCCGGACGATTTCATCACCTTCATCGACGAGAGCCACGTCACGCTCCCGCAGATCCGGGCCATGTTCGGCGGCGACCGTTCCCGCAAGGAGACGCTGGTCGAATACGGCTTCCGCCTGCCCGCCGCCAAGGACAACCGCCCGCTGACCTTCGACGAGTTCGAGTCGGTGACGGGCCAGACGGTCTATGTCAGTGCGACGCCCTCCGATTATGAGCTGGAGAAGTCGGAAGGCCTTGTGGTCGAGCAGATTGTGCGCCCGACGGGCCTGCTGGCCCCGCCGATCGAGGTCCGTCCTACGCAGAACCAGGTGGACGACCTCATGGAAGAGATCCGGGTCCGCGCGGCGAAGGACGAGCGCGTGCTGGTGACGACCCTCACCAAGCGGATGGCGGAGGAACTGGACAGCTATTTCACCAAGATGGGCATCCGCTGCCGGTACATCCATTCGGATGTGGATACGGCCGAGCGCGTCGAGATCATCGAGGACTTCAAGAACGGGCTTTTCGACGTGCTGGTCGGCGTCAACCTGCTCCGTGAGGGCCTCGACATCCCCTCCGTCTCCCTCGTCGCGATCCTTGACGCCGACAAGGAGGGCTTCCTGCGGACCGGCCGCGCGCTGACGCAGACCGCCGGCCGCGCCGCCCGCAACGTCAACGGCCTCGTCATCATGTACGCGGACACCATCACCCGCTCGATGGAGGAAACCATCCGCGAGACGAACCGCCGCCGCACCAAGCAGATCGAATACAACAAGCTCCACGGCATCACCCCGACGCAGGTGGAGACCAAGAGCAACGTGCTCGCCCGCCAGCTCGGAAACACGAACGGCCCCTCGGGACGCGTCAGCGCCGCCAACTCCTACGACGATCCGACCTACATCCCAAGCCCGACGGAACTGGGCCGGGGCCGCGTCTCCGTCGGCCTGGGCCACGACTCGAAGCGCGAGAGCGGCGCCGCCTACGCGGACGGCTACGTCAAGGCGGATCTGGCAGCCGTTTTGCAGGATCCCGTGATCCGGTCGATGACCCGTCCCCAGATCGAGAAGATGGTCGAGGAAGACCGCCGGCGGATGCGGAAATCCGCCGCGGAGCTCGACTTCGCCCAGGCGGCGAAATACCGCGACGAGATGTGGGCCCTCCAGGAATACCTTAAAGTCTGGAAGATATGATACAGACAGGCGAACTTATCAACCGTGCCCGCGCCCTCGCCTACGAGGCCCTGCGCGAGGACACCCGCTACAACGGGAACCCCTTCATCGAACATCCGGACGGCGTCGCCCGGATCCTCTCGGACCAGATCGGCCTGAGCGGGGAATGCATCGCCGCCGTGTACCTCCACGAAGCCTGGCGGATGCACCCGGAAATCGAAATCAGCGGCTTCCCCGACGAGGTGATGACCATCGTCGACGGCCTCGGGAAGATTTCCGCCATCAAGCCGAAAGACACCCGCCTCGAGGCCGAGAACTACAAGAAACTGATCATCCAGTACTCGACGGACCCGCGCGTGACCGT
>JAEEGJ010025398.1_pt1 | contig 12147 bp, 4 predicted proteins | sample 8958761 | NCBI WGS metagenome assembly JAEEGJ01 (sample SAMN16246546, study PRJNA631951) | gut metagenome | biome: gut microbiome; feature: rumen; material: RS-attached | host: Bos | place: Iran: Karaj | collected 2018-10 | reverse complement strand
AACCCTCGTCTTTCAGCGTAGGCTCGGCACTGGTCTCGATGAACCAGGGGTGCTGGATGAAGATGGTGAGGTCGGCGGGGTTCTCAGCCGAAGCCGTCGATACCTGGCTCAGGTAGTAGGCCTTGATAGCGTCCTCACTCTCGGCAACAGCACCCATAATCTGGGCAATAATGTCGGCACCCTCTTCGGGGTCTTTCTCCTTATAGTTCAGAATCTTCTGATAGGCTGCCTCCAGTTCGGTCTTGCCAGGCATGCTCGTGTTCTGCAGCAGGTCGTCCATGCGGGTCAGGGCGGCGTTCAAATTTGCCAACTCAGCCATTGCGTTGCGGATTTCGACCATGCGGGCATTCACTTCCTTCAGCGAAGCCTCGAGCTCAGCCTGGTCGGTGCTTCCCGACAGGTCGTCAATCTCCATGGCGTAGTCGCTGAGATAGCCCGACAGTCCCATGAAGTTCTCGCCGCTTGCCTTACCAGCCAGTTCCTCACACTCAGCCACGGCGTCCTGGAAGTCGGAGCGCAGCAGGTCGATGGGGTCGGCCTCGTCAATCTTGTAGAGCTTCATGCCGTCGATGCAAAGGAACGGGTTGCCGTTAGAACCGCCTTCGGCCTCAAAACCGAATTGCATGCTGAACTCACTAGTAGGTGTAAACTCGATAGTATGCAACGTCCATTCAAGATCGTTGAATCCAGTTTCGTCTTTCCACGTGTCCTTGCGGCATGTCACCTGCGTAAGATTCTTACCTTTCGTAGCATTGGGGTTGGTGTTGATAGCCCAGTACTCCAGACGGTAGACGGCACATGGCAGCTTCACAGTCTGCTTGTAAACAGCTCTTCCACCCCAGCCAGCACGCAGGTATAGGAATCCGATATTGTCGTCGCCGTTGCATGAAGAAGGACGTTCAGGAGCTGCCATGAAGGTAGTACCGTCATCTGCAATTGGGATAGCTCGTTCGCCCAGTGTGTAAGGTGCAGTTCCAAAATATGTCCATTCCATACCGTCGCCATTGTAAGGCTCAGACAACGGTTTGTTGGTTTCCATCTCCCAGCCTTGCAGCTGTCCGATGAAGCCGTTCCATGCAGGCGAGGCACCATCGGAGCGAGTGCCTGTACCACGTGCATAGACGGAACCGTCCTCGGCAGTCAGCACAACGCTGCGATGCCATGGATACTCTTTAATGATAGGTTGTTTGGTCGAACCATCAGCCTGCCACGTCAGGTCCTCATCGAATCCTGCGTTCTGGATGTAGTGTGTCACATCCTCCTGGGCATACGATGCCATCGACATCATTGCCCCAAAAGCAAAAAGTAGAAGTTTCTTCATAAAATAATAAAATTAGTAAAGTTAGTATAATACGGCGCAAAGTTACGGATTATTTTTGAAACGGCAAAACAATCGGGCCTTTTTTTCTATGATAGGCAAAAGAAAAAACAACCGCCACTTCTTACACCTCGTGCTTAACTTGCTGTTAACCAGTGCATATTCGGGTGCAGGTCACCATATTAACCGACACCTGAACCGACACTTGACATCTGGATAAATATACAATCGGAAAAGGGCGGCACTTTTTGTCCAAAAGGCGCCGGGTTTTGACTGAAAAGCGCCGGGTTTTGGGCAAAAGGTGCCGCCTTTTGGCGACGCCTTACAGCGATTGCATAAACATTCGCCAAATGTATGAATATGCGGTTAGGTGTAGGGAGTGTAGGAAGTGTAGGATAAAAAGTGCGAATGACAATTAGTGAAACAAAAAAGCCCCCAGTGCTTCACAGCATGGGGGACTCTTGATTTGTTTCTAATATTAGTCAGTAGTTGTTTTTAATGTGTTCGTCTTAACGCGGCAGGTTGAACGCCACGGTCATTTCCTTCATCTGCTTGTCGCTCATGCCTTCGGGTTCGAAGCCCATGCAGCGGGAGTTGATGTATATCTTGGCCGACTTCGACAGCACGTCAATCTGGTCGAAGGCATCCATCACGTCCTTACCCTTGGCAAAGACGCCATGCTTCTCCCACATCACCACGTCGTAGTCTTCGAGCTCCTTCAGGGTGGCGTCGGCCAGCTCGTTGCTGCCGGGCAGCGTGTAGGGCACGATGCCGAGACCCAGCGGGCAGAAGGCCTTCGTCTCGGGAATCATCGACCAGAGGATGCGCGTCAGCACGTCCTTGCCGAGGAACTCGCGGTTGTGGCTCATGGCCACCAGTTCGATGGGGTGGGTGTGGACGGTGGCCTTGTATCCGCTGCCCGTCTCAATCTGGCGGGCGTGGACGGTCAGGTGGCTGGGCAGCTCGGATGTGGGCATCACCGGCTCGTCGGCAATGATGACATACGATGCGCAGTCGTCGAGAATGCGGATGATAGAGCCGTTCTGCATCGGCCAGCGGGCCAGGTCGCGCATGCGCTTGCCCGTACCTTTACAATAGAAATAGCAGCCCTTCAGTGCCGGCAGCGTCACGCCAATCTGCTTGACGTCGCTGATGGCGGGCAGCTGGCGGATTTCGTCGTCTGCATATTCAGTAACGTTCACCGTGATATTGCCGCCGTTGCGCTCGGCCCAGCCGTTCTGCCACAGGTAGCCTGCAACTTCGGCCACTTTCTCAATCTCCGCCTTCAGGGCGGGACGTCCTTCCAGTATACTTTTCATCTGTTTCTTAAGCATTAAATTTACGGCTGCAAAGGTACGGCTAAAAAAAGAAATCAGCCCTCGATTTCTGATTTAAGCACTGCAATTTATGACCGCGATATTGATTTATGTCAATTTCACTGACGCCTGTGGAACACACGCTCCTCAATGGTCTGGAAGATGACGAAGAGCGCAGGGACGATGAACAGCAGGGCAACGGTGCCGATGAGCATACCGCCGATGACGCCCACGCCGAGCGAGCGGTTGCCGTTGGCACCCACGCCAGTGGCCAGGGCTAAGGGCAGCAGACCGAAGACCATCGTCAGCGAGGTCATCAGGATGGGGCGCAGTCGGACGGCAGCGGCATCGAGGGCTGCCGCGACGATGCTCATGCCCTGACGGCGGCGCTCGGAGGCGTACTCCGTGAGCAGGATGGCCGTCTTCGACAGCAGTCCGATGAGCATGATGAGACCCGTCTGCATGTAGATGTTGTTCTCAAGTCCCCACAACTGGGCGAAGAGGAACGAGCCGGCCAGACCGAAGGGCACGCTCAGGATGACGGCCAGCGGGATGAACAGGCTCTCGTAGAGGGCGCAAAGGATGAGGTAGATAAAGACGATGCAAATGACGAACACCAGGGCGGTGGTGTTCTGCGCCGAGGCCTCCTCGCGGGCCATGCCGCCGAACTCGTAGCCGTAGCCTTCGGGCAGCACCTCGGCAGCCGTCTCGCGGATGGCGTCGAGTGCCTGTCCGCTGCTGTAGCCCGTCTCGGCCGTTCCGCCCACCTGGATGGAGGGGAAGAGGTTGAAGCGCGAGAGCGTCTCGGAGCCGTAGATGCGCGTCAGCGTCAGGTACTGGCCGATGGGCGACATCTCGCCGTTGCTGGCGCGGACGAAGATGTTATTGAGCGACTCCGTGTCGAGACGGTACTCGGGCGAGGCCTGCACCATGACGCGGTAGAGCTTGGTGAAGCGCACGAAGTTGGAGGCGTAGGAGCCGCCGATGTAGCCGCTGAGGGCCGCGAGCACGTCGCTGGGCGACACGCCGCGCCGCTTGCAGAGGGCGGCATCGACCTCGACGCGGTACTGCGGGTATTTCAGTGAGAAGTTGGTGAAGGCGCGGCTGATCTCCGGTCGCTCGTTCAGCGCGGCAATGAGCTTGTTGGTCTGCGCCAAGAGCTCGTCGATGGTGCCGCCGTGCTTGTCCTGCACGTGCAGTTCGAAGCCGTTCAGTCGGCCGAAGCCCGGCAGCATGTTCTGCGTGTTCACCTGAATCTTCGCGTTGGCAATGTCAGCGGTGCGGCGGTAGATTTCGTCGACAACGCTCTGCACGTCGTCGCCCTTACCCTTACGGTCGCCCCATTTCTTCAGCTTCAGGGTGAAGTTACCGTTCGACGACGACTGCTCGAAGTTATTGCTGTTGCCGGCGATGAGCGAGTAGATGCGCAGCTGCGGCAGGTCCTTGATGCGCTCCTCAACCTCTTTTAATATATGGTAGGTCTGCTGCAGACTGCTTCCGGGCGAAGCCTGGACATTGATGAAGACGGTGCCCATGTCCTCGTTGGGCACAAGACCGGTCTTCGTTGTGCGCATCATCCAGCCCAGAAGGCCGATGGCCACCACAACGAAAACAATAGCCAGCCTGGGGTGGCGGAGCGTTGACGTCACCGAGTGCTTGTAGCGGGTGACGAGGGCGGTGAAGCCGGCGTTGAATTTAGCAGCGAAACCGGAATGCCCATTCTGCCCATCAAGCCCATTATCCCCATTCCCTGGCTTCATAATCAGCGCACACAGCGCCGGCGACAGCGTCAGCGCGTTGAAGAGCGAGATGCCCACGGCAATGGCCATCGTCAGTCCGAACTGCGTATAGAATGTTCCCGTGACGCCGCCGATGAAGCAGACCGGCACGAAGACGGCCATAAAGACGAGCGTGGTGGTGATAAGTGCGGAGGTGATGCTGTGCATGGCGACGGCAACCAGCCCCGCAGACCCTCCCCCGACCCCTCCCTGTGAGGGAGGGGAGTAGTTACTTTTACTGTCAGTCATTTTATCGAAAGAGGTATCTACTCCCCTCCCTGTAGGGAGGGGCTGGGGGTGGGTCTTTGCTTCTACCGCCTCGACCACCACGATGGCATCGTCGACCACGGTGCCGATGACCAGCACGAGGGCGAAGAGCGTGAGCATGTTGAGCGAGAAGCCGATGGCGTAGATGACGGCCAGCGTGGCAATGAGCGACACGATGATGGCAATGGCGGGGATGATGGTGGCGCGCCAGCTCTGCAGGAAGACGAACACCACGAGGATGACCAGCAGCAGGGCCTCTGCCAAGGTCTCGAGAACGCTGGCAATGGAGGCGTCGAGGAAGTCCTTCTTCGACTCGATATCCTCGATGACGACACCCGGCGGCAGCGACTGGCGGATGTCCTCCACCTCGCGGTCAATCTGCTTGATAATCTCGTTGGCATTGGAGCCTGCCACCTGGTTGATGCTGATGTTCACGCCCGGGCGGCCGTTGGTCTCGCCGATGATGTTATAGTTCTGTGAGCCGAGTTCCACGCGGGCGATGTCGCCGATGCGCAGCACGTTGCCGTCGGGCAGTGAGCGGATGACCAGATTTTTGTAGCCTTCTTCGTCCTCGTAGCGGCCGCGGTATTTCAGCACATACTGGAACGTATTCTGGCTCTCGGCACCGAGTGTACCCGTGGCCACCTCGACGTTCTGCTCGTTGAGCACCTGTGTGATGTCGGCGGGCGTCAGTCCGTAGCGCGCCATCTTCAGCGGGTCGAGCCAGATGCGCATCGAGTAGTCGGCACCCATCACGTTGACCTCGCCCACGCCGGGAATACGGCTCAGGCGCGGTTCGATGTTAATCTTAGTGTAGTTGGCCAAGAAGGCACGGTCGAAGGTCGAGTCGGGACTGTAGACGCTGAGCTGCTTGATGTTCGACGTCTGGCGCTTGCGCACCGTCAGTCCGCTCTTCACCACGTCGCTGGGCAGGCGGCCCTGGACGGTGGCGGCGCGGTTCTGCACGTTGACCATCGCCATGTCGGGGTCGGTGCCTTGCCGGAAGAAAATGCCGATGGAGGCTGTGCCGTTGTTTGAGGCTGAGGAGGTCATGTACATCATGCCCTCGACGCCGTTGATGGCCTCCTCGAGTGGCACGACGACGCTCTTCTGCACCGTCTCGGCATTGGCGCCGGTATAGCTGGCCATGATGCGCACCGTCGGGGGCGCTATCTCCGGGAACTGCTCCAGGGCGAGCTGACTCAGTCCGATGATGCCCACCAGCACCATCAGCACACTTATCACACCGGACAGTATCGGCCTGTCTATGAATGTCTTGACGTTCACCTCTTTGTTATTTTCGATGTTTCGAAGTTTCGATATTTCGATGTTCCGCTTTCTCGTTTTCGCTCTTGACCTCAATGCCGTCCTTTAGCAGACCGGCACCCTCGGCTATGATGACGTCGCCCTTCGTCAAGCCCTTGTCTATGACGTACTCGCGGCCGTTGTTCAGCCGGAATGTCTCAACCGGCGTGGCCTTTGTCTTGCCGTCGACGACCTTGTAGACAAAAGTCCGGTTCTGCAGTTCGTAGGTAGCCTCCTGAGGCACGACGATACAGTCCTTGCGGTGGGTGGAGACGATGACCTTGCCGCTGCCGCCGTTGTGGAGCAGGTGGCCGTCGTTGGGGAAGGTGGCGCGTATCTCGACGGCACCTGTCGAGGCATCGACCGTTCCGCTGACGGCATCGATGCGCCCCTTGCGCGGATATTCCGAGCCGTTGCTCAGCAGGAGTCCGACGCCGGGGGCCTGACGGATGAACTCATCCATTGAGCCGTACTGGCTGATCAGGTCGATGGCCTGGTTCTCGCTGATGCTGAAGTAGGCATGCATCTCGTGGTCGTCGGCCACGGTGACGAGCGGTTCGCTGATACTGCTGCTGACGAGTGAGCCGACATGCCAGGGAATCATCGAGGCGACACCGCTGACGGGACTTTTCACCTCGGTGTACGACAGACTGTTGCGGGCGTTGCGCTCCTGAGCCTTGGCCTGAGCCAGGGCAGCCTCTGCTTCGAGCAGGGCATTGCGCATGGTCTGTACCGACACGTCGCCCACGACCAGGCCTTCCTGCAGGCGCTGCTCGTTTTCGTAGTTCATGCGTGCCGTGGCGAGTTTGGCTTCGGCGCTCCGGCGGGCGGCAACGGCCACCTCTAAGGCAGCGCGATAGGGCACTTGGTCAATGATGAACAGTGTTTGTCCCCGCTTGACGTCATCGCCCTCGCGGATACAGATGCGCGTGATGTTTCCGGTCACTTGCGGCCTTACCTCTACAATCTGCCGTCCCGTCAGCCGTGCACTGTATTGCTGGCTGAGCGTGACGTCCTGCGTGGTGACGGTCATTGTAGGGTAGTGCGCAGTATTGCCCCGTGCCTTCTTTTGTTCGCTGGCACAGGAAACGGACAATAGGCACAACAAGGCGGTGCCTATAGTGCATAATTTAGTTTTCATATCTGCTTGTTTGACCTTTGGCGGTGTTGAAAGTAAATAACGGTGGCAGCGATTTATGTTTTATTAACCTTAGCGGGGCTCCTTTTTCAACCTTTTTGCATTACCTTTGCACTATGAAGCTAAAACTACTGGCAATACTCCACGTATTACTGCTCCTGCCCATCTTTGTGCTGGCGCAGGAGCACGTTGACCTGGATTCACGCTTCCGGCAGATTGACGAGGCCATCGCCGAGTCGCCCCGCTTCGTAGCCCAGCGTGAGGCAAAGATTGCGTCAGCCCGCCATGCCTTCGAGCAGACCAGCGGTCAGCAGAAATACGAAGAGGGCTTCCGGCTATACGAACTCTACCGCCCTTTTGTGAGCGACTCTGCCATCTTCTTTCTGCGGCAGTGCATCACGTTAGCCGAGCAGCAGGGAGACCATGCTGCCTCCGTTCGCTGCCGCTCGCTGCTGGCCATCCGCTGCTCGAACATCGGCCTCTACGATGAGGCGCTGAACATCCTCGACTCCATCCGTCTGGGAAACGGGCTCGACAAGACGGTGCTCGGCACCTACTATGAGGCGTATAATAATGTATATGGCGAACTGAGCTACTACACCCGTCTCGACGACATGCGGCGGAACTATCAGGAGAAGGAACAGCACTACAAGCAGCTGATGTTCGACAATCTGCCGCCGACGAGCGAGTCGTGTCTGCTTCGTCGTGAACAGACGGCGCAGGCTGAAGGCAGGCTCGACGAGGCAATGGCCATCAACGACGAATGGATGAAAACCGTGGAGCCGGGCAGCCATCCCTACGCCCTGACAGCCCTCTACCGCTATATCGAGTACAAGCTACAGGGCGACACCACGCAGATGATGTACTGGCTGACGGAATCGGTGCTGGCCGACATCCGCAATGCCGCCATGGACCAAGGCTCGATGTGGGAGCTGGCCAATGAGCTGATGATCAGCGGCGATGTTGACCGGGCTTCGCACTACATCAGCTATACCAGCGACTGTGCCAACCGTTACGGCTCGCGACAGCGCAACTGGCAGATAACGCCGCTGTTGTCGCACATTGCCACTGAATACAAGGCGCAGAGCGAGCGCACCACCTCGCAGCTGTGGCTGACGCTGGCCGTCATCAGCATACTGGCGCTCCTGCTGCTGGGCGCACTCTTCTTCGTACACCGTCGCAACACCCAGTTGCACGCTGCCCGAAACGACCTGAAGGCTTCGAACGCCCAGCTCTCGACGCTCAACTCGCAACTCTCAACCCAGAAAGACGAACTCGCCACGCTGAACTCCCAGCTGTCGACCCTGAATGCCCAGCTGACTGAGAGCAACCGCGTGAAGGAGGAGTACATCGGCCGCTTCATGAGCCTTTGTGCCCAGTATATTGACAAGCTGGACAACTATCGCAAGATGGTGAACAAGAAGATGAAGAACAAAGAACTCGACGAACTGTTCCAGATATCGAAGTCGACGGAGCTGAAGGAGAAGGAGCTGGAGGAACTCTATGAGAACTTCGACACCGTGTTCCTGCATCTCTTTCCCAATTTCATCGACGGCTTCAACGCTCTCTTGCTGCCCGAGATGCGCATACACCCCAAGGAGGAGAACCGGCTGACCACCGATATCCGAATCTTCGCACTGATACGCCTGGGCTTTGAGGACTCGTCGAAGATTGCCGAGTTCCTGCACTATTCCGTCAACACCATCTACAACTACCGCGCTCGCATCAAGAACGGTGCCTTGGGCAACCGCGAACAGTTTGAAAAGCAGGTGAAAACCCTGTAAAAAGGCGATAAATGTAAAAACTACACCTCTATATATCGTCCACTCTTTTTGAAGCCAAGGAAAAACACAAGCATCTGATTCTTAGGTAAATACATAACCGAAAGGCTGAAAAGCGTCCACTTTTTCAGCCTTTCGCCGTCAGGCGACTGTATTTTTCCTTAACTTTGCACTCGGAAACCAAAAACGGGAACAATCTAACTTTAATAATAATCACCTAACAAAAGAAGTATGAAAAAAAGCAGGTATCTACTGTTGTTATTGGCACTCATCGTGTCAATGGCTACGAAAGCCCAAGGCATCTTGGGAACTGTGACAGACGACCTTGGTGAACCGGTCATCGGAGCATCTGTCGTCGAGAAAGGAAACCCTCAGAATGGCACCATCACCGACTTCAATGGTAACTTCACCATTAGGGTCAGCCAGGGTACACCTATTATTATTAGTTATATTGGCTACGTCTCTCAGGAGGTGAACGCCAGCAACAACATGAATGTCACACTGAAGGAGGACAGCCAGACACTGCAGGACGTGGTTGTCATCGGCTACGGTGTGCAGAAGAAGAGCGTCGTGACGGCCTCCATCGCGAAGGTCAGTGCCGACGACCTCAGCGGCAAGACGCGTCTGCGCGCCGAAGATGCCCTGAAGGGTATGGCCGCCGGTGTGAACGTCACCTCGGCCTCTGGCCAGCCTGGTGCCAAGTCGATGATCCGCATCCGTGGTATCGGAACCATCAACAGCTCCGAGCCGCTGTACATCATCGACGGTATGCCTACCGACCAGAATGGTATGGAGAGCGTCAATCCCGGCGATATTGAGTCGATTGAGGTGCTGAAGGACGCTGCCTCTGGCGCTATCTACGGTGCCCGTGCCGCCAACGGTGTCATCCTCGTAACGACCAAGAAGGGTAAGGTGGGCAAGGCCCAGATCAACTACAACTTCTCGCAGGGCTGGCAGAGTGCCTGGAAGAAGCGCGACGTGACGGGAGCTACCGACTACGCCATCCTGCAGAACGAGCGCCGCATACAGAACGGGTTGTCGCCTCTCTACATGGACCCCTATAACCTGAAGGATGCCAACGGCGATGCCATCAACGGCTTCGGCACGAACTGGCAGGACCTGCTCTTCAACGACAACGCCCCCATTCAGCAGCACGACCTCAGCGTCAGCGGTGCTTCGGAGAAGGTGAACTACTACCTCTCCTTGGGCTACTTCGACCAGGAAGGTATCGTTGGCGGTAACTACGGCCAGTCGAACTACGACCGTCTGACCATCCGCTCGAACAACCAGTTCAACCTGCTCGATGCCACCAAGGAGCGCAACTTCCTGAACAAGCTCGACCTGGGTGCGAACCTCTCTTATATGCGTGTACACAGCACCGGCGTGAGCGACAACTCCACCTGGGGCTCGCCCCTCGGCTCTGCCCTCTACCTCGCCCCCACGCTGCCCGTCACACTGACACAGCTGGGCTATGAGGACAATGGCGACCCGCGCTATGGTCAGGCAATGATTGACCGTTACAGCGCCTACGATCTCTACTACGATGGCAACGGTCATCCTTATACCATCCCCGGCTACGTGGGCAGCTACCAGGAGCAGAACAACCCCATCGCCATGATGCAGGGCAACCCCAACAAGAACTGGAGTCACAAGTTCATGCCGAAGTTCTCGCTCGACCTGCAGCTGTGGGACGAGCTGAAATACCACTTCAGCTACAGTGCCGAACTCTCGTTCTGGGGCTACGAAGGCGCTACGCTGCAGAAGTACTACTTCTCGGGCAACAGCAACAGCGACCACACGCAGGCCACCGCCTACAAGGGCAACAACTCGACGTGGCAGATTGAGAATACGCTGACCTACGACAAACAGTTCGGCAAGCACACCATCGGCGTGGTGCTCGGACAGAGTGCCCTGAAGACAAAGGGCGACGAACTGGGCGGCTCGCACTGGAACCTTGTCAACCCCGACAAACCCAGCATCAACTACACCACTGGCGGCGACCTGGAACTCTCCACCGATGCCGACGGCAAGGTGACGGGTGCCAAGAGCCTGGTCGGCGTATGGGGCGGCCCCTACACGCAGCACCGTCTGGCTTCGCTCTTTGCCCGACTGAGCTATAACTTCGACGAGAAATATATGGTGCAGGCCACCATACGCCGTGACGGCAGCAGCCGCTTCGGTTCGAACAAGAAATACGGTACGTTCCCCTCGTTCTCTGTAGGTTGGAACGTCATGAACGAGCAGTTCATGGAGCAGACCCGCGATTGGCTCACCAACCTGAAACTACGCGGCAGCTGGGGTAAGAACGGTAACGACAACATCGGCGACTTCGCCTACACGACGCTGACGGCTACCGGCGGCAGCAGCAACTACTACTACGGACAGACCGCCTCGATGACCTACGGCTCGAAGGCTAACCGACTGGCCAACGAAGACCTGAAGTGGGAGGAGAGCGAGCAGACGAACATCGGCGTGGACTTCGGTTTCTGGAACAACCAGCTGACCTTCAGTGTAGACTACTATCTGAAGAAGACCAACGGCATGATCATCGATATGCCCATTCCGTCGTATGTGGGTGAGCAGCGCCCGTTGGCCAATGTCGGCGACATGAAGAACAGCGGCTGGGAGTTTGAATTAGGCTATAAGTGGAACATCAGCGACGCCCGCTTCGCCGTGAAGGCCAATGCCGCCTATCTGAAGAACGAACTGACCAACCTGGGCAACGACACCGGCTTCCTGAACTACGGTATCAGCCAGTTTGCCGATGGCGGTACACGTGCCGAGAACGGCCAGCCCTTCCCCTTCTTCTATGGCTACAAGACCAACGGCATCCTTCAGAACAAGGCCGAGGCCGATGCCTATAACGCACAATACGGCACTACCAGCAAGCCCGGTGACTTCCGCTTCGTTGATACCAACAACGATAATAAGATTACCTCAGACGACCGCACGAACATCGGCAATGGCGTTCCCGACTGGAGCTTTGGACTGAATTTCGATGCCGAGTGGAAGGGAATCGACTTAGGCGTATTCTTCCAGGGTGTCAGCGGCGTCGATGTGTTCGATGCTACCTACCGTCAGGACATAGCCTCGGGTAACTATCCCACCTGGGTGCTCCAGCGCTGGACGGGCGAAGGCACCTCGAACACCGTGCCCACACTGGGCGACTCTAAGAACTGGGTGGTCAGCGATATGTATGTCCGTGACGGCAGCTACCTGCGCCTGAAGAACATCACGCTGGGCT
>JAEEGJ010025397.1_pt1 | contig 12147 bp, 7 predicted proteins | sample 8958761 | NCBI WGS metagenome assembly JAEEGJ01 (sample SAMN16246546, study PRJNA631951) | gut metagenome | biome: gut microbiome; feature: rumen; material: RS-attached | host: Bos | place: Iran: Karaj | collected 2018-10 | reverse complement strand
ATTCATTACCATATAGACATTACAGCAATTGGCTGCAGACATCTTACCTCAACATTAGGGGTGGCGACGGGAAGAGCGTTGTCACCCCTTAACCATTGCTCAAAAATGGTACGAATGGGTGATAGGATTGCCGAGGCCCGCGCAATAGAATCAAAGAGTATTTGATTATAAAGGGGGAATACTTATGAGGAAGATGTTGAGTCTTAGAAAACTCTTGGTATCTGTCATCGTTGCTGCGATGACGATGGCGATCATTCCGTTTGCGGTCGTTGATGCTTCCACAACTGTAACTGTTAACCTTATTATTTCTACATGGGACTATTATGGTCAGGGTATGGCTCACTCGATACACGGAGGAACAGCTGTTGTTAACAAAAATGTTGTCAGCAAGGGAGAGACTATAACGGTAACAGCAGTACCCAACAGTGACTATTCTTTGGATTCGATAAGCTTTAGCGAAAGTGAACAGATCTTACAAGATGGTCTGAATAACCAGTATACAGTTCCGATGGACTATGATGGCGAGAGTGTCACAGTTGATGTTGTATTCCGATTAAAGAATCCGACCACAACATATCCCGTGTATTACAAAGGCTATTCTGGTCTTCTTTACACAAGCTATGCTCCGAAGGGTGCGAAGATATTTCTTGATGATTTTGGCCCATATTGGTACTGTCCGGCCGGAAAGCATTTTGAGGGATGGTTGCTGACAGATTGGAATGGCACCAATAATTACATTTCAAAGAATATGATGGAGAGCGGCTATCAGTATACAGTTACAGGTTCGGCTGAATTACGCGCAGTCTTTAAGAATTGGTTTACCGGCTGGACAGATACCGGAGACGGCGGTGTTGTTGAGAATACTGTCGGAGATGCTCTTCAAGGAGGCTTAGGAAGCACCAATCCTTATTTGCCGCAGACACCTGGTGAGACTGTGTACTTTGAGTTTGAATTGAAGGACGGTTATATACTTGATAATGACAATAAGGTTGAGATAATCGGTGCAGACGGTCAAACTGTACTTAAAACATTATCAATGAGCAAATATCCCAATAGTAACTATTATCGTGTCAGTTTCACTATGCCTGATCAGGATATCAGTTTTAAGTTTAAAACAAAGAGCCTCTACAAAACTGTTACATTCAACTCCAATGGCGGAAGCTCAGTTCCTGCTCAGACTGTAGATAATGGCTACAAGGCAACAAAGCCTGCTGATCCTACAAAGTCCGGTTATACTTTCGGCGGTTGGTACACAGATTCAGCATGCACAACTGCATTTGACTTCAATACTGCTGTTACATCCGACATTACACTCTATGCTAAGTGGACTGCAGTTGTAACTGCACCTAAGCTCACAACAGGTATCGCACATGTTCAGGATATAGGTGATGTCAGTGTAGCGGTTGGCTCTGACGGAGTGCTCACTATCGGTACAACAGGTATGGGTAAGAGACTTGAACAGATCACGATCAACTTCGAGAACAATACACCGTACTCAGGAACACTGCAGTACAGAGTACATGTCCAGAATATCGGCTGGATGGAATGGACAGATGCAGGCCAGAAGTGTGGTACAGAAGGTCAGTCCTTACGTATCGAGGCTATCGAGATCAGATTTACAGGTGAACTCGCAGACTATTACTCAGTAGAATACTGCGTACATATCCAGGACTACGGAGATATGCAGGGCTGGGTAAAGGACGGAGCACTTGCAGGAACAACAGGCGAGTCCAAGAGGATAGAAGAGCTCAAGATAAGGATCGTACCTAAGAACTCCGGTTCTTCAATGTCAGTAAAGTACAGAGTACACGTACAGGATTACGGCTGGGAAGGAGCTTATGCTTCCAATGGACAGATGTCAGGAACCAGCGGTGAATCCAAGAGACTTGAAGGCATCGAACTGTTCCTGTCAGGCACACAGTATTCAGGCGGAATCAAGTACAAGACTCATGTACAGGATTACGGCTGGCAGGGCTGGAGCTATGACGGCGAGATGAGCGGAACCCAGGGTGAAGCCAAGAGACTTGAAGGTATCTGCATCGAGCTCTACGGTGAGATAGCAGACTACTACGATATCTATTACAGAGTACATGCACAGGATATCGGCTGGATGGCTTGGGCCAAGAACGGCGAGTGCGCAGGAACTGCAGGAAGATCTGCAAGACTTGAAGGCATCCAGATCGTACTGGTACCTAAGGGCGAACCTGCACCCGGTGCAACATACGAAGGCATTACAGCTGTAACTGATAAGGCGTTTGTAGAGGGTTTCTAATTCTTAAGAGGGATATGAGTAAGGAGAAGGGCGGAGCGATTGCTCCGCTCTTCTCGTTGGGGCCGGTGCAAGATAAAAGTACACTGTTTTGTACACTGCTATGCGTGGATTATATAGTGAAAATAGTGATTTCCAGGAAAGAATACACTGATTTATACACTGCATAGCATGGACTTTGCAGTGTATTTTCGCGTCCTCTCTAAGTCCGTGCCCCGGATCAAGGCACTGTCAGGGCAAAAACACCCCCGTCATCAAAAATGGTACGAATGGGTGATAGGAATGCCAAGACCCCAGCAATAGAATCAAAGAGTAATTGATTATAAAGGGGGACTATATTGTGAAGACTCGTTCAGTAAAAAGCGCTGTAAGCTTGGTGCTGACAGCTGTTATTGCAGTATCACAGATAGCATTATTCACTGCCAATGTTAGTGCTGACAGCTGGGTTAATATCGTATTGAAGACTTATGATCAGACTACTGGTAATGAATCAGTCGGCGGTCTTGTAGGAAATAAGAATGACGACGAGAGATTAGTAAGCAGAAGCATTTATGCGACTCCTGATACAAAGAAGACCATCGTAGCCGAAGCGGATCAGGGTTACATTTTCGTTGAATGGAGAGAAGGTTCTGCTACGGGAGCCGCGGTGAGTTCTGCATCTGAACTCGAGGTCACTGCGACGGAAAATGTGACATACTATGCAGTGTTTGAGAAGTCCGGTAAGGACACTACCAACACATGTCTTGGAACATCCAAGCTCAGGAATCCTGTTGCTCCCGACAGTGCGCAGGACAGCTGGCAGGGAAGCTATGTTTATTTCGGAAGTTATGACGACAACCCGATAAAGTTCCGCGTCCTCTCAGTACCGACTTCAACTTCTCCGGTGTTGTTCCTGGACTGTGACAGCATTCTGTTCAACATGGCATTCGATGAAGACTCCAATGATTGGTCAGAGAGTGATCTGAAGACATATCTTAACAGGGAATTCCTTCTTAACTTTACTGATCTTGAGCGTGAGATCATTTATACCGACAATGAAGAAGATCACGACCTTGTTGAAGGTTCTGACCCCGGCCAGGTTGCAGGATATGTTAAGGATAGTTTTGGTGAGTATGTAGGTCTGTCCTTGGGTGAGCAGGCGTTTCTGCTTGATGCCGAAGATGCTTCCAACACATTATACGGATACTATCCTGCTGTGAATTCCGGCAGCTTTAATTGCAGCAGCATATATAAAACCAACACATCCGGCACAACTTCGGCCTACTGGCTTCGCTCCGCATATTTGCCTGACAGTGACGTACCCTGTGCCGGAAGCGTATATAACAACGGTTATCTTGGCTTCTACGGAGTAAACAATAATGAGATCGGCGTATCTCCTGCAATGAAGCTCAAGAATTATGACGAAGAAACGGGAACATTAATAATCTTCTCATCGCTGATCTCCGGAAGCTTTGAAGCTGAATACGGTGCTGAATACAAACTGACAGTTCTTGACAGGGATCTCTCCATCTCAGTTCCTGCAGGATTCTTAGTTACGATCAACGGCTCTGAAGTAACGATACCGTACCAGTTCGGTGACGAGGACGCTTCATCAGCAACACGTGCATCCGTACTGATCTTGGATAAGGAATACGGCAGTTCCGATGCGCAGATCCTCTATTATAATGCTCTGGGCAATGCTTCGAGCACTTACGGCAAATTCACGCTTCCCTCGGGTCTCGATCCTGCAAAGTGGGGAACAGATTACTATGTCTACATCCTTGCAGAAGATGTCAACGGTGAATATGAGACCGACTATGCAAGCGTACCATTTAAGGTTAGCGGTCCGAACAGCACTCAGTATACCGTCACTTTCTTAGACAACTGGGGCGGCGTATATGAGACGCAGACTGTTAACAAAGGCGGCACGGCTTCTCTGCCTGCAGATCCTACTTATGGTGACGAAGAGTTTTTGGGCTGGTATGTGGATCAGGCCTTCACAACGGAGTTTGACCCGGACAATACGCCTATTGGCGAGAACACCGTTATCTACCCCAGATTCAAATGCAAAGTAGTTGTTGAGTTTGAAATAATCGCAGATGACAGTGATTATTTCTTATCCGGCATCAACACCACTGATGGTACGATCACATGCGCTGCAGGTACATTGTCAGTCGACAAGACTGTGGCCGAAGCCGGTGAGAAAGTAAAGATCACAGAAGCAACGGTAAATGACGGCTATGAGATCGTAGGGATCGATTGGGGCAACGGAGCCCAGGGCGGAGAGCCCATCAATCCCGGTGAAGAGTTCACCATGCCCAACTACTCCGTAAACGTTAACATCACTTACCGTGCCAAAAAGTTCACCGTAGGCGTCAACAGCGGCCTGGCTGATCCAGGCATCGCTCCGGTAGGTTCTACAGTTACACTTAATGCGAATTCTGCTCCTGAAGGAAAGACTTTCGATAAGTGGACAGCGGATGTAGGCGATGTAACATTTGCAGATCCAACAGCATCTTCAACGACATTTACAATGCCTGCGGAGAACGTTGTCGTAACGGCAAATTATAAAGATATCGAGACTACGTCCATATCCGCTAATATGACGAGCGTGGATTTCGGTACCATCAAACCGGGGTTCAGTGACGCTGAATCTGACGAACGTCTGGTTACAGTAAGGATAACCAACACTGGCACATCGACGATCAAGCTCATGCTCAATAATCCTGGAACGGCACCCTTTGGCAGCTATTGGTTTAATCCTGCACAACAGATTGCACCCGGCGGATACATGGATATCAGGTTAAGGCTTGCCGAAGCAGATCCCCTTTCTAATGTTGAGGGAACATACAACGCGGTTTATACGTTCGTTGCAAAGAATGTCAGTGATTCATCTGATGAGTTTACTCTTACCATACCTGTTACGGCAACAATCTCGAACAACTGTACAGTTACCTTTAACACTAACGGCGGAAGCACTGTTGCAGCTCAGACAGTGACATACGGCAGCAAGGCAACAAAGCCTGCTGATCCTACTAAGAGCGGCTACACCTTCGGCGGCTGGTATACCAACTCTGCATGCACGACCGCGTACGACTTTAATACTGCAGTAACCGCAGATATTACTCTCTACGCGAAATGGACAGCAGTAAGCTCTGGCTCTGGTTCGGGTTCCGGTTCTACAACTACACCCGCACCGACAACACCTGCAACGACTCCTGCTGTAGTAGAGACACCCAAGCTCACAACAGGTATCGCACATGTTCAGGATATAGGTGATGTCAGTGTAGCGGTTGGCTCTGACGGAGTGCTCACTATCGGTACAACAGGTATGGGTAAGAGACTTGAACAGATCACGATCAACTTCGAGAACAATACACCGTACTCAGGAACACTGCAGTACAGAGTACATGTCCAGAATATCGGCTGGATGGAATGGACAGATGCAGGCCAGAAGTGTGGTACAGAAGGTCAGTCCTTACGTATCGAGGCTATCGAGATCAGATTTACAGGTGAACTCGCAGACTATTACTCAGTAGAATACTGCGTACATATCCAGGACTACGGAGATATGCAGGGCTGGGTAAAGGACGGAGCACTTGCAGGAACAACAGGCGAGTCCAAGAGGATAGAAGAGCTCAAGATAAGGATCGTACCTAAGAACTCCGGTTCTTCAATGTCAGTAAAGTACAGAGTACACGTACAGGATTACGGCTGGGAAGGAGCTTATGCTTCCAATGGACAGATGTCAGGAACCAGCGGTGAATCCAAGAGACTTGAAGGCATCGAACTGTTCCTGTCAGGCACACAGTATTCAGGCGGAATCAAGTACAAGACTCATGTACAGGATTACGGCTGGCAGGGCTGGAGCTATGACGGCGAGATGAGCGGAACCCAGGGTGAAGCCAAGAGACTTGAAGGTATCTGCATCGAGCTCTACGGTGAGATAGCAGACTACTACGATATCTATTACAGAGTACATGCACAGGATATCGGCTGGATGGCTTGGGCCAAGAACGGCGAGTGCGCAGGAACTGCAGGAAGATCTGCAAGACTTGAAGGCATCCAGATCGTACTGGTACCTAAGGGCGAACCTGCACCCGGTGCAACATACGAAGGCATTACAGCTGTAACTGATAAGGCGTTTGTAGAGGGTTTCTAATTCTTAAGAGGGATATGAGTAAGGAGAAGGGCGGAGCGATTGCTCCGCTCTTCTCGTTGGGGGCCGGTGCAAGATAAAAGTACACTGTTTTGTACACTGCTATGCGTGGATTATATAGTGAAAAAAGTGATTTCCGGGTAAGAATACACTGATTTATACACAGCATAGCGTGGACTTTGCAGTGTATTTTCACGCCGGATCAAGGCACTGCCAGGGCAAATAAACACCCCCGTCATCAAAAATGGTACAAATGGGTGATAGTCACCTCGGCCAATAACAACTACAATGGAGTCAATAACGTTATAAAGGGGTATTGTCATGTCTGATAAAGCAAGAGTTCTTGTAGTAGACGACCAGAACATCTCGAGAGGATTCTTTGAGATGTATGTGCGTGCATCGGTTAATTACGAGCTTGCAGCCGGCCTGCGTACGGCTCAGGAGGCTGTCAGATATGTTGACGAGAATAAGGTCGATCTTCTGATACTGGACGTCATGATGCAGGACGGTATCGACGGCCTGACAGCAGCTGAGATGATCAAGCAGAAGCACCCCGAAGTCAAGATCATCCTTACGACATCCACATCGGAGACGAGCTGGGAACAGAAAGCAAAAGATGCGGGCATCGAGAGCTTCTGGTATAAGGAATACGACGAGCACGGCCTTCTGGAGATCATGGAGCGCACGCTGAACGGTGAGTCCATCTACCCCGCGGATGAGCCGAATGTTCCTTTCGGCAAGATAACCAGGGCAGACCTCACGGACCGCGAGATCGAGATATTAAGAGAGCTTACTGCGAGCCGGACGAACGAAGAGATCGCAGAGAGCCTGGTGATATCCGTAAATACAGTAAAGAGGCACATTCAGAACATCATGGAGAAGACGGGCTTCGAGAGCCGCCTTGAGCTTGCCATGAATGCCAAGAGCATCGGCCTTGTCGTAAACGACAGCGACAGGCTTGGCGCGGATCAGTAAGACTGCAACATTTCCCGCACATTACCTGTATATATGGTATCAACACCAGCGGGAGGTAACAGGATGAAGAGTGTCACAAGGAAGTATATCAGCTGCACGGCGGCCGCCATGGCCGTCGCTTTGGCGTTTGCAGGATGCAGCGCAGGTACAGCGGCGAAGAGCGAAGATAAGGATGACGGCGACAAGCCTGAAGAGACCACAATAGAAGAATCTGAGACAAATACCGAAGAACCGTCGGATCCCGTCTCACAGCCGTCCAAGGCATCCTTGGATTATCAGATCATGACCGTGAACGGCACAAGCAAAGACAGGGGATATTATGTGGTCGAGGTAGAAGAAGACGGGTATCCGTATGATGTGATCATCTCATCGGGAGAGCAGTCCACCGGCGGATATGACATACAGATAATGAGCGTGGACTACGACGGCAGCCTTCTTACGATCACGGTCGAAGAGACAGCGCCCGGCCCGACGGACATGGTGACGGAGGCGCTCACTTATCCGTCCTGCGCGATAGAGCTCAGCCTTCTGCCGGATGAGATCAAGGTCGTTACCACGGCAGGCGACGAACTCAAGTGTCTCGATACCAAGCTGAGCGACAGCGCCATCGAAGACGGCTGGCTCTGCGTGATAGAGGAAGGTACCGGCGAGATCATGCTCAAGACTTTCGTGTATGAGAATGCAGACGGAACGTACAAGTACATCAATGTCGAATCCACCACGACAAGCTGGGGTGCAACGACATGGAACGATGTTGTGAAAGGATCCGGCACGGCAGACACCAGAGATGATGTCGCAGCCGCCGCAGAAGAGTTCGGCTCGTGCGGTTTCGTGCTTCTCCCGAATGATTACCAGACCGTCTACACGGTAGAGGAGTTCACCGCAGGCAAGGCGTTCTGACCTTATCCACGCAGCGTAGGTAACAACCGATGCCTTCTCATGCTATCTTGGTAGCGTAAGGAGGCATTTGTTATGGACAGATACATTACCGGAGCCGTCATAAGAAAGCTCCGCGAGAAAAAACACATGACGCAGGAAGAACTGGCGGAGAAGGTCTTCGTCAGCAGCAAGGCGGTAAGCAAATGGGAGACGGGGCAGGGCTTCCCGGACATCAGTCTGATCGAACCGCTGGCGGAGGCGCTCGGCATCTCCGTCATAGAACTTCTCTCAGGCGAGGACATCCGTAACCTCAACCGCACTTCGAAAATGTCCCGCTCCAAATTCTACGTCTGCCCCGTATGCGGGAACATCCTGCAGGCTTCTGGCGAGGCGGTGATAAGCTGCTGCGGTATCACCTTGCCGCCCTTGGAAGCAGAGGTCCCGGATGAGGAACATATTATCTGCAAAGAGATCATCGAAGACGAGTACTATGTCACGGTCAGCCACCCGATGACAAAGGACCACTATATATCGTTCCTGGCGGCAGTATCGGATCACGGCATTCAGCTGGTAAAGCTCTACCCGGAAGGCGCCTGTGAAGCGAGGTTCAGGATAGACCGCGTTACCGGATTCTATGCTTACTGCAACCGCCACGGGCTTTATGAACTGAAGAACTGATTGGAGTATAATATCATCAGGATATGGGATAAAGGAGATACCTGATGAGAAGATATGCCCCCGTCTTGACCTGCATGATCTTATGCACCGTTTTACTGTGTTCCTGCTCGGTAAAGGGCAAGGGCGCTCTGATCTCTTATGCGAAGAGTGAATACGGCCCGTGTGAGTTCGTCAAAGAAGAAGTCAAAGGCACCGGCAACGATAAGGTCCGGACAATCTGGCTGATCGACGAAGATACGGGGATCGAGTACACCGTGACCTCCCGCATGCAGGATATGAATATCGACGGAAGCAGCTTCGGTTATACGGAATCCACGAGCTCGGACTTCCCGAACCTTTACTGGGATTATGTCATAGATAATGCGCAGGACGACTTGGACGAGATAGCGGAAGAAAACGATGTCGATATGAGCCAGCTTTCCAAAGTGCTGTTCAATGGCAGACCTTCTTCCGGACAGGCTGAAGCTGTGGCAGAGGCCGTTTTCGATACCATAAAGGAATACGATGTGAAGGGTCTGTTAGAACCGACGATCCCGGTATATGCGGAGAACGAGAAGGTGTACCTTGGTATTCTGGACGGCGAGACGGGCGAGTGGTGCGCGAACGATTCCTATAAGGTTATCGATTATGTTGTAAGCGTGTTCCCCGATGCAGAGTATTTGTCTGACATATACGGCATCACGGAATCATATGTTAATAGGGATGACCTTGACAGTCTGGTGGCAAAAGGCGCAAAAGAATCGGGCGCATCCGATGTGGAATTCTACTTCTTCTCCGAGCCCAAATACGGAAAACTGATCGCATTCGACATGGAAGAGATCGGTCTGGACGGTGTGTTCATCGGAACATACGAGAACTACGGCGCAGGCGAGACCTTGGACTGCGATGCACTCGGGATACACCACTGAGACACAAACAAAACGGGGCCGGAATTACCGACCCCGTTACTTTTAACTTTTACGCCGCATCAGATGCCGATGTTGTATTCCACATCGCTCTCAAAAGCCGCGATGGCTGCATCGAGATCGCCGTAGTAATCCCCGTACGGATCAACGTAATTGTCGACTGCAGAACGGAAGAGGCTGCTGATCTGTGTGTCATACTCAGTCATGTTATCGCCTGTCGCATACTCATTTGCTTCGATGTATACGCCGAACATGTTCTGACCGCCGAGTAGGTCTGATGTGCCATCGGACATAGCCATTACGGCGGCGGAAGCAACGGTATCGCTGCAGCCGTAATCGTAGAACAGGTTGTTTGCCCAGAGATACTGGAGTCCGTCTTCAGTGCAGTCTAATGTGATCCAGTAAAGGAGTTCTGCAACGCCTTCGGGCTGATCTGTGTCCGCGTTGGCAAGAAGCCATGTGCCGCCCCAGCAGAAGCCCACGGGAGGTGTGCATACAGCCCAATCGCCATATGTGTCGCCGCAGTTCAGTGCCAATACATAGTTGAGCAGCCACGCGGGTCCAAGATAGCAGAATACCGGCCTCTCGCCATTACCTGCCATATCGGCGTACCAGGCTTCCGTCCAGTCTTGAGTGCCGTTGGACCAGCCGTTTGCCGTGAGTTCGTATGACATATCGAAGAAATCGAATCTGCCGGAATCCATGTTGAGCGAACCGTTCTTGATCCAGCTGTCCGTGGAACCTTCCACGGCTTTCCAGATATCACCGTCACCGGAGACCATAGCCACGCCGTTGTCTGCGCAGACTGCCGCAGCATCCCAGAAAGCATCCCAGCTGCCGGAGCCGCCGCCAACGATCTCTGAGATCTCTTCGGGGTCATCCGTGCCGAAAACTTCCTTTGCGATGGAACGTCTGTATATCATGGCGCCGCCCGTCGACTGATATGCGAGAGCAACGATATCTCCGCTGCTGTTTGTACCTACATCTATTGTGTACTGTGCAATATCCGCTTCTTCGATCGCAGCATCGATATCGATGCCGAGGTCTTCGTATGGAGCGGCATATCCGGAGAATTCTCCCTGAGTGAATTTCGTCGCAAAGCCTGCCTCGACGGCATAGATATCAGGAGCATCAGAACCGCCGTTGATAAGAGCGTCTTCGAGAGCAGGCTGGTATTCATCTGTTGTCGTAGGTATTATCTTGCAGACTACCGTGTATTCATTGCCAAAATCAGGGTTAAGCTCGATATACTTGGCGACCATATCCGGGACTTCGTTCGTGAAAGACCAGAGATTGATAGTCTCAGGACCGTAACCGTAAGTCTGTGTCTGGTAATCTTTATACAAGGATTCAAAATAGTCGGTGTCATCGATGTCATCATACTCGTATCCGTAGACATCGACAGAGTCTGATATGATCTCCGCGCCGATGTCATATGTATAGAATTCGAAGAGGTCTTCAAAATCCTTATCATCGATGTTGTCCACGAGCCATTTGTCACCCTTGTTCTTGAACTCCAGGCCGACAGTGATGTCCATTGTGTCTTCGCAGTCCTTGAGAGCGTCGATGACATCATCGATATCCTCGCAATCTCCATCCTTAATGGCCTTCTCATAATCGACCATCGTGAAGACGACATCTACCGATCCTCTTTCCGTGTCGGACTTTACGGTATCGGACTTGACCTCGTATGTCATGGTGTCAGCTACCGCATCGATAAACTCCTTCTGGTTGGAAGAATAGTTGTTCTTGTTAAGCAAAGCTCCAAGTTCAGCCGCTGCGTTGCTGCTCTTCTTCTCGGTCGTAAGCTTAATGATCTCCTTGGTATTTCCTTTGATGACCGTGGCAGCAAAGTTATCTGCTGCGTCCACGATCTCTTTGGAAGTCCCGAAAAGAGCACAGGAAGCAAACGACAATGCCGTTACTGCGGCGAGAACGCCGGCAACGAGCCTTCTCAATCCCTTCCTTGATCCATTCATACTAAATCTCCTTAAAAGGTGTGCCAACGTCTATTTTACTACCCAAAACGCGTCAAAAGAATTAAAATGTTAGATACCACATTAAGAACACAAGAACTAATGGGAGATGGACTATGAGACTTCAGAGAATAATCAACAGCCTGCTCGAGACTGACATGTACAAGTTCAGCATGGGACAGGCCATATTCCACCAGTTTACTGACTACAGGACGACCTGGACATTCAGATGCAGGAACAAGGATGTCAAGTTCACGCCGGAGATGGTCGAGGAGATCAAGGACCAGATCAGGGCATACTGCGACCTCAGGTTCAACGAGGAGGAGC
>JAEEGJ010025396.1_pt1 | contig 12148 bp, 10 predicted proteins | sample 8958761 | NCBI WGS metagenome assembly JAEEGJ01 (sample SAMN16246546, study PRJNA631951) | gut metagenome | biome: gut microbiome; feature: rumen; material: RS-attached | host: Bos | place: Iran: Karaj | collected 2018-10 | reverse complement strand
CTTTCTGATTGTATTGAAGAAGTAAGATGCGGCATGAGAGGTATTTGTCGAGCTTGTACCAGTGCCGAGTGTGAAACTCGGTACGGATGAGCCAGTTGTTGCTGCTGAACATGCCGCGCATATCACCGTTGTAGCCCTGCAAGGGACGATACAGATAGTTCGTTTTCGGATGCCTGATTACGTAGTTGCCTATTTCAGCGGATATTAATTCGCGTAGGGCTTTGGCCTTATCGGCTGTCTCAATCTCATATACCGTTCCACGGGTCTCTCCGTCAAGTTCGGGATGGGTGATGTCGTAACTGCTAATTCCATGCATAAAATGTTCAACTTTCGCACCTCTATCGTGGGTAATCAGGATGGGATGGCTCTTTATATCGTTGGTCTTCATCACCTTGTCTATTGCTTCTGCCAGTTCCTTGTAGTCCACATAGTAAACAGTGTCTTCGTCCTGTTCTTCGATAGTTAGCCTGTATGTCACGTTAGCCACACTCTTGGGAAAGAATCTGTCCTTCTTGTAGTGTTCTGCATCCTTGCTTGGGGCAAACGATGGCGGATTCACCTTCAAAATCAGTCCCTCCTTGGCACTGCTGTATTTGCTCCATTCGGGATTAGCGGTCAGATTGGGGGTGAAAGTGTCATTCTGTGGATTCTTGTAATCCCTGAGTGCTATGGAATAGAGCAGACTGTCGATGCCTCCCCGATGGCTCTGCCAAATGTAGCTCTCTGTTCCTTCCTCCGCCAGTTGGTGGCAGGTGGAACGAATGAGGTCGTAACTCTCACGGTTGCGTCGCCACAGGTCGCGGATTTTCTTGTCCTGCTCTGGCGTGACGTTTAGGATGTTACCCTGCGTGTCTTTATACTGGATGGGAGCAGTTGAGTCATCGTACAGGTCGCAACTGATGGTGACGAAATACTCCGTTCTCAGACCATGAGAATAGTTCGCCTCGATAGAGGCTATTCCGATGGAGTCCAACTGTTCTGCGAGCCTGACGACACGCTCGTTGATACTTTGTGCGTTTGCTTGCAGGGCAAGACACAATATTGAAAGGATTAGATAATGTCTCATATTTGTTTTTATTTATTTGTTGTTAATTGTTTGTAGTGAAGGCAAGCAAATCGTTGGTGAGCTGCTCACCTCGTGTTTTTATTTCTTCTTCCACTTCTTGGTAGTCGGCTACTGACTGCCCTGCCATTGCGTGAAGATTCCTTGCAAGCAACTGGTCAACCATCTCGTCTGTCATATACCTGACATTTTCTTCTTGTGGTTTCACTACGTTGTCGTGCTTTCTCCTATGTATTTGCTTCTGAGGCGGGGTCTGAGCCAAATTCTCTTTGTGTGTGACGGTGGGTGTCACCATAGAAGGCTTCACTTCTACCGAATCGCTAACCTGCGCGATTATGGGTGCCTCTGTGACTTGTTCACCATTTTTATTCATTGTGAAGAAACCTATCAACAGCAGTGCGCACACGGCAGTTGTAGCCAGCCATCTGAAGGCAACTATCTTTGGTTTTTCCTTGACAGCCTTGGGAAGCATTCTGATTTTCCCGCAGTCACCGTTGTTAAGTTGATCTGACGTGTCGGTTTCCAGCTCAATATCTACCTCTCCACTGTCGAACAGCGCAAACATTTCCTTAAATTCCACCCACTCTTCGTCCACATCGTGTGTGCGGAAGTACTGTGCCAGCATCTGTTCCTCGGCCACGCTCGTCTCACCAGCCATGAACTTGCTGAGCAGTAGGGTTATTTCATGTTTGTCATTTTGTCTTTTCATTGTTGTTTTCTCCTCTTTAGTTTGTTAATCAATTCGTGTCGTGCCCGTGAGAGCCGTGTGGAGACGGCTGTCTGCCGTATGCCTAAGATGTCGGCAATCTCGCTCAGTTCCCGATGCTCCAGCTGACGCATCCGCAGCACCATTCCCGATGTGGAAGGCAGGCTGTCAATTTGTTCGTCCAGCCATTTCTCAAGTTCGTTGTATTCCTGTTGATCTTGCAGCGTGTCCTCATCAACAATCGACATCGCATGGTCTATCCTCAGATACTGATGCGTCGTGCGCCATCTGTCTATGCACACGCGCTTTGCTGTGACGGCTGTGGATGCTTGCAGATGAGCCGCGTCTCTAAGTTGCTCATGCAGGCTCCATAGCCGAAGCATCACGTCCTGCGCAATGTCTTCAGCATCATTCTGGGAATACCCGAACTGCTTTGCCATCAACACGGCCTTTGCCCGCATCCCACTTGCCATATATGTGAATTCTTCTTGTGTCATACACTTCTATAACGAACAACCAAACACAAATTAAACAAGAAATCGCAACTTTTTCAGTTTTTTCTTAATTTTTCCTTCTTTCCGCATTTTTTCACTACCCAAAACGGGCGGGGATGTGATATTTCCATCCTCGCCCGCCTCAAAGTTATAATATACTTTATTGCCACAGCGGTTTGTTCTCCCACCCACGAGGGAAGCCCATTGCGTTGATGTCAATGGACGGGTAGGAACTGAGTAGGGCATCAATCTTTGCCTTCATGTCGTTGTTCGGCGAAATGATGTCAAGGAAGTATTTAATAATGCAAAGGTCAAAGTAGATGCGGAGTGTATCAGTGGGCAGAGTTATCCAGCTGCCAGCCATTCGATTTGGAAGCATTGGACGTATGGTGTTTTGCTTGTTCCACACACGGGCATGATGGCAACATGAGTTGCGGGTTAGAGTAACAATGGTAAGCCACGACTCAAAAGGTGCTACCTGCAAACCAAATCTCCGAGCAATGCTTTTCTTGATTCGGGCGACCTTGATGTTGCTGAAAATATTGGTGATAACTCCGAAGGGAAGCACTTCTGCCAATATCCAGGCTGGAGGGTACGCATCAGAATAGGTCTGTTTGAAATGAACAATGAAATCTTCGCGTGAGCGATGAAGCTCGGCATCAATCAAGTCCATTGTACGACAGAACTTCCCTGCATCAATGAAATTGCTGCAATCAGTCATCCAGAACGGATTACCCGTCATGGCACTGCCGATATTGACGATTGCGCTTCGCACTGCAACCTCAATCTTTTCTATCTCATTGAAGATAAGCAGTCGAAGTTTCTTGTCGAAACGATAGAGCATCATCACTTGACTAAACGTTGCGCTCGGTTTATAGCGATGTTGCTCCTTTGGCATCTGTAGCAAAGGATACATATAGGCTGACAAGCGATAATAGCCTATATATTCGAGATAACTCTCAGCCTTGGCAGTATCTGTAACTGTCAATCCTCTTGACTGCAAGAGACAGACAAGGTCGTGTGAGCTGGCGTACGACTTCTGGAATGGAATTCTGGTGCTCATAGTATAAAAATAAAACGACCCGCACATTTGAGCATCGTGGAGAGGCTTGGCGGGTTCTGGTGGTGCAAAGGTTGAAGTCCCTCCGATTTTCTGACACACAGCTTGCATTATTCTGAATTCGTCGAACTCACGTTAAATAAGGTAACACCCTTTTTCCTTATCAGGAGAAGATACAAAAAAGCCCGGTGACTCATTTGTTCATCGGGCTTTTTTTGTCAATAGAAATTTACTATCTTATGAATATCTTAGCATCTGTCCAACGCGAACATTCTTGTTCTTGCCAAGACGGTTGAGCTTGCTAAGAGCCTCAACAGTGGTACCACGCTTGCGGGCAATCGAGTAGAGGGTCTCACCCTTTGCCACCTTATGATACTGCTTGGTACTGCTGCTGCGCATAGCTCTCTCAGTCTCGCGGGCTGCGGTCTCGGTATTCATGCCACTTGTGCCACGAACCATATCGGGAGTGTAGCCTCCGTTACCCACTTTGCCGCGCAGACGGTTGGCGTCGCGTGCGTCTCTTTCATAGGCACGCTTTGTGAACACGTAGTAATCGCCCGTTACATCCTGATTGCGGAAGTCGAAGAATACTGCCGGGTTGAGAGCCACGCCACACAGACGAGTCTCGAAATGCAGGTGAGAGCCCGTGCTTCTTCCGGTGTTACCACCCAGACCAATCACGTCGCCTGCCCTCACTTCCTCGTTCTCTACTACCAACTGCTTCGAGAGGTGTCCGTAGATGGTCTCCAGTCCATTATCGTGACGGATAACCACATACTTACCATATCCGGCGGGCTCGTAGCGTACGATACGCACCTTACCGTCGAATGCCGAGCGGATGGTGTCGCCAATGTATACCTTCAGGTCCAATCCCTTGTGCATACGACCCCAACGCGGACCGAAGTTCGATGTTACCACGCGGCTGGGTGTAGGCATGCAGAAACGACTCAGGTTGATGGTAAACGAGTCGGGCAGAGCAGTTGCACGGTGAGCATACTGGTTGTTCCAGTCATCATACAGTTCAGCAGAAGGCGACTGGGCAAGTTCTTTAATCAGAAGTTCGCGAAGAGCCAATGTGTCTACCGTCTTCATCTTGCGGTCTACGGGCGCATGACGGGCCAGCAGATCCTGTGCCGACATAGAAGTGGCACTCATCGATAAGAGTACGGTAACAGCAATAGCTTTTATCATATTTTTTAAATTCATCATCATTGTCTTTATTGTTTGAGTTAGAAGGGCCTCAAAAGCCTCTTTTCGATGTCCAACGAAAGCCAGAAATGCCTTCATTGAAGCAAAAATTCGGTGCAAAGGTATAAAAAAAAGTCTGAAAAAAGTGTGCGTTAACAGTTTTTATTGCGATTTTAACATAAACGAAGCTTTGTAATGCGTGCAAAATCAAGATATTGCAGCCCAGTTTATGTTAGTTTTCCTCAATTCGCGCAGACGGTTCCACAGCATTTGGTATTCAGTTTTCTGGCACGTCGGGTCGTCGTCCACAATCTTCTGAGCCTCGTCGCGGGCCATCTGCACTATCTGTCCGTCGCGTGCTATGTCGGCTATTTTCAGGTCAAAGGCCATACCGCTCTGCTGCGTCCCCTCCAGGTCGCCAGGTCCGCGCAGTTTCAGGTCGGCCTCGGCAATGCGGAACCCATCGTTGGTCTCGCACATGATGTCTATCCGCTTGCGCGTCTCAGCGCTCAGCAGCGGAGTGGTCACCAGAATGCAATAGCTCTGGTCGGCGCCGCGTCCAACTCTTCCGCGCAACTGATGAAGTTGTGACAAGCCGAAGCGCTGTGCGTCCAAAATGACCATTACTGATGCGTTGGGCACGTTCACGCCCACCTCTATCACCGTTGTGGCCACGAGAATCTGTGTCTCTCCGCTGACAAACTTCTGCATCTCGGCCTCTTTCTCTTTCGACTTCATCTTGCCGTGAACCTTGCTCAGCTTGTATTCAGGGAACACGTCCAAAAGCGCCGCGAAGCCTTCCTCCAGATTCTTCAGGTCTATCTTCTCACTCTCCTGAATCAACGGGAAAACGATGTACACCTGCCTGCCCTCGTTAATCTGCTGGCGAATGCCCTGATAGAGGCTTGTCGTCTGGTTGTCGTACTTATGGATAGTCACCACTGGCTTGCGTCCCGGCGGCAGCTCGTCTATCACGCTCACGTCCAGATCGCCGTAGATAGTCATAGCGAGCGTGCGGGGGATAGGTGTGGCTGTCATCACCAGGATATGGGGCGGATTCTCGCTCTTGCCCCACAGTTTTGCCCTTTGCGCCACACCGAAGCGGTGCTGCTCGTCGATAACCACCATCCCGAGGTTCCTAAACTGCACCCAGTCCTCGATGATAGCATGTGTGCCGACCAGAATCTGCACGCTTCCGTCAATCAGTCCCTGCAGCACAGCCTCGCGTTTCTTGCCTTTCACGATGCCCGTCAGCAGTTCTATGCGGATATTCATGCCTTGCAGGAACTCGCGAATGGTAGCCAGATGCTGCTCAGCCAAAATCTCGGTAGGTGCCATGATGCAGGCTTGGAATCCGTTGTCGAGGGCGATGAGCATCGACATCAGAGCGACCAGGGTCTTGCCCGAGCCCACGTCACCTTGCAACAGCCGGTTCATCTGCCGTCCGCTGCCCATGTCGATGCGTATTTCCCGCATAACCCTCTTCTGTGCCTCAGTCAGAGGGAAAGGCAGGTTGTTATGATAAAAGCCGTTGAACAGTTCGCCCACATGCTTGAAAATGTACCCGCGGTATTTCCGGCGGTGGTCGCTGGCGTATCTGAGTATGTTCAGCTGCACGTAGAACAGTTCCTCAAACTTCAGCCGCAACTGGGCATGCTGTACGTCCTGAAGCGACTTCGGATAGTGAATATGCCGGAAGGCTGTGTCGCGCGATACTAGCCTGAGGCGGTTGGTGATGAAAGGTGGGAGCGTCTCGGGCAGCTGCGTGCTCATGTTCTCAATCATGTTCTTGGTCAGCCGCTCAATGGCCCGTGAGTTCAGGCCCGTGTTCTTCATTTTCTCCGTCGTGATATAATAGGGCTGCATGCCCATCTCCGACAGTTTCACGTCGGTGGCCTTCTCGATGTCAGGATGGGCGAACTGGTAGCGGCCGTTGTAGACCGTAGGCCTGCCGAAGACGATATACTCCACATTCACCTTGTAGTCGCGTGTGATATACTGTGCCCGGCTGAACCACACCAGGTCCACCAGTCCCGTCCCGTCGGTCATGTGGGCAACGATGCGTTTCCTGCGGTGGCCCATCTCGAATTCCTCGAAGCTCAGTATCTGTCCCTTGATTTGCACGAAGGGCATATCGCCGGTCAGTTCGCTGATGGCGTAGATCTTCGAGCGGTCCACATATTTGTACGGATAATACTCCAACAGGTCACCAAACGTGTTGATGCCCAGTTCCTTGCTCAGGAGTTCCTTTCGTCTCGGTCCGACTCCCGGCAGGTATTTGATGTCCTGGTTGAGCAGGTCGTACATGCGTATATGAGTTAAAAGTTCAAGGTTAAAAGTTCAAGGCCCCCTCCATCTCCCTCGTGGGGGAAAGTTGGAGTCGGTTCAAGGTTCAAAGTTCAAGGTTCAAGACCTGACGTCTTGCAACTCCTTGAACTCCTTACAACTCCTTGACATAGACCTCCTTCAGACTATCATCGCCTCGGCGATAGTCAGGTCGAAGGGTGTGGTAATCTTGATGTTCTCGCGGTTACCTTCCACGAGTGTGATCGCGTGGCCGTAGCTCTCCACCACCGATGCGTCGTCGGTGAAGGCGTCACAGTAAGGTTGTCGGTTGGCAGCTTTGAGCAGTTGTATGTCGAAGGTCTGTGGCGTCTGCACAAGCCGGTAGTCGCCGCGTGGCTTCGTTCCCTCGCTGACGTGTCGCAGCGTCTCCACTACTGGTACTACGGGAACCACCGCCTTTCGGGTGCGGGCCGTCTCGAAGCAGTTGGCGATGACCTCAATAGCAGGAAACGGACGCACACCGTCGTGCACGCCCACCACTCCTTCCGCATCGTCGGGAATCAAGCTCAGTCCGTTCTGTACCGAATGGAAACGGGTCTCTCCGCCGTTGGCCATCTGGTATTCCATGTCGAAATGGTATTCACGGCACAACTGCCGCCAATAGTTTTGTTGCGACTCGGGTAGCACCAGAATGATGCTCAGCGCCGGCGAATATGCCCGGAACCGCTCCAGCGTGCGCATGAGCACCGGTCTTCCGCCAACGGGCAGAAACTGCTTGGGTATGTCGGTTCCCATCCGCAGGCCCTTGCCGCCCGCCACGATAATCACATAGTCCATCTATCCCATCATTAGGTGCAGGTAGCGCATGCCCTCGGCCACCTCTCTGGCAGTCTCCTCGTCGGTGAGCATCGCCAGCAGGGTGTAGGCATACGGGAAGGCGGCTGCGGGACCCTCGCCAGTGATGATGTTTCCGTCAACCGTGCAGAGGTCGTGTGTATACGCGGCACCTGCGAGCGTCTCCTCGAAGCCCGGGTAGCAGGTGGCGCGCTTGCCAGCCAGCAGACCCAGTCCGCCCAGCACCAGCGGAGCGGCACAGATGGCCGACACCAGCTTACCCTCTATGGCCTGCGCCTTCAGCGCCTCTTTCACGCCCTCGTGCTCGTTCAGGTTCGACGCGCCCGGCATTCCGCCCGGGAGCATCAGCAGGTCGGCGTCCGTCACGTCGGCATCCTCGAACATCAGGTCTGCCTCAATCTTCACACCATGAGCAGATTCGGCAACAAGTGAGCCGGTAATGCTCACGGTCTTCACATCCACACCACCGCGACGCAGCACATCGAGCGGAATCAACGCCTCCACATCCTCGAAGCCGTTGGCCAAAAACATATAAACTTTCTTCATATTTGCACTATATTTTGTCAATTTCTTCTTTTCTTTCGTGTTTTATTCACTAAAAATCACTAATTTTGCACACATGATGCCCTTTTCGTGGGTACAAATATACAAAATGTTTGGCATTTCGCACCATTTTAGTGTGATAAAGATAACTAAAAACGTGTTTTTATGTCGTCACGGAAGTTAAGATTCGCCATTTTCGGCAATGTCTATCAGCCCAGGAAGTCGGACTCCATCCGGCAGATTCTGTCGTTCCTCTCCCGTCAGAACGCCGAGATTATGGTCGAGCGCGAGTTCTACGAGTACCTCACTACTACCCGCCATATCGACGTGCTCACCGACCAGCTCATCGAGGGCACCGGCTTTGATGCCGACTTTGCCCTGTCGCTTGGCGGCGACGGTACCTTCCTGAAAACGGCCCATTTCGTGGGCGACAAGCACATCCCTGTCGTGGGTGTCAACATGGGGCGCCTGGGCTTTCTGGCCGACGTGTCACCCGCTGAGATAGAGACCGTGCTGCAGTCCCTCTTCCGGGGCGACTACGAGGTTGAGGACCGTACTGTCATCCAGGTGGAAACCGATGGCGAGCCCCTCTCCGTGTGCCCCAAGGCCCTCAACGATATTGCCGTGCTCAAGCGCGACGACGCCTCAATGATCAGCATCCGCACCTGTGTCGACGGCGAGCATCTCGTTACCTATCAGGCTGACGGTCTCATCGTCAGCACGCCCACCGGCTCCACCGCCTACTCCCTTTCCAACGGCGGTCCTGTGCTCGTGCCCCAGACGGGCGTTCTCTGTCTTACTGCCGTAGCCCCCCACAGCCTGAACATCCGTCCGGTAGTCGTCTCCGATAGTGCTGTCATCACCCTCACCGTCGAGAGCCGCAGCCACAATTTCCTCATCGCCGTCGACGGACGTTCCGCGAAGTGCGACGAGCAGGTGCGCCTCACCATCCGCAAGGCCCCCTATAAGATATGTGTCGTGAAGCGCAGCGGGCAGAAGTTCTATTCCACCCTGCGCGAGAAAATGATGTGGGGAGTCGACGGCCGCGAGTAGGGCAGTTCCCCTCGTTTTTACAGCCGTCCCTGCTGCCTCTGATTGAAAACAACAGGCATCACAGATAGAAAAAAGAGCCGGATTTTCTGGTAGAAAAGAACTGGCACCCCAGATAGAAAAGAACGTTATAGGCATGAGACTCAAGAAAGTGTTGCATATCGAACAGAGCCGTTATTCCGCCAAAGTCATCCTCCGGTGGCTCTGGCAGGCGTGGCGCGGCAACAGGCTGCAGGCGGTCCTCAATGCCGCCATCGGACTGCTCGGTGTGGCTGTCAGCCTCGCGCAGGTGTGGGCGGTCCAGCACGCCATCGATGTGGCGTCCCACGTTGTGCCCGGCTCGCTCTATTGGGCTGTAGCCATCATGGCGTTGCTCATCCTCGCTAACTTCGGGTTGAGCGTTGGCGGCGTGTGGGTGAAGAACATCCTCGGCATCCGCGCCCAGAACCGCATGCAACAGCGGCTGCTCGACCGCATCCTGCGCTCCGAGTGGCACAGCAAGGAGACCCACCATAGCGGCGACGTGCTCAACCGCCTCGAGTTCGATGTCAGCACCGTCGTCACCTTTCTCACCGAGACCATTCCCGGCACCCTCTCTGTGCTCGCCATGTTCCTCGGTGCCTTCTTCTATCTATTCGCTATGGACAAGGTGCTCGCCCTCATCACCATCGGCATCATACCCGTGTTCGTCCTGCTCAGCAGATACTATATGACCCGCATGCGCTCGCTCAACCGCCTCGTGCGCGACAGCGACTCCAAGGTGCAGAGCGTCCTTCAGGAGACTGTCCAGAACCGCATGCTCATCAAGACGATGGAGAGCGACGACATGATGGTCGACCGCCTCGAGACTACCCAGAGCGAGCTGCGCCAGCGCGTCGTCAAGCGCACCGTCTTCTCCGTGTTCTCCCACCTCATCCTCAATTTCGGCTTCGCAATGGGCTATCTCGTCGCCTTCCTCTGGAGCGCCATCCGCATGTCGGCAGGCACCCTTACTTTCGGCGGAATGACAGCCTTCCTGCAGCTCGTCAACAGAATCCAGAATCCCGCACGCTCGCTCACCCGTCTTCTGCCCGCCTTCGTCAGCGTCTTCACAGCTGCTGAGCGGCTTATGGAGCTTGAGGAGAACCCCCTCGAGGAACAGGGCAGTCCCATCGAGATGGACGAGCCCTGCGGCATCCGTTTCAGCGACGTCACGTTTGCCTATCCCGACGCCGCCGACCAGTCCGTCATCAGCCACCTGTCGTTCGACTTCCGGCCCGGCAGCTGTACCGCCGTCCTCGGAGAGACAGGCACGGGCAAGACCACCCTCGTGCGCCTCATCCTCTCGTTGCTGCGCCCGCAGGAGGGCAAGGTCGAGATCTACGACCGCCATCACGTCCACGAGCTCGGGCCCCGTCTGCGCTGCAACCTCGTATACGTGCCACAGGGCAACACCCTCATGAGCGGCACCATCCGCGACAACTTGCGCCTGGGCAAGCTCGATGCCACCGACGAGGAGATGCGCCGCGCCCTGCGACTGTCGTGCGCCGAGTTTGTCAACGATCTGCCCGAGGGACTCGACAGCCAATGTTCCGAGGCGGGAGGCGGACTCAGCGAGGGACAAGCCCAGCGCATCAGCATCGCCCGCGCCCTTTTGCGCAACCGCGGCATTATGCTCTTCGACGAGTCCACCAGCGCCCTCGATCCTGAGACCGAGCATCAGCTGCTCCACAATCTGCTGCAAGACCACGATAAGACCATCATCTTCGTCACCCACCGGCCCGCCGTCGTCGACTATTGCGACCAGGTGCTCGACCTCAGCATGCCGTAATCCATCCGCCCTTATCTGTAAACAATACCTAAATGGAAGAGTCGTTCGATTCGTTGTTTCGTCAGTTCTATGCTCCGATGGTGCTCTATGCAGACAGCCGTCTGAACAATCGTGAGCAGGCAGAGGATGTCGTTCAGGAAGTCTTCAGCAAACTGTTGGAATCTGACTTCTCGATAGCTGACACACAGAAGATACGCAATTATCTCTTTGCGGTATTGAAAAACAAAATTATTGACATTTTTCGCTACAATCAGCGTCATCAGCGAGGCGAGTTACTAGATTCTCCGTCGGATGAGTCAATAGAGGAAAGTATATTTGAGCTTGAACTCTACGAACGACTCTACGAGGAGGTAAAAACGCTTCCGGTAAAGATTTCTGAGGCCATGCAACTGCGTATGCAGGGATACGACGATCATGAGATTGCTGAAATGCAAAACATTAATTATAATACGGTGCGCAGCCGTATCCATAAAGGCATTGAATTGTTGCGGGGAAAATTTGACAAAAATCTGCTTTATTCCATTTTTTTATAAAAAAAGTGCATTTTTTTTAATCAAAAAGACTTCTTTTTTCGTCCTTAGGTTAAAAGAAGCACAAAAATGGATATAAAAACTATCATATTAAAGTCTATCTATGGCCAACTGACGGCTGAGGAAAAACAGTTTCTCGACCGATGGCTGGCTGTTGACAACCACCAGCAACTTTATGAGCGTATTCGCACGAATATTATCAAAATGCAAGCCGTCGAACATCTGGCAGCTATTGATGTGGAGCGCGCCTTGAAGAATGTCAAGTTAGGGGATAACAGAAGAAAGGAAATTGATAAGCCTGATCACTCTCACGATAGAGACTCAAACTCGAAGAATGCGCATACCTCTCGGTTTGCAATCCTCAATTCTCATCTCTACCGAGTCGCCGCCGTACTCGTTCTGCTCATTGTGGGTGGCACATTCTGGTATCGTGAGCATACGCGTGTCACACCGCCAACCATCAGCGAGGAAGTACAGACGGCCATGCAGTTGAGCCGCAAGAGTGGGCGTGCTGCAGCCAAGGTGGAAGCTGTTAATAACCAACAGTCGTCACCTGTCACACA
>JAEEGJ010025395.1_pt1 | contig 12148 bp, 12 predicted proteins | sample 8958761 | NCBI WGS metagenome assembly JAEEGJ01 (sample SAMN16246546, study PRJNA631951) | gut metagenome | biome: gut microbiome; feature: rumen; material: RS-attached | host: Bos | place: Iran: Karaj | collected 2018-10 | reverse complement strand
CCAAGCAAAAGGCGGCGTCAATCCTCTAATTATATCTATAATTTTATCCATTAACCTATTTTCTTTTCATTATACACAAAATTAGGAGTAATGTCTCCTGGCTCTTTACCCATCCACCCACCTAATGCAATCTCTTTGTTGGAAACAGTATATGAAACAACATCATTTTCTCTTAGCAATGTTTTCGTTCTATCAACTATTACAAACAAATCTATTGCATAACTTCCCCAATTAAAGAAATTTGCTGGAATATTACAGATTTGCAAATATTCTCCACAATTATGAGATTCATCAATATATTTGCCTCCAGAACTCGAAAACATCCATTCCCCTCTTTCGTTTTTAAAAACCAAGGAGAAATGTATTTTCATTTCTTTAAGTAATCTATATTTTATCAATATTTCATATTCCATATCTACTCTAATCACATCACTAAAGTCCCCATTGTATTTTCTTACTCCTACCTCCAAAAGTTCAAAACCCTCCTTCTTCACTTCGGGTACATTCCAGACTTTGTGGTTCTCAATATTACCATCTCCCTTTAAGTAATGGCTCACAATGGTATCAACATTTCCCGAGTCAATTAGCAATCCGCTTTGTAAAATCACGCCTCTCTTACACAGACTTTTTACCGCCGTCATATTATGACTCACAAACAGCACCGTTCTTCCTTCGCCTTGCGACACATCCTGCATTTTTCCGATGGCTTTCTTCTGGAATTCAGCGTCACCCACGGCCAACACCTCATCCACCACAAGAATCTCCGGGTCAAGGTGGGCCGCCACGGCAAAACCAAGACGTACCTTCATACCGCTACTGTAACGTTTCACCGGGGTGTCAATATAGCGTTCACATCCTGAGAAATCGACAATCTCGTCCAACTTGCTGTTGATCTCGCTCTTGGTCATGCCCAAGATAGATCCATTCATAAAAATATTCTCCTTTCCTGTCAATTCCGGATGGAACCCCGTCCCCACCTCAAGCAAGGAACCGATGCGGCCTCTTGCTTTGATGGTTCCCAAGGTGGGACCGGTAACACGCGACAAAAGCTTCAGCAAAGTGCTCTTGCCTGCGCCGTTTTTTCCGATGATGCCCATCACATCACCTTGTTCAACCTTGAAGTCGATATCATTCAAAGCCCATACATATTCGCTATCTGCCTTTTTGGAGCGGTCGTTCACCGAGCCCACCTTAAGATAGGGATCCTCTTTACGAAGAATGCTGACAGTCCACCACCTTTTCAAGTCGTGGCTCAAAGTTCCTGTCGACACCAAACCCAAGCGATACTGCTTGCTGACATGGTTGAATTCAATTGCTGTTGTCATATTGTTATTATTGATTGTTCAAATTAAAGTGGAATCATTCGGATAGGGTCAACTATCTTGTTCTTTCCAATACTTGATCAGGTGAATCCATTTCTTGAAAAACGAAACAAAATAGTATCCTCTTGAATGCCAGTTACGTCCTTTACGGTAAACCTTCTGATTGTGGTCATAACATTCAAACCCAGTGCCTACAAACTCAAAATGCTCATCGGTTGAAGTTGGGATGCTATCATACAAATCCTGCATCCGTCCGTCATTGGTGGGCATAGTACCCGATCCATCAAGGCCAATGTTTCTCACCAATGATTCAACCGGGATGATTTGATACAAGTCGGACAGAATCATATAAACAGCCATGTGATAGTCGATGACATGAGAATGGCTCTTGTCAGCATTGGACAGTTCGATCAGCGCGTTCATGAAACTCGGTCCGCTTTTCTTGTACACCTTTATCAGGTTCCTAATGGTAAGCCGGCTCCTATACCATTTATAGTCCAACCAGGGAATCGCCTGCTGTTTTTTTGTCCAATAGCCCATCCCCCACGGAGTCACGCTCACATTGGTTCTAAAGAAAGTATTGCCTTTTGACTTGATAGGGAAATACCATCGGAAAGCGCACAAGCTCAACACACTCTCATCGTTTTCAAACTTTTCCAACCCTTTGTTCATATATTCAAGGAAATTGGGGGAAAACACATTGTCGTCTTCCGTGGTTATATATCTATCGTGAGTCTTCATTATCCACAAAGCAAGCCAAAGGAGGTTTCCTTTGTCACCTGGATTCCAAGTGCCATAGTTTTCCTTCCTTTGAATCACATGGAGTTTCTTGAACCCCATGTCGCCGCAGTTTTCCAAAAACTCCTTGTTTTTCTTCCAGCCTTCCACGTATTTCTCGGAAGGCGGGTAATCCAAGGCGACATACACTTCGGTCTGGTCAGCCCAAGTGCATCGAGACAACGACTCCAGGCATTTTTTCAAATGCTCGTGCCGGTTCAAAGTAGGTATCAAGACAGGTGCTACTATCATTATACTGCTTTTGATTCACAATAGGTATTCAATTGCCTCATTTTCGTGTCCCACCCCTTGGCCATGATCGTATCTATCACGCCCGGGGGAATCTGGATCGGATCAGATCGGTAGGCCGACAATATCACATCGGCCAAGTCCTCCATACGTTCCACAGGAAAATAAAACAATGGCTCAAACTTCTCCAAATCATTGTATTTCATCCACGAACCGTGTACTATCTTTTTGTTGCACAATATGTACTGCATCACGCATGAAGACGCCGCATCCGTCGTCTGGACATGCACAAACATGTCAGTAGCATTTCTCAACAAATACATGTCCGGATAACTAAGGAACTCATCAATTACCACTCCTTTCAACCCATGTTGTGCACATCTATCGAGAACCCATTGGTCATAGCCCTTTTTCGGCACTTTCCCGTAGGTGAATGGAAATAGTAAGGTCACATTTTGGGGAAGGCCATCTTTGACTTTCGCAACGGCTTCAATGATGCACTCATGCCGTTGCGACAACCGAGTATTATAACCACAGGTAATAACATATCTTCCTTCCAATCCAAATCGGGCTTTCGATGCTTCCACCGTTGCCGTCGGATTTTCCTCCTTAAGAAAATCCACATATTCCAGCCCCCAACTAATCGGCAAAATCTTTGCCGGACTGCAGTTGAACTTCTTCACCACCTCAATACCCAACTGGGTTTCAGGATCAACCATGACGCAGGTGGAAGCATCGTAAACTTTCCTCAGTTTCTTTATCGAACTCTCATTTTCCACTCGAAGCACATCGCTCCCCCAAGGGGTAATCACAATGTTTTTGGTCAACCTCTTCAACCAAGGTATGGCATGGCTTACCCGAGGGGTTGCAAAATGGATATTAACAATGTCAAAACGTTCCTTTGACAAGATCACAAATCTTTTGACAAAACGGAACCAATTGATGAATTTGACTATCCTTTTGTTTTTTATTGTACCCGCATAAGGTACTATCCTGATGAATCTATGGATGTTTTCAAAAGTATCCGCAGGAAAGAATTCTTGAGGCCGATTGGTCAACAATGAAAAATCAACCAAAGGATTCACCTTTTTCCAATTCCGGATAAAATCGGCCAAATGTCCTGAATAGCAGTTATATCCTATCACCAACACGCTATACTTCCGATTCTCCATAAGCCACCCTATTATCCCACATTGATTGTCTTCAAATAATCCCCCCAATCGCCCATGTCTTTCCACGCGTGTTCACTGACGGGGAAGCACCCTACACGTCCTCCTTTTTCCTTTACGATTGACATCAACTGCGTAATATGGAAAAACTCGCCTTCAGGTATTTCCGCTATACAATTCGGATTCAGTATATACACGCCGGTATTGACCATATAAGTCAATTCGGGCTTCTCTTTCATCTCGCTCATCAAGCCTTGCTCACCCGTCTCCACCACACCGTATGGGATACAGAAGCTCTTCACTGCCGTGACCACTGTGATGTCATTGTTGTTCTCAAGATGATACTCATAGACATCGTGCATGTCCTGATCAATGACAATGTCACAATTGGAAACGAAGAACGGGGTGGACACCTTCCCTTTCAAAAGCGACAGGCTCCCGATAGTTCCCAACGGCTTATCTTCTTCAATAAACTCGATATCATACTTATGCTCCAATTGGTCAAGGTAAAACCGCAGCATGTTGCTTTTATAGTCCACCGACAAATAAAACTTGTGACATCCTATGCTTTCAAAGCGATCCATGATTTCCTCGACAATCGTCTTCTCACCCACAGGAACCATCGGTTTGGGAATCACATTGGTCAACGGTTTAAGCCGTGTCCCCTTCCCTCCTGCCATAATAACCACAGGGAGCTCCAAAGGCTTGTCTTCCTTCAGTTCCTCTTTCTGTACGTCCACGACGTCCTCCCAGAAAACAACGTCCGTCAATTCCCCATCTTCCTTGAGTACAGGCATCAGTTCCGCCCTGTTCTGGAGCATCCAAACCTTGACTTGATTTCTGTCTTCGTTTTCTTTGGCGTATCGCTTTGTACTATTGTCGACAACGCTCTCGATAGGCGTATCAAAAGCCACCTTGGCAATGATGGCACGTTGCAAATCACCGATTGTGATGATGCCTAAAAAACGTGTATCCTTAAACACCAACAAGGACTTCACGCGTTTCTGGTTCATCAGCCCCAAGGTCTGGATGATGGTCTCTTGAGCGTCAATAAACCTCCTTGTTATTCTATCAGAAAAGTACATCGCCATTCATTTAGCCCTCATGACCTTTGAGGGAACCTCATAGACAATACAATCCGAAGGAAGTGACTTCACAACGACGGTTCCCGCGCCAATTACGGCATTCTCACCTATCTCGATCTGATTGGCAATCAAAGCACCCGTGCCAAGGAAAGAGCCTTTGCCCACTTTACATCCTCCGTTCACTATCGCTCCCGTCGAAATATGGCAAAAGTCCCCAATCTCCGAATCGTGTTCCACATCCGCAAAAGTGTTGATGATGCAGCCCTTCCCTATCTTTGCTCCCGCATTCACCACGGCCTGGTGCATGACAACGGTTCCTTCCCCGACAGTGGCACATCTCGAAACACAGGCTGTAGGTGAAATGACGGTTGCCAAACGTCCCCCGACTTTTTCCACCCTCTGGTGCAACGCCATCCTCAAATCAGGTGATTTGATCTGTCCGACAGTCACGACAAACTCGGCTATGTCGATATATTTTGCCATGTCGTCATCCGTCCCGACAACTTCATAGTCCAACACATGTTCCCCCACTTTCTCGGGCTTGTCGAGCACGCCCAAAATCGTGTAGCCCGCACATTCGGCAACATCGATGACCGACCTGCAATGGCCGCCGCCACCGATTAGAATAAGGTTTTTGTCTTTCATTTTACCAGTCTCACGCTGCTGGGGATGTTCACCACCCTATCCGCAAACCAAACCGTATGCTCCAAACTGTCATGCTCGCAATGCGCGAACATGGGTAAGCGATGCATCACTTCCCAAATGGGCCGAGTCATCACACCGTTGTCGTTAGTCTCTTGCAAAAACTGCTGTTGGCTCTTCTTGTCCTTCAGAACCACAGCATTCAACCAATAGTTTGAGAAGCCGTTTTCAGGTTCCATAAAGAAATCCATGTCGTCAACACGTTGGAAAAACTTGGCGTAGGCAGCAGCCGTGGCACGTTTGTCGGCAATGAACTCATCCAAATGTTCCAACTGCGCACAGCCCAAAGCCGCATTGACGTTCGGCATCCGATAGTTATATCCAATATGATCATGTCTGAACTCCCAACGATGCGGGACTTTGGCCTGCGTAGTCAGATGCTTAGCCAATGCGCCTAGTGCTTCGTCTTTAAAGAGCAACATGCCCCCACCACCCGTAGTGATGGTCTTATTGCCATTAAAGCTTAATGCACCAACTTTACCAAACAGTCCAGTATGAACCCCTTTGTACTTGCTGCCGATGCTTTCGGCTGCATCCTCAACCAACTCGATATGATATTCTTCACAAACATGGGCTATCTCTTCAATACGGGCAGGATGCCCGAAAGTATGCATAGGCACACAAGCCTTGACTCTTCTATTCGAGTGCTTATTAAAACACTGTCCGTTGCGGATTTCAGCATTCCTCGCCAGCCAGTTTTTTAACGCGTCAGGAGAAAGGCCCATGGTGCTTCTGTCCACATCGATGAAAACGGGATGCGCTCCGATATAGCTGATGGCGTTGCAGGTGGCGACAAAAGTGAGTGCTTGGGTTAACACTTCATCCTCCCGCTCCACGCCAACCAACACCAAAGCCAAATGCAGCGCATTGGTGCCACTCACACATACCACAGCCTTTTGAGCGCCCGTGTATCGAGCCATCTCCTGCTCAAACCTGTCAACAAACGGACCAACACTGCTGACAAAAGTCGTATCGATGCATTCCTCAAGGTATTTCTTCTCGTTACCTACGAATCTCGGCACCGAAAGAGGGATGAATGCTTGACTCCCGTATAACGACTTTATAAAATCAATGACTTGTGCAAACCTCATTTTCCTTCCCTAAACGGTTCCATACCAGATTCCACAACCCTATCCTCAACTGATCCACCAAAACGGAAACCATGTAAGTCAACAGCAGAAACAAGAAAATCAAACCCACTGCCGATACCCCATGATAACCGGAATCCAGTTTCACAATCACACTCGTGAAAATCTTGCGGACATCCACTTGCGAATGCAGCAGATACACAGCAAAACTTGATGCCCCGAACCAGTTGATGATCTTATTGTACCCTATTTTAAGTTTTGAGAAAAACAGTAGCAGATATAGTGCCCCGATAATGACAAGCGGGTTGATATAGGCATATATTGTATTGTGCATCGCACGACCGGCCTTCAAAAAAGCAAGGGACAGGATTGTATTGATAACTGCCGAAACCACAAAAACAATCAAATCAACATGTTTGGGAAAGTCAAACAGGGTTTTCCCGCCTCTACCCGACACCCTCCTGACAAATTGTGCCAACAGATACAACCCAATAAACGACAAGGGACCGTAGCCATTCATGAAAAACCGTGCACCACCCAACCAGCCATACGTCGACTGAAACAGAAGGAAAGCCACCAACACATTGCGGTGCTGCTTTTCAGAAGCCTTGTCGACAAAGGCATTGAGTATCGGTGCTATGATGTACAAGACCAAATAAGCCTTGATGAACCAATCCCATTTCGTAAAAGCGAAACAATGCAGAACCCCATCAAACGTAAACTCAGCCTTCCCCAGCAGCAAACAAACCACATATCCGCCTATCCAGAAAAACAGAACCTGAAAAATAAAGTTGAGTACACTTTTGAGACTTGTATTCACCCTGAACCAACCTGATATCAGCACAAAAACATCCACACATACTATTCCCAAGGACTCGACAAAATATCGAAAGGCCGTTGATGCAGGAGCGATAGCCAGCGCTTCGGTTAATGGGCGCGGAAGACTCACAAAGTTGGCATGAATCACCAGAACCATGAACATGGCCAGATTCCGCAACAACTCAAAATTGGATTCCCTAGTTTTCACATCTTTTGGTCCAGGTTCTTCCCTTTTTCTTCATGCTCGAAGTTCGGGACAAACATCTTGATGGCTTCCACCACCTCTTCTTTAGTAAAGTCACCTTCAAACAAGGATTCCAGTCTGTTGAAAAAGGCATTCACCTCACCCATCGGCCGACGTGTGGTCTCTTCTATCACGCCCAAAGCCTTGAAACGTTCCATGTTGATTTTCTCGCCAGGGATATAGAATTCCTCGTAGGCTTTCTCTCCGGTGGTGTCGCTCTTGAAATAAACAACTGGATAATGTATTAGTTGAGAGTTTAGAGTTGAGAAATGCGAAGCATTCGACGGAGTCAATTTAGAGTCAGTTGTTAGTTGAGAGTTGTTAGTTGAGAGTATTGCTGCTTTATGCTTGGCTTCTTCATCAGTGGTGCATTCATCTTTGGCAAGGCCGTTGGCCTTCACGAAGTCATCGCAGATGGCGCTGAAGGTAAGCATTTGGTCTTCGCCCAGTTTTGGGAAGAAAACCTCTCCGCCGTTGCCCAGGATGCAGGCCAGCATACAGATCTGGCCGCTTTCTTCGGGCGAGACAAAATAACGTTTCACATCGCTCGGCGCTGCCAAAGGCTGCCGATTCTGCAAACGATGCAGCCAGCCGTCGGGCAGCGAGCCATTGCTGAAGGCCACATTGGCGAAACGGGCCGTCGTGACCTTGAACTTATCGTTATAGGCCATCACCAGATCTTCCATAATGCGCTTGCTGGCGCCCATGATATTGACTGGGTTGGCCGCCTTGTCCGTACTCACGCAGAAAAAATGCTTGGGAGGAAACTCGCAAAGCAGGTCCATCAGCTTCTTGGCCTTGATGTCGTTGTTTTCAATCAGTGCCTGAACCGAGTATTTGTCCTTCTCGCTGCGCACATGCTTGTGGGCTGAGAAGTTGGCCACGATGTCGAAGCCACGTTCCTCGCGGAAGATACGGGCGAAAATAGGGTCGGCGAAACTGAGGGTATAGCTCCGATAATCGTCAGGGACAAATTGTCCTTCAGTAGAACGCAGATCCCTCGTCAACTCTACCAAACCATTCTCATTCAAGTCAATCACCACAAGCGTCCTCGGACGAAAACGGAGTATCGCCTTGACGAAGGAAGAACCAATGCTTCCAGCTCCTCCAATGACACACACCGAATTACCTTCGATTTCTTGAGTCAGTTGGGCTGTATTAGCGTGAATGTCGTCCTCAAACAGGCTTGATGGACGATGAGTGACGCTTTCCGCTATAAACTTATCGAGTTGAAACACTAATTTGCTTCGGTTTGACCTGTTGGCACATTCACCTTAATCACCTTGGCCGGCACACCCACCACCGTGGCATAATCCGGCACGTCTTTCGTAACCACAGCCCCCGCACCCACTCTAGCATGTTTGCCAATGTAATGGCAGGAAGACATGATCATCGCTCTTGAGCCGATATAGGCCCTTTCGCAAATATGCAGTTGGGTTGGGATGTTCACATCCTTTCCTTTATCGTATGCCTCCATGTCGCGATAGTGGGTTTCTATAATCACTCCGTTAGCCAACTTTGCATGATCATCAATAATCACTTCTCCGGAATAATCAATAAATACATGCTTTGCCAAAAGCACATGATTCCCTATTATGATACTTCCTTCCAAATAGTGTTCACGATTAATATCCACATCATATTGAACCACACACCCTTCACCCATATTATAACGACCTTTATAGGCAAGCTGGCGCTTTTTCCTTCGTCTTTTCGTCTTCTCCCATCTTTTTGTGGTATATCGGATTTGGAATTTTCTATCCCTAATATATTCTTTAAACCAATGATTCCACTTTGCACTCCATCCAAATTTCTCCTTCAATGCCCTCATGAAAGCTATGGCTTTCTCCTTTTTTTGATTAGACGGCAAATAACATAGACCATCCTTCAAATAATAAGCACTCGGCATGGCATAACGTAAACTAAACCAGGTCATATTTAACCATACCCACAATGGTTTTCTTTTTGTATTATGAAAAACTGCAAGCCAACCAAGAAGAGCTGATTTGAAAAAGCGAATGCTCCTTTTATTAAACATTTTTCGTTTAACATAACGACTCCTCTCCTTTTCGGATATCACACGTGCTGGTTTCATAGTTTTTCAGATTTCACTCCTCTCCATTTCATAATAATACTATAAATTCTCTGTTTTTTCACCTAGTCCTGACTTTGACAACAAATGCTCTGTTTTCCATAAGCGTTGTTGCTCACTGGTCATATTATTCCATTCCTCTTTTGTCAATTCCCCTACCCCCGTTTCATAAATGCGTTTCAAACCCTTGGGTATTTTCGCCACTATCTTTGCAGGATTACCAGCAACTATGCAATTTGAAGGCACCTTCCCCTTCACTACAGCACCAGCTGAAATCATCACATTGTCACCAATTTCTCCAACCCCAGGCATGATGATGGCTCTAGAACCAACAGAGGTGTTTTTGCCAATTTTTAGCGGTGTGGCGAAAGCATAATTCGAAAAAGGCAAATAATCATTATCACTATTAATATTGAAAGAATCATGGGCATGTGTTAGTATTTTTACACCATCCATGAGTGACACACTGTCGCAGAGTTCCAACCCACCCGTATAGTCAATATCAACATTTCTACCCAACAAACAATTCTCACCCACAACTAATTTCCCTATGGTATAGTGTTCTGTCATCAAAATCAGGCCATACTGTAAAATAATACTTTTAGGGAAATGATATCTTTCAATATAGGCCTCAGCCCTCTTAAGAACTAAACGAGGAGAACTTTCATATTTCATGGCAGAATACTTACTCAGAAAAGCCCTTTCCGCATATTTATACTGGATGAACTCATCCCTCATTTTGAAAAGCTTCCCTTGTTTTGATGCCATCTCAATTTTCTCGTCAAGAGGTTTGTTCCACAAATCAGCTTCACGATAATAATTACTCCAACAATTAAACAAACGATAGCATTTCAACATATCCTTGTATACTGCAAAATGACTAGATCTATTGTTTTGTGCCACAGTTCTTGAGTCTTTCCAAGCAAATCTGAATGCCTGGAACTTTCTCCTAAATTTCAAATAACGTATCACAAAACTCATATTTACTATTGCTCAATGAGCAATCATAAGATCTTTCCCGTATACCTTAATCTAAATGCTTAGAAACACATTCAAAGCCTAAGCATCAATATTGATGTAACGGAACAACCATTACGTTTTCCGTCTTCAACACCATAGTTCCCCATGTTAATCCCAATCCAAATGAAGAACACAACAATGTTAATGGCCGAGTCCGCAATGCTTCTCCAATTGTAGTAGCCATTAACATTGGAATGGAAGCTCCTCCCAAATTACCGAATTCCTGCAAATTGTATGGCACTTTTGCTTCATTCAACTTCAGTTTCTTCACAATACGGTCTACAATCAATTTGTTAGCCTGGTGAATCAGAAAGTAATCTATGTCCACATCCTTGTCCAAACCCAAACGCTCCATCATGTTCTTCACGCTAATGGGCGGCTTGGAGATGGCAAACGAGAACACATCCATGCCATTGATTAATGCATCTTTAGGTGCACGAACTATCCCGTTTCCAAAATCTTGATACTCAAAAGATTCCTTTTTCAAAGGATAGCGATAACCACCATGCGGGGTCATCAGTGCTTGATAGTTGGAACCTAAAGTGTTCATTTCAACAACGATATCTGCTGCAGTCGGATCAAACTCAAGCGCCATGGCGGTACCGCTGTCTCCAAACAGTGGCATACGACTCTTGTCTTTTAATGAGCCCATACGCATAGCCGTATCACCCACCAATACCAAAGCACGTTTGGCAGTACCTGCAGAAAGCAGATTACCTGCCACTAAGATACCATATATACTGCCACAACAGCCCATAGGTACATCCAAAACGAAAGAGGAATTGGGCAAGCCCATACGATCCTGCAAAATGGCCGAGGTAGGTGGCGTCTTGTAATCACCCGTCACCGAAACGAACAACAGCACATCAACCGTTTCTTTTTCCCAGCCCAAAGCTTTGAGTAGTCGCTCTCCTGCATCCTGACAAAGATCGGAAGCGCAAACATTCTCAGGAGCAATGTAACGACTGAGAATACCTACAGTCTTATCAAAGGTGTCCGCCTCTTCTTGATTGAAGATAGGCAAATCCGCTGATTTGACCGGATTATTCGGCACGGTGCCCGTCACACCGCGCAAAGACACGTTTTTAATGTTCCAAAAAGCCATATCAGAGTGTTATTTCATATTTTGCCAAAATAGTCTTTCCCTTTTCATAGGAAGTAAAGTCAATGATGTCATCGGTATCAAGCATAATATCGAATGCATCTTCCATTGCAGTAGCCAGACTCAGTTGGCGTACCGAGTCCCATATTTCCAAGTGTTTACTATCAAAGTCCAAGTCCAATTGCGACTCCTCAACGCCAAAAACACTCATAAAAATCTGATTGTATTTCTCGAGGTTATTCATTTTGTCAATATTATACTACTGTATAATCACTTTTCCAGCTTCATTTCTCAATATGGATTGCACGGTCTTCACCGTAATGTTCTTATGGAAGAGATGCGTCTTCTCCTCCACAAAGGCAGCCACTTCATCAGCCACAGCCGAATTGGTGATACTGATGGTCAGCATCTCGTCGGTACCGCTGCAATAGCAGTCGGTATTGAACTCCGACTTGACCAAAAGTTCCACCTCGTCAAGG
>JAEEGJ010025391.1_pt1 | contig 12149 bp, 12 predicted proteins | sample 8958761 | NCBI WGS metagenome assembly JAEEGJ01 (sample SAMN16246546, study PRJNA631951) | gut metagenome | biome: gut microbiome; feature: rumen; material: RS-attached | host: Bos | place: Iran: Karaj | collected 2018-10 | reverse complement strand
GGTTCCATCCTCCTCAATCAGCATTTTGCCTCGTGGTTCACGTCGGCCACCGCTGGTTACCTGTTGGTTCTCCCAGCTGCAGGGATAGATGTTAATGTCGCCGTTGGCATGAAACATGGTTTGTGTCTCCATCTTCACCTCGCCAGCCAGAATTTGTTGTACTTGTAAATGTTTGTTCTGTTTCATTTTTTAGAGTCGAAATTACGAGAGAAGTTTTCGAGAAAGGGCCCTACATCGTTTTACCGACGCTCAATTGATTCCCTCGACCTCAACTCTGGGTTAAAAACTTAAGATAGGTAAAAGTGTTTAGAGTTCAAAACTCCCAGGCGATTTATCTTCGCCATTCTGATCTTGTCGCGCTGAGCCTTCAGCCCTCTCCACGCGGCTTTCAAATCGTTACGTTTGCTCATATCTGTTCTCGTTTTATTGATTTTGACGATGCAAAATTAAGGCAATTTTTCTCTCTTACGGCACAAAAAATTCGCATAACTAATTGACGCACAAGTAAATACAAGTTAATACAAGTTGTACACAAGTTTTTGTACAAGTACAGACACAAAAAAAGGAACCGACACACGTCGATTCCTTATATTATGGGGTTGTTTTCTATAGTTATTTCACCTGTTGATTCCAGTTCGATTCAGTTGGATTATAGTAGCCGTACTCATGCAGTACACTCCACAAATCATGTTTCTTTGAGTATTCGGATATCTTTTTAGCAGCTACCAACTGGTTAACCTTATTGGTTATCTGTGTAGGCTTCATACCTTGAATACATAATAAAAAGTTATTGGCCTCGGCTTCCATTCCATAGAATATGTTTTTAAGTTTTGCCACAATCTCCTTTCGGTTCGTAATCTGGCCTTCTAACTGTTCCTCCAAACGTTCTATCAGTAGTAACACGCTATACAGATCATAGAGTTCGCGGCGGGATATACCCAGATAATTAATTTTCAGTCCCATTGTCTGCAGTTGGTGATAATCCCGCAGTTCGCACCACCTCATTCCCCTCAGCCATTCGCACAAACGTTCGTATTCTTCGGCTATTTTCTCTTTGTCGGCTTCAGCAAAATCCTGCCCTCCTAGGAACGTATTACAATACTTTTTATAAAGGTGACGGTTAATGGTATCGTCGTTGCGCAACCTGTCCAGATGTTCTACGAACACACGTTCGGGCCAGTGTTCTGCCATGCGATGCATATCACCCACCGAAGCGTTTACCTTATTATATAACTCTGTGAGTTTAACGGCCTCATCCTCGGTTGCACCTAATTTCTGATGTTGCGTGCATGCCTTATGCAGTTTTTTTGAAATCTTATTTAGCCACATACAATCATCATGACAAATAGATGTTTTCATCAACGGGATATAACGATTGGCCAGGTTCATAAAGTCGTGAAGATTGTCCTTGTTCACCTCCATCATAGTCAATCTGCTAGCTAACAGCTGTAGTGCGCTTTCATTCTTAGTAAACGGCAAAAGCACATTTTCGCCAAGAGGACTATCGGGTAAAATGCGAGTTCGCGATTTGTGCGGTTTTATCTTCTCGGCAGCCCCGGGGATAGAAATAAAGAAAGTGATATTGTCATCTACTCGTTCTACCACCCCATCGCATTGCAGGTTTTCGTCAAGCAGATCGCGCACTTCGGCCGTCTCCTCCTTATCTATATAGCCTATGCGCTCGTAATTTATGTACGCAGCAATAGCATTAGTATCAACGGGATTTTCAGGTTCAGCCATCAGCATTACCTGTTGTCCTTTCTTCAGCCCAGCCACAAAAAGCCTTGCCGCCTCGGTAGCCTCATCAAGAGTAAGATGGTTTCCCATCTGATATCTTATACCTGTTATAGTAAATTCTATCATTTTTCAGTTTCTTAAGTACGTTTTCATACCGAGGCGCAAAGGTAAATAAAAAATTCGAGCCAACAAAAAATGCCAGCTCGAAAATTCATTTAATAATTGTTAAACAGCATCAACTTTACTTCAGCTGATGGAGGTTAAGTAAATTTGTTAGCGAATGACACCCTGACGGATGACAGATGACAATAAGGAGGTTGAGATGTTGGATTATAGGGTCTATAATAATTATATTATTATAGGCTTTATTTTTTAGGTTATGCAGCGGCTTATCGTCATTTTGTCATCGGTCATTGTCATGGGGTTGTGGCGGATTGTTTAGCGTTAACAGATTTTTACAGGTTATGGAGGGGCGAGATTTGGCTGAGCGGTGAAAATTTCGTACCTTTGCATTGTCAAAAACGAGGGAGGCCGAGGGCGACCATTAAGGAGAAAAATTGCGAGAATTAATAGTAACGAATGCAAGTATTAATAGCAGCAGGATTTTAACTTAATTGGTAGCCCGAACCCGAACTCAAGGCGACAACGAGATAATTAACAAAAAGTTTAACAAACAATCTACTTAAAAACATTATGGCAATTAAAGTAATCGCACAGCGCCGAGTGCTAAAAATCGGCAAGAATCCTGGAGCAAAGCGTTTCGTGATGCGTCCCGATCTGTACACGCCCATCCAGGAAAAGAAGGTGTTTGCAGAGGCTGCCACTCGCAGCGGTATTGCAACGGGAGTAATCAAGGCAGCCTGGGATGCTGCAGGCGAAGTGATTCGCGCTTGGGCCACCGAAGGCCACTCTATCCCTATACCCGGACTGGGAACCATGCGATTCAGCGTGCGCAGTAAGGCTGTAGAGAATCTGGACGACGTGAAGACCGGACTGATTACCACCCGACGCATTGTGTTCACCCCCAGCGTCGACGTAAAGGACGAGCTGAAGAACACCTCGATTCAAATCACCTGTCTGGACGAGGACGGTAGCGTACTGAAGCGTGTGACCAGTGGCGACAACGGTGACATTGAGGATCCTGAGAACGAGAACCAGAACGGCGGTAATACCGGCGGAAACCAGGGCGGTAATACCGGAGGCGGTGGTCACAGCAATGAACCAATCGGAGACTAGTTTTTAGGCACGGATGACACGGCCTTTTTATAAAAGGACACGGCTGTTATCAATGAAAAAAACAGCTGTGTTTCTCTAAAAGAGAGCCGTGTAAATCCGTGCCTAAAACATGAAACATGAAACGTTCTTGCGTCCCTTCGGTAGCAAGCGCCACCCTACGGGATGTCGAGCGAAACATTAAACATTAAAGATTATGAGCAGAAAAGAAACCATGAAGTTTATCTTGCAAATGATAGCAAGTATAGCAACGGCAATTGTTACAGCACTCGGCGCAACCAGCTGTATGGGGCTGTAAAAAAACGAGGGGTTCGCAGCATCACGCGGCGAGCCCCTCTAACCAAATTTTATATTAACCTGTGATTTTTTATACTTCCCAACCGATGGCTGAGGCACCGAGAACGGCTGCACTTGCGCCATCGAGACCTGAAACGAGGAACTTGGCCTTGTTTTTGAAGATCTTAAGAACGTGGGCATCGTAAGCCTCGCGGATAGGTTTCATAATCAGCTCGCCGGCCTTAACCATACCACCAAAGAAGATGAATGCCTCGGGTGATGAGAAGGCAGCGAAATCGGCACAAGCCTCGCCAAGCATCTTACCTGTAAACTCGTAGATGTCCTTAGCCAGCTCGTCGCCCTTACCGGCAGCGATTGATACATCGAGCGATGTGATATCCTCGGGGTTCATGTCGCGCAGCAGTGATGGACGATCGGTTTTTGCCAGCATCTCACGAGCAGTACGAGCCACACCAGTAGCCGAGCAGTAGCACTCCAAGCAGCCTGTACGACCGCATCCGCAAGCGCGACCTTCCTCGCCACGAACCATTGTTACGTGACCCAGCTCGCCAGCAAAACCATCGTGACCGTAAAGCAGCTGACCGTTAACAACAATACCCGAACCTACACCGGTACCAAGGGTGATAACGATGAAGTTCTTCATGCCACGAGCCACACCGTAAACCATCTCGCCGATAGCAGCGGCATTGGCATCGTTGGTAAGCGCTACGGGAATGCCTAATGCATCGCTGAACAGCTTAGCCAGGGGCACTACACCATTGTGGGCCCAAGGCAGATTAGGAGCAAACTCGATTGTGCCGTTATAATAGTTGCCGTTAGGAGCACCAATACCCATGGCCTTGATTTTCTCGATACCGCCAACCTGCTCGATGATAGGCTGCAAAGCCTGGACCGATGCGGCTACATAATCCTCAACTGTGCTGTAACCGCCAGTTTTGATGGCAGTGGTGGCCTTGATATCGCCACGGGCATCAACAATACCAAATACTGAATTGGTACCTCCTAAGTCTAAGCCAATAACGTAAGGCTTAATTTCTGCGTTCTGTTCGTTCATAATTATAATAAGTTTATTAGTCTTAAAATCGAATTTAAATTTCAAGGCACAAAATTACTAATTTTTCGCCATCTCACTTGACTTTTTACGGAAATTAACCATTATTTTATAAAAGAATGACTAAAATCAGCCGAATGAGGAAAAATTTTAGTAACTTTGCACCCGTTATGCCAATTCATATACCAATAAATATATTAGACTTCATCTTCAAGGGGATGTTGATCGGTGTGATTGCCAGCGCACCGATGGGACCGGTAGGTATTCTGTGCGTACAGCGCACACTGAATAAAGGCCGCTGGTTTGGCTTTGCCACAGGCATGGGTGCCGCTGTGAGCGACATTATCTATGCGGCATTTGCTGGCTTCGGAATGTCGTTTGTGATGGATTTTATCACCAACGATCAGAACAGATTCTATCTGCAGATAGCGGGTAGCATATTGCTGTTGTGCTTCGGCTGGTACACCTACCATACCGACCCCACACAGAAAATGCACCAGAGCGGTAAGCAGCAGGGCACACTGTGGTACAACACCTGGACGGCCTTTCTGGTTACATTCTCTAATCCGCTCATCATCTTCCTGTTCCTGGCCATGTATGCCCAGTTTGCCTTTGTGCTGCCCAACCATCCGTTCGAGATGATTGTGGGCTTTGCCAGCATTGTAGCAGGCGCGCTGCTGTGGTGGTGGGGACTGACATGGCTGGTAGATCAGATACGCAATAAGTTTGATACTAACGGTATCAAGATCATCAACAAAGTAATTGGCGTGGCAGTAATCGTGTGCAGTATCATTATGCTGCTCGGACTAACCACCAACCTGGTAAGATTTTTTTAGCATAAAATATGTTTATAGCAAACGAACTTAGAAAAACCAACATTGCCGAGTATCTGCTGTATATGTGGCAGATGGAAGACACGGTGCGAGCATTCGACTGCTCGCTGCAACGCATCAAGCGCGAGTATATTGAGCGCTTTGATTACAACGACGAACAGAAGGAGGAAGAGACCGACTGGTTTGGCAACCTGATACGCATGATGAACCAGGAGGGATGCCGCGAGCAGGGACACCTGCAGATTAACAAGGTTACCATGCAGATGCTGATTGAGCTGCACCAGCAGCTGTTGCAGAGCAGCAAATTCCCCTTTTACAACACGGCTTACTACAAAGTGCTGCCCTTTATCGTAGAGCTGCGCAACCGTGGTGCCAACAAGGAGGAGAACGAGATTGAGACATGTTTTAACTCGCTGTACGGTGTGATGTTGCTGCGCCTGCAGAAGAAGGACATTTCGCCCGACACAGCACATGCCGTAAAGGAGATAACAACTTTTATCGGCATGCTCTCAGATTATTATAAAAAGGACAAAGAAGAAGGATTGAAGTTTGAGTAATATAATTAGGCGCGAATTTCACGAATTTACACGAAGAATAAATAATTCGCGATAATTCGCGTAATTCGTGCCAAAAGAAAAATAAGGTAATATGAGAATTCTGATAACAGGATGTAACGGACAGTTAGGAAACGAGATGCAGCTGCTGGAAAAGGAAAACCAGCAGCATACCTATTTTAATACGGATGTGGCTGAGCTGGATATTACCGACGAGGAAGCCATCAACCGATTTGTAACTGACAACGAGATTGACGGTATTGTGAACTGCGCCGCCTACACAGCCGTGGACAAGGCTGAGGAGAACCAGGAGCTGTGCCACAAGCTGAACGCCACCGCCCCAGGATTGCTGGCCAAAGCCATCGAGAAGCGTGGTGGATGGATGATTCAGATTTCTACCGACTATGTGTTCGACGGTACCAATCACCGCCCTTATACCGAGGACGAAAGTGTATGTCCTAACAGCACTTACGGTCGCACCAAGCTGGAAGGCGAGCAGGAGGTAACCAATGGTTGCAAGCGCTCGATGATTATCCGCACGGCATGGTTGTACTCTACATTCGGCAATAACTTTGTAAAGACGATGATTCGTTTGGGTAAGGAGAAGCCCGAGCTGGGTGTTATCTTCGACCAGATAGGTACACCTACTTATGCACGCGACTTGGCTGTGGCCATCTTTGCCGCCATCAATCAGGGCATCGTGCCAGGCATTTATCACTTCAGCAACGAGGGTGTTATCTCGTGGTACGACTTTACCAAGGCCATCCACCGCATTGCCGGTATCAACACTTGCCATGTGCGCCCTCTGCACACCAGCGAGTACCCTACTCCCGCCGCCCGTCCGCACTACAGCGTATTAGACAAAACAAAAATAAAGCAGACCTACAACATCGAAATCCCCTACTGGGAAGAAAGCCTCGAGCAGTGCATCGAGAAACTACTGTAGATGTATTATAGGCACGGATTACACGGATTAACACGGATTTAGTTTTTATGTTATACAACGAAGAAATAACAAGAAAGATTATTGGAGCCGCCCAAGAAGTGCACAGAGAACTGGGATTCGGTTTTCTCGAGGCCGTTTACGGAAATGCTCTCTACAAAGAACTAACCAGCCGTGGGATAAAGTGTGAGTGTCAGAAACCGATAGATGTATTTTACAAAGGTGAAGCCGTGGGACATTACATCCCCGACATGATAGTAGAAGATGAAGTTATAGTAGAATTAAAGGCAATAGTGGATTTACGACCTGAGCACGAATGGCAGTTGGTTAACTATCTTACAGCATGCAACAAAAAGATAGGCTTACTAATAAACTTCGGTCATTCAGTACAGGTCAAAAGAAAGATATTTACGGAGAACAAGCGATACAACGGAATGGAAAAAATAAAAAATCCGTGTTAATCCGCGTAATCCGTGCCTAATTTTAATCCGTGCCTAAAAAAAAGAATATATGAATCAGGAAATAGAAAGAAGACGTACATTTGCCATCATTTCGCACCCGGACGCGGGTAAGACTACACTGACAGAGAAGTTTCTGCTGTTCGGTGGACAGATACAGGTGGCTGGAGCTGTAAAAAGCAACAAGATTAAGAAAACTGCCACCAGCGACTGGATGGATATCGAGAAGCAGCGTGGTATCTCTGTATCGACCTCTGTGATGGAGTTCGATTACACCCCCGATGGCAAGGACATCGAATACAAGGTGAACATTCTGGATACCCCAGGTCACCAGGACTTTGCTGAGGATACCTTCCGCACACTCACCGCAGTAGATTCGGCTATTATCGTAGTGGATGGTGCCAAAGGTGTTGAGACTCAGACCCGAAAACTGATGACGGTGTGCCGCATGCGCAAAACACCCGTTATCATCTTTATCAATAAGATGGACCGCGAAGGCCGCGATCCGTTCGACTTGCTCGACGAACTGGAGCAGGAACTCGAAATCAAGGTTCGCCCACTGTCTTGGCCTATCAATCAGGGTGCCAAGTTCAAGGGCGTTTACAATATCTACGAACAGAAACTCGACCTGTTTACACCCGACAAGCAGCGCGTGACAGATAAGGTTGAGGTTGACATCGACAGCGAAGAGCTCGACCAGCGTGTAGGCGAGGAGAACGCCGCCAAGCTGCGCGAGGATCTGGAGCTGGTAGACGGTGTTTACCCCGAGTTCGACGTGGAGACATACCGCGAGGCCGAAGTGGCCCCCGTATTCTTCGGATCGGCCCTGAACAACTTTGGTGTGCAGGAGCTGCTTAACTGCTTTGTTGAGATTGCACCATCGCCACGCCCCACCAAGGCCGAGGAGCGCGATGTGCAGCCCGAGGAACAGAAGTTTACTGGCTTTATCTTTAAGATTACCGCTAATATCGACCCCAACCACCGTTCGTGTATCGCATTCTGTAAGGTGTGCTCTGGTAAATTCCAGCGCAACCAGCCTTACCTGCACGTCCGTCAAGGCAAGACCATGCGTTTCTCAAGCCCCACCCAGTTCATGGCTCAGCGTAAGAGCACCATCGACGAGGCTTGGCCAGGCGATATCGTAGGATTGCCCGATACTGGTGGCATGTTTAAGATTGGCGACACACTGACAGAGGGTGAGAAACTGCACTTCCGCGGTCTGCCTTCGTTCAGCCCCGAGCTGTTTAAGTATATCGAGAACGACGACCCCATGAAGGCCAAGCAGCTGCAGAAGGGTATCGACCAGCTGATGGACGAAGGTGTGGCACAGTTGTTCGTAAACCAGTTTAATAATAGAAAAATTATCGGAACCGTAGGACAGCTGCAGTTCGAGGTTATCCAGTACCGACTGGAGAACGAGTACAACGCCAAGTGCCGTTGGGAGCCCGTACATCTGTATAAGGCCTGCTGGATTGAGAGCGACGATCCACAGGAGCTGGAGAACTTCAAGAAGCGCAAATACCAGTACATGGCCAAGGATAAGGACGGCCGCGACGTGTTCCTGGCCGATAGCGGCTACGTGCTGAGCATGGCGCAGCAGGACTTCGAAAACATCAAGTTCCACTTTACAAGCGAGTTTTAATTATGAAACAGGAAGACGATATTAAGCAGGCCGTAGAATGCATGCGTAAGGGCGGTGTAATCCTCTACCCCACCGACACCGTTTGGGGTATTGGCTGCGATGCTACCAATGCCGAGGCCGTGAAGCGTGTTTACGAGATTAAGCAGCGCGAAGATTCGAAGGCGCTTATCTGCCTGGTGGATAGCGATGCCCGCATGCAGCGCTACTTCCGCAATGTGCCCGATGTGGCATGGCAGATCATCGACAGCTTGAAAGAGGCTACCGATGCCAAGCCAACCACACTGATTCTGGATGGTGCTATCAATCTGGCACCTAATCTGATTGCCGAGGATGGCAGCTTAGGCATCCGTATCACCAACGAGCCTTTCTCGAAGGAACTCTGCTTCCGTTTCCAGAAGGCCATCGTATCAACATCGGCCAACATCAGTGGCGAGCCAGCAGCACAAAACTACTGCGACATCGACCCACGCATCCTTGAGGCAGTAGATTACGTATGCTGGAGCCGTCGTCAGGAGCACAAGCCTCACACACCCTCGAGCATCATCAAACTGAAAGAAAACGGCGAAGTAACCGTGATTAGAAAATAAATGGAGACAACAGTTGTAGATAGAAGACCGGAGTGGCTGAAGCGCTTGCACGACTGGCGTGTAGAGCACGTGAGCGAGAGGATGTTTATGATTATCCTCGCCCTGCTTGTGGGCTTTTTCGCTGCCGTGGCTGCCTTTGTGCTGCACTGGATTATCAACCAGATTGTAACGCTGCTCACCAGTTCGTTCAACCAGAGTCGTGCCAACTGGCTCTACCTGGTTTACCCCGTTGTGGGTATCTATCTCACATCGCTGTTTGTACGCTATATCGTAAAAGATAACATCTCGCACGGTATCACGCGTATTCTCTACGCTATCTCATCCAACCGCTCGCGACTGAAATCGCACAACTGCTGGTCGAGTGTGATTGCATCGGCCATCACCATCGGCTTTGGTGGATCGGTAGGAGCCGAGGCACCTATCGTGCTTACAGGTTCGGCCATCGGCTCAAACCTGGGTCAGCTGTTCCATCTCGACCGAAAAATGCTGATGACGCTGGTTGGCTGCGGTGCTGCAGGTGCTATTGCCGGTATCTTTAAAGCGCCTATAGCCGGACTGGTATTTACGCTCGAGGTGCTGATGATTGATATGACCATGTCGGCCCTGCTACCTATCCTGGTATCGTGCGTAACAGCCACCGTGTTTACCTATATCTTCAGTGGCGACTCATCGCTCTTTACCTTCCATCTGGATAGCGAGTGGAGCGTGGAGCGCATACCGGCCTGCATAGGCTTAGGCATTGCCTGCGGACTGGTTTCGCTGTACTTTATCCGCATGATGGGAGCCTGCGAGGATGTATTCTCAAAATTCAAGGATAAGCCCTACGTAAAACTGGCCATCGGCGGCACTACGCTTAGTTTGCTTATCTTCCTGTTCCCCGCGCTGTACGGCGAGGGTTACAGCAGCATTAATCTGCTGTTGAACGGACAGAATGCCGACGACTGGAACCGCATACTTAACAACTCGATGTTCTCGGGTCAGGGTTCGCTGTTGCTGGTATATATCGCCCTGGTACTGTTTACCAAGGTAGTAGCCACATCGGCCACTAATGGTGGTGGCGGCTGTGGTGGTACATTCGCACCATCGCTGTTTATCGGCTGCTTTACAGGATTCCTCTTTTCGCGCCTTTGGAACATTAACGAGATAGGTGTGTATGTGCCCGAGAAAAACTTCTCGCTGCTAGGTATGGCAGGTGTGATGTCGGGTGTGATGCATGCCCCGCTTACGGGTATATTCCTGATTGCCGAGCTGACTGGTGGCTACTCGATGTTTATGCCGCTGATGATAGTAAGTGTGTGCGCTTATCTTACGATTATTATCTTTGAGCCTCACAGCATCTATGGTTCGCGATTGGCCAAACAAGGTAAACTGCTCACCCACCATACCGACCATGCCGTGCTTACACTGATGAATCTCGACTCGGTGATAGAGCGCGACTATTTAGGCGTTGAGCCCGATATGGAGCTGAACCAGATTGTACACAAAATCAGTCGCAGCCACTCTACGGTACTGCCCGTGCTCGATGCAGGTGGCAAATTGCTGGGCGAGATCGACATTATGAAAATCAGAAACGTAGTATTCAGAATAGAACTCTATCACCACTTCAAAGCGTCGCAGTTGATGACCGATCCAAAGGCACTGCTCACGGATGGCATGCAGATGCGACAAGTGATGCGCACCTTCGACCGCACTGGTGCCAACTGGCTACCCGTGCTCGATGCCGAGAACCGCCTGAAAGGCTATATCTCGCGCCAACGCATCTATACCATGTATCGCAAAATGGTGGCCGACATGAGTGAAGATTAAAATAGAAGAAGAATGAAGAAGGAAGATTTACGAATTGTATTTATGGGAACACCCGAGTTTGCCGTGCCAACACTGCAGGCTTTGGTTGAGAACGATTATAATGTAGTGGCTGTAGTAACACAGCCCGATAAACCCGTTGGTCGCCATCAGACAGAGATGCAGCCATCTGAGGTTAAGAAGTATGCCCTCGAGCACAATCTGCCCGTACTGCAACCCGTAAAGATGAAGGATCCCGAGTTTGTAGAGCAGTTGCGCAGCTATCAGGCCAACCTGCAGGTGGTAGTAGCATTCCGCATGCTGCCCGAGGTGGTATGGGATATGCCTGAGTACGGCACCTTTAACGTACATGCCGCCTTGCTGCCACAGTATCGCGGTGCAGCCCCCATCAACTGGGCCGTTATCCACGGCGAAACACAAACAGGTGTTACCACATTCTTCCTCGACCACGATATCGACACCGGTCGCATTATCATGCAGAAGCCTTTCGACATCCCCGATACTGCCGATGTAGAGTACGTATACGACGGTTTGATGCATCTTGGTGCCGAGATCTGTCTGGAGACATTAGAAAAAATTATCGCTGCCGATGGACACCCCGAGAGCATCCCTCAGGAGCAGATGATACCCGTAGGTAGCGAGCTGCACGCAGCACCAAAGATATTCAAGGAAACCTGCGAGATTAACTGGAACCAGCCAGCCAAGCAGGTTTACGACTTTATCCGCGGTCTTTCACCCTATCCCGGTGCCTGGACCACTCTGGTATCGCCCGAGGGTAAGGAAACGGTGCTGAAGATTTTCAAGACCAGCAAAACCGGAAATACCAGTGGCGAGCTTGGTCACACAGCCATTATCGACCGCAAGCCCTGTATCAAAGCAGCCGACGAGCTGCTGATGATCGAGGAGCTGCAGTTGGCAGGAAAAAAGCGCATGAATGGCAAAGATTTCCTGAATGGCATTAAAAATTTCGATAATTATATAATAAAATAAGGTATATTTGCGTTACTATAA
>JAEEGJ010025389.1_pt1 | contig 12150 bp, 12 predicted proteins | sample 8958761 | NCBI WGS metagenome assembly JAEEGJ01 (sample SAMN16246546, study PRJNA631951) | gut metagenome | biome: gut microbiome; feature: rumen; material: RS-attached | host: Bos | place: Iran: Karaj | collected 2018-10 | reverse complement strand
CATAGTATAAAGAACAAATTGTATGATATTCTTTCAATAAAATGGTGTTTGGTATCTGCACATTCTGCTTCAGCAGATTACTGACCGAGTATTTCCTTAAGACGTTTTATTTCATCTTCGCTCATACCGATCTTTTTAAGATAGTTATGGGCACAGACCGAAAGGTCTTCTCCATAGATCGATCCGATCGCAAAAGCTTTGGCCAGATCCTTCTTGATGTTCCTGCTGGCAAGACTGTTATAGACCAGACTTCCCAGTTTGATTCCATAGTAGTTGTAATAGGTCTTCATGTAGTCACTGACCACCTCATCAGCTTGAGCCCCCATCAGGCATTCGATGATGGCGATCGCAAAACCTGTGCGATCTTTCCCTTCGGTACAATGGATCAGATAAGGTCCCTCATGAGCGATCATGAAACGCAAGCCGGTCGCCAGTCTTTTTCCGAATTCTTCGCTGTTGAACCAGGTAGACATATTCAAAGCGATCACATCACAGTTCTTATAGTAACTGTCATCATAACCTTCATAAAGTCTTGGACCGTTTTCATAATCGGCCATGTTGAAGACTGTCCTGATCTTTGCTTCTTTGAGAGCCTTGTCACATTCAAGGTTGCGATTGAGTTTGGGGTTGACCGGTGACGAAGAGCGATACAGGATGTCGTTGCCCATTCCTGCAGTTTCAACTTCTCTGAAGTTCGCAAACTCCGCATCGCTCAGATGAGGATAATCTTCCCGTTTGCCTGTCCGTTCATAGAGATGACCGTCAGCCGGATAATCGTCATTGTGTCCCTGCTTTTCTTCCATCTTCAGGAAGACGGGAAGTGTTTGATCGAGGTCATCGTTCCACAAGATACGATATCCGGGATCATCGTTAGTTGCCTTTATCTCCCCAAGACCGGCATCAGAACACAAAGAACCGTTTTTGAGGGCGAGTTTAACGATATCCTTTCCGGCTTTTTCATTTTCAAACAGACAGATCGTATCCTCGGTCTCATTGATCATCAGGCCGATCGGCATCGTGTAGTCTTTTTCGTTGATCCTGACCGTGATGACATCTCCGGCCTCATAACCTTTTTCATTCAGTTTCTGAACACTCGTATCCAGGATGAGATCACCTTGTCTGTCGATATAGCTGATCTGAATTTCAAGCTCAGGATATCCTTCACTGGAAGGATATGTTTCTCTGTTTTCTTTTTCGGGATCATCACGCGAAAAGCCACAGCCTGCAACTGACAGGATGATCAGACATATCGTTATCTTCTTTATCACTCTACTCGTGAAAGACATCTTTATTAAAATTATAACAAGTTCAAAAAACACCTCCTGTCTGTACACAGAAGGTGTTTCCTCTGATTTTGGTAATGATCCTTATAGATTTTTAGATCGTTGTCCAGCCGCCATCGACACAAAGCAGCTGACCGGTTGTATAAGATGAAGCATCAGATGCAAAGTAGATCAAAGCACCATCAAGTTCACCTTCTCTGCCCGGTCTGCCCATTGGGATGTAAGCAGCAGAGATCGGAGCGAAGGCATCGCCCTCGGTAATACCGGCTGTCATTTCCGAATTGAAATATGCTGGTCCGATAGCGTTAACCGTGATACCGCATTTAGCCCATTCAGCAGCCAGAGCCTTTGTCAGCATCTTAACGCCGCCTTTAGCAGCCGCATATGCTGGGACCGGCCAAGGAAGCATCGCAACTTCTGAATGCAGAGAACCGATGTTGATGATCTTGCCATAACCGTTCTTGATCATGACTTTACCGACTTCTCTGGCTACAAAGTAGACCGCATCAAGGTTGGTACCGATGACTTTACGCCAGGTCTCATCAGCGATCTCGGCAGCTGGAGAGGCATCGCCTACACCGGCATTATTGACTAAGATATCGATCTTGCCGAAGTGTTCAACAACTTCATTTACCATTCTGGTGATATCAGCATTATCAGTAACATCGCATTTTGTGCAGAATACTTTAACGCCAAGGGCTTCAACTTCCTTTTTGACAGCCTCCAGTTTCTCAACTCTTCTTGCACAGATCGCGACATCAGCGCCCTGTCTGGCTAACGCTTTCGCAAACTGGACGCCTAAACCGGATGAAGCACCCGTTACCAGCGCAACTTTTCCGGATAAATCAAATAAGTTACTCATTATGTTAACTCCTCCTAACATTAATATACATTACCTGAAAGAAATAATATATAGATTTGATCTGCATTTTCATCCTTCTATCACAGCTTAAAATCATCTGATCATTTCTTTTTTCTGAATGTAAAGAGTTACCAAATAAATACAGATAAATGGTTCGCTTAAACGAATTTTTTAATAAATCAGATATAGCCTCAAAGAGGTAAACGATTACATTCAGACTGTAATCGATTTCATTGTTCAAAAGCCTTGAAAACTCTTTTTTTGCGTTCCAAAATAAAAAATGTACAGAGATCTCTGTACGAAAGTGAGGTATCTAAAATGATCTTATTAACAATGACGATCGTCATGTATGCAGGTATGTATATCCTGCTTAAATCAGATAAAAGTATGCTTAAGGATTATGAGAAAAGACAGATCCTTAAGAAGACGAACCTGCTTTACTGAAACAAAAACTGTCGGTCAATCCGGCAGTTTTTTTCTCTCTTTTATCAATAGTCGTTCATCATGTCAGCAGACAGATGATGCATAATTATTTGTCACCGATCTTATCTGAAGGTTTTTCATACAGATATCTCTCATCTAAGGAGATATTGTAAGGCTCTTCCAGATCTTTGAAATCCTGCGGTCTGATCGTGTTAAGTTTTCTGTCTGAAATACTCATGACCTTTATCAGCATCTCTGCCGCTTTTTCCACCGCGTGCATAAGTCCGAAGGCTTCATCAAAATCATGACCGCAGGCAAACATACCGTGATGTGCCCAGACAGCTACGTCCTTCGTTTTCATGATCTCACAGGTCTTGAGCGCTATTTCTCTGCCTCCGGGAACCATCCATTTTACGACCCCTATGCCTTTTGGAAAGATGATCGGACATTCCGTCATCATTTCCCAAATCTCTCTGGTAAAGATCTCATCATCCAAAGGCAGAACAAAAGTCAAAGCGATCGTATTAACAGGATGACAGTGATAGACAACCCTCATCTGTTCATCTCTTTGTTTAAGAACTTCCAGATTCATCAGGTGTGACGGAAGTTCACTGGTCGGTCCTCCTCCACCTGTAAGACCATAGACGATCTTATACTTTGTGCCATCCTCATTCAATCTGATGATCGCGACATTGTCTTCAAAATCGAGTTCGACATTGCGGAAATATTTGCCTGTTCCGGTAACCATGAAATATTCGTTGGCTAAACCAGGCACTTCTGTTCCGATATCCCGCCATTCACCATCTTCACTTAAATAATCTTTTACTTCTTCAACTTCTTCATCCTTCAGACGATAGGAAAGATTCCCGCCATTGCGCTCATGCCAGCCCTGCAGCCAGCCATCCGTACAGATCTTGATAAAATCCCTTTTCAGTTTTGTATCGAAATATCGCATGTTTTTTCCTTCTCATCTAAATTATAATTCATTGCCCGGATCCCTCAGATATGGATCCTTCTTGCTACCACCCAGGAATCATAGTATTTCTTTAAAGCCGCCAGTTTTTCTCTGCTCAGATCTCCTCTTCCATCATCAGGAATAACCGTATCGGAATCGCAGTAAGGACAGATCGCTGTCTTCTTGCCATCATCTTCGATCACCCAGTCACATATATCTGAAGTCAGAAACTTCTTTCCGCAGCTGAAACAGGCGCACATGATATATCTTTGCATTTCATCTTCATTGCAGAAACTGCCCTCATATAGTTTCCTCATCTCTGAGTCTGTATATTTTTTCTTATTCATGATTATCATCAACAGTATAATACAGTTTCAGGCAATTATCTCCTGTCCGCTTATTTGGACAGACAGTTGATATTTCCTTACCTGCTCATATCATTCAGAAGCCATACAGCAAAAGAAGTCCCCCAGCTTAAGAGGGCTTCTCGGCGATGTTCTATCTTTCAATAATATCTAAAGAGCATGTATGGTCAATCATTTTATTGCCATGCAGTTTTGATCATTTGCTTTTTTCGTTAATCAGAATGTAAGAGCTTTGCTTAAACTGAAAGGGATAAGCTTAGGATGATGAAACATTCATTGATTAAAAAAGAACGGGAATATGAAATATAATAATGCTGAAATGTTCCCTGAGATAAAGACAGAAAGACTGCTGATAAGGCCATTTAAAGAGGATGATCTGGAAGATCTGTATAGTATTTATATGGATGAAAAGACCTGCCGCTATCTTTTGCATGATGCATGGAATAAAGATAATAAGCATCAGCATTTCCAAAAGATCCTGAATAACGATTCACTTTCCGAAAAGGGGAAACTGAATCTGGCCTGTGTGAAGGATGATAAAGTGATTGGCAATATTTCAATCATGAAGACAGATATGAAAGAAACATTGGAAATAGGCTATGTTTTCGATCCTGCCTGCAGAGGTCTGTCATATAGCGATGAAGCTCTGAAAGCGGTAATCGCTTATCTGTTTAGGGAATGTGGTGTACATCGGATATTTGCTAATATGGATGCCCGCAACAGCGCTTCTGCAGCTCTGTGTGAAAGACTGGGCATGAGAAAAGAAGCCCATTTCATTAAAGATTACTGGAACAAAGGTGAATGGACAGACAGCTGTATCTATGCCGTTCTGGCTGATGAATTCTGTAAAACTGATCATTTATCATAAATGATATATATAATGATTAATTGAATTTCTCCTTTTCTTCTGCCCAACACATCAGCTGTATCGTATATAATTACAAGTAATAAGACAGGAGTAAACTTATGGAAGAAAAAATAATCAAAGATCAGGATCTTGAAGCAGTAAGCGGCGGTACAAGAGAAGAAATCAACAATATAATTGCTGCATTCAGAAAATATGGTTTTGAAGATGAAGCAAAAAAACTTGAAAAAAGCGGCGTATACTTCTTTAAAGATGGATTTGATATGGTAATGAAGGATTTAGGCTATACACATCAGCTGACTGTATATGTTTATGACGATGAGAATAATAACTACAACATCTATAACGGTAATAGGGTAGGAAATATGAAATTCATGGAAATTCTGGAAGATTTCCTCTACAGAAAAGCCAACGGAATTGAATGGTGGCAATAATCCAAAAGAAGACTAAAGGATAACTCCATCAAATTTGCGCAGGGTTAAGCGCTAAAACAGAAAATAAGGCCGAAGATTCGGTCTTTTCTATTGGAAGATGAAAAGCTGACAGAGCTGATCTGACTCAGTTTGTATAACTGTTTTCCTGTTTTTCCAGTTCATCGATTCTGGCTTCAACCAGTGCATATCGATATTCATTGACAAGTGTATCTGTTTTGATGTTGACCGCAAATGTTTCTTTCATCAGTTCAATAAGATCGATTGGTACTTTTATGCCTTCAGAATAGCCTTTATCCGTATCAAAGGCATCAAGACGGCCAAGAGCTCTGACAGCATCGATCAGTCGGGTTTCAGCGTGTTCGTTCTCTTTGAGCTTTCTTTCATAAGTACGGCTGATGTACAGATAGGAGATGATCGTAAACAGGGTTGCCCCGATGTTGGAGATCAGGATCGATAAGGCGATCGCTTCAATGCCAAAACCAAAGTGGTTTATGAGGAAGTATAGCAAAGGAATGCGGATGACAAACCGCTGCAGAAAACTTGAAACAGTCTTAAGCTTGGTTTTCTTTGTGGCAAACAGATAAGCAGTGAAGATACAGTCAAGAGCCATGAAGATAAAGTCAAGTTTTTCGATGCTGTAGAGGATCCTGATATTTTTCAGCAGTTCTTCATTGCCGCCGGCAAAATACCTTATGAGGGTTTCCGAGACAAAGAAAACGACAGCAAACAGAATGATCGAGATACCACAGACGAGCCACAGGGAATCATGTATTGTCTTTCTGACCCGTTCATATTTGCGATTGCCGATGTTGGCAGCGATTACGGCTGTTTCGGCGTCCTGCAGAGCATCAAGAGGCGCTGTAGCGATCGAACAGATCTTGTTGCAGCAGGAGAAAGCTGCTAAGCCAATACTTCCAAAAACGGCGTACTGGCTGTTGCATATAACCTTGGCAAGCGGTGTCATTGATTTGATCAGAATGACAGGCAAAGTGAGTTTAAAGTAGGAAGAAAGAAACTCTTTATCAAAGGAGGCAGAACTGAAACTGACTCTGAAAGGCGAATCTTTTGAGAATAAGCCGCGGAAGGCAAACAGCATGATCAGAAACTGGGAAACACAGACTGATAACGGCAGCAGGATAACAGCGTGTTCCTTATTAAGAACGTTCTGATTGATCAGATACATGATGATGAAGTTGAAAAACAGCTTCGTGATAAGCTGGACGATATTGCAAACGGAAACGACTTTTGTTCGGCCTCTGGCTTTTTCGCTGGCAAAGTAGAGTACATTGACGGCAGCGAAGATGGCGCTGAAAATACTGATGGAAAAATAGGTCGATCCTATTTCCAGCATTTCTTCCGGTATCGCAAAAAAGCGCAGTATCGGTTTGGCAAACGGGATACAGATCAGCACAAGAAATAGACTGATAAATATGATGGCAAAGAATACCGTACTTAAGTCACGTTTTATGGAATCAAAATCACCAGCTCCGAAGGCCTGGGAAATGCGAATGCCGACGCCGATCGCCATGGCCATGAAAAGACAGTCAAGGATACTTTGAATGTCACTGACAAATAAGGCCGTGGAGACCATGTTCTGATCAATTTTGGATATCGTCAGAACATCAAAGAACTGAAAGGCCACTTTCATAAAAGAAAAGAACAGCAGTGGCATAGCTGTCTTGAATATGATCCATGCCGGTCTTTCGTTCAGCAGTTCATATCTTTTCTTCTGTTCTTTAGCGGAAAAAGACGTATTGCTCATTTATAAAATATTATCGATTCTTTATCGCATTATTATAGCCGGTCTTGATATTGTCGTCATAGGAAGACAGGATGCCGGAGATGGAATCCATGGCATCAAGACGAAGGTGAGAATTCTTCATGCGTTTTGCGAGTTCATCTCTGTAGAGCTTTTCATCACCGGGGATGCTGATTTCTTTATTTAAAAATGATGAAAGATAGATGGCGTTGCATAAGATAATGGAATTCAATCCTTCTTCTGCTTTTGTCTTTAAAGGTCTGTTATTCAAAATGGCATCTGCGAATTCGTTGACGACACCTTCGTGTTTAGGATCCGTTCCTTCAATAGGGATCTCAAGATCTCTGAATGCCGGTTTCTCATACATCAGACGATAGATCTCTTTGTTTGAAGTCTTTTCTTCGTCGATCATTCGTACGATTATTTTCTGGGTCTCAACTAACAGTAGTGCCTGAGCGGTCTGTAGCTTTAATGAGGTCACTCCGAAGATATCATTTGATGAGGCGTTGAATATGCCGCATACGCCATTATCATATTCAAAGAAGACGGTCGCTTCATCATCGGCCTCAATGTCATGACCCTTGCCATAGCCAAGTTTTGCGTAGACTCTGTCAGGCAGACCGAAAAGCCATTGCCAGAGATCCAGCTGATGGGTAGCCTGGTTCATGATGAGTCCTCCGGCTTCGCCAACCCAGGTGGCATGCCAGTAGCTTTCATCGAAGTAGGCCTGATTGCGATACCAGTTGGTTATGGTCCAGTCGACGCGGCGCACCTTTCCATAGGTTTTATTATCGAGCAGTTCCTTGAGCTTCTGATACAGCGGATTCTGCCGCTGATTCAGCATGACGCCGAATACAAGCTCAGGATAGTGTTCCTGATGTTCTTTAATGACGGCTTTAATATCATCGGCATAGACACATAAAGGCTTTTCACATAAGACGTGGATCCCTCTTTTGAAACATTCTCTGATATAGCGATAGTGATCAGGATGAGGGACTGCAATCTGGCAGGCATCAATCAGTCCGCTGTCAAGCATCTTCAGTGCATCATCAAAGAAGGCAACATTTTCAAGATGTTCCTTTGCCCAGCCAAGTCTTGCGGCATTATTATCGGCGATCGCAGTGAGTTCGACATCCTTGCAGATATCTGTTTCCAGATATCTTCTGACATAATGAGAACCGTGTTTACCAAAACCAATTATTCCTATTCTGACCTTATTCGTTTGCATTGTCCTGCCTTCTGGATTGTTTACATTAATTTCTTCAATATTAATTATATAAGAACTGCATTTTATATATTGAATTTTCAGGAACAATTCATTAAGCTGCTGTTCGGGCAGGATTTGTGATAATGACTGAAACATTACAAAAACCAAAATAATTAAGCAATATGTATATTATTAGTAAGAAAAATATATCTGATGATTTAAGAAAAACTGGCAAACTGCATATCTGATGTAGAATTCGCCAAGACGCTGGCAGATAACGGTGTTGATGTTGAAGAGTTTGAAAAGTCTCTGCCTGATGAAATTCTGAGCAAGATCGGCGGCGGTTATGAAGACCTCTATGGTGACAATGTATACTGCCCGTGGTGCAACAACGATAATTCCGATGAGATATCTTTCCAGGTGTTCACTTCCATAAGCACCTTTGCCAGCACTTATCGCTGCAGGAAATATGATAATTATTTCCGGAAAGGCTCAGAAGACGGGGAGACCATTATAATGGTCAAAGTAAAAAAATAACGATCAATTTAACAGACGGCAGCAATATGCCGTTTTTGAATTTCAGAATTCTGCTGATATCTGACTGTTAAGGCTGTTTCTTTTTCGTATGATTAACAAAGTCAAAAAACAGTAAAACTGGTTGATATTTCCTTTCAACCATTCTTACGTTTTATACGAGTAACTGTATAATTCATTAATTGAATAAGCTCTCTGATTTCGGTTTCTTAAGCAGTCTGCCTGAATCGTTCCTCAAAGCAAGTAAGACTAACATTCTTCTGATTTTGACTCGCGGTTATTTAAGAAAGATAATGAATTAAAGATACATAAGTGTACAAGAAGACTAATACATGAATAAAGAAATCAAACTGCACGAAGAATACGCACTGGACAGCGATTCACTGGAATCAGTAAGCGGAGGCGTTTCTCCTTATCCTTTTCCAAGAAAGACCAAGAACAACCAGGCATGTCCGAAATGTGGTGAACGCATAAAGACCGCTGTCGGCAATTACGTCGAGGGCTTTCAGCCCTTTTTTGTTATACTAGAAATATAAACAACATGGAAGCTGCCGCATCAGCTAAGGAATCATCATATGAAACAATATAAGACTTATAACGGGAATGCTCCCTATCTTTTTGTCAGCTATGCCCACAAGGATTCAGAAAGAGTCCTTCCTTTTATAGAAGAACTTGATCGAAACAATTACCGGCTCTGGTATGACGCCGGAATAAATGTCGGAGCCAACTGGCCTGAGGTCGTCGCTTCTCATCTGCTTAATTCCAGCAAGGTAATTTTCTTTATCTCAGAGAATTTTCTGAAATCTCAGAACTGTATAAGGGAAGTGAACTATGCTGTAGCGGAAAGAAAAGATATGCTTTGCGTGCTGATGGATGAAATTAAACTGCCTGAAGATCTCTCCATGCAGCTGTCTACGATCACAAAGATCAGCATGTCGTCTTTTCCCGAAACCTTGGAAAAAGTCAAAAAGGAACTTGGTCCATCATTGATAGGTGATGGAATCGAAGGTTATGAAACGACACAAAGAAGCAATGCTTCGGCCAATCTCTGGCGCATCATCTCGCTGGTATTCGCTTCACTGTTTATCATAGCGGCGATCTTCATCTTCGGTTACTTCAACAACTGGTTTTCTTTTGCGGGCGTTGATACGGTAAACACTTCGGATCTCAGCGGCAAAGAAGTTGAGATCACGGAATTCAAGGATAATGTCAGCCGCAATGTTCTGCTTAAAGCCTACGATGGAAGCTCCTTATATTTCTGCGGTGATTACATGGTCTCCGATCCGGAAGCGATCCGTTACAGAAATGGCGAATGGTATGTGGCCGACAATAAAGCAGCTCCATCAGAGTTTGGCGATCTGAGCATCCTGACAGACAAGGATGAGATCGAGTATCTGGCGCTGGTACAAGAGGGGATCGAAGATGCCTCTAAGCTTTCGGCAATGAGTCAGCTTGTCTATCTTGATCTCAGCGGCAATCCACTCAGTGATGTTTCCTTCCTGAAGGATCTTGATAGGCTGCAGATACTCAAACTCATCGACACAGAGATCGATGATCTCTCGGTATTGAACAGTCTTGGTGAACTTAAATATCTATACATAAGTTATGATGCTCTTGAAAATGCACTTGAATATATCGATACGTCCAAGGTAGATCTGATCATTAAGAAATAGGAGGCACTCATGGAGAAATACAAGGGAAATAAGGAACCTTTCATTTATGTACTGTTTCCTCAGGAAAGAAGAAACGAAGCTCTTGAGGTACTGGAATATCTGGCGGCCAGGAACTATAAGCTGACATATGAGGAAAACAGAGCTGAAGACTGCATCGACCGAGCAGCGAATGTCCTGCTGTTTCTAAGCAAGGATGCACTTAATGACGAGAAACTGCTTAAGGAGGTATCGATCGCTTCAAAACTGAATAAGACGATCATCGCGATCTTCCTTGAAGAGCTGACACTGACACCGGGCTTATCGATGATGCTGGGACAGACGCAAGGCATCATGAAATATCAGCTTGATGACGAACAGTTCAAAAATAAGCTCGATAACTCACCGGCTCTGGCCCATATGGAAGTGACCGCTCAGCAGAAAGCGGCAGGCAAGAAACAGTCGCTGATGATGGCTGTGGGGATAGCTCTGTTAGCGGTGATCGCCGCTGTCATACTGATCTTCAAACCGTTTTCTTCAAGCAGTGCTCTTCTGCAGCAGTTGGGCATTTCCGGAAATCTCAGCAATATCAAGACCCTCTACGTCTATGGCGAAGAGACAAGAGACGAATATGAACTGCCGCAGTTCATTATCACAAACGACGGTCTCAACGATCTGATCCTTCTTGACCATAATACAGTTGACATCGGTTCCATTGAAGATATCAGTGACTTTTCAAAGATCACCAATCTTGAAGAACTGTGCATATCCGGCAACAGCATCAAAACGATCGAACCGATCCTTGGCTTAAAGAAACTGAGATTTCTTGATATATCGCACAACTACGGGATCGATATCAGCGGTATATCGGCTTTAGAGAACCTGGAGATCTTGAATATAGCGGAAACTGAGATAGAAGATATCTCCGAGCTTAAAAAGCTGAAGAATCTCAAGACTTTGTATGTAAGTTCGGATTATCTTGAAATGCAAAGAGAAGCATTGAAAGATCTTTCTGCAGAAGTGATCTCGATCGATGAACCTGTCTATACTTATGAAGAACTGAAAAGCGCTTTGAACAGATCCGATCTTCACAGCGTCAGGATCATGAACAGCATAACGATCCCTGAAGGAGAGATCCTGAACATCAGCAAAGGAACTTTATTGCGGGGGTTTGTGGCAGAAGGCCGTCCTGAACTGATCGTAGATAACTACGGGACCATCAACATTTACGGCGGCTTTGAGATGGGGCTTTGTACCAGGAACAATTACGGCACCATCAATGTCAAGGATGGCGGTGTCTATACCGGTGGCATGTGTGACAGTTTTACTTACGGCACCTTTACGATCGAAAAGGGCGGCACGCAGGTCCATGAAAGGGGACATCTCTTCAGCATCGATTCAGGAACTTACACCAATGAAGGCACGCTGATATTTGGCGGAGGCGGTGAATTCAGATTCAATGATGGGCAGTTTATCAACAATGGAACGATCATCTGGAATTTTGGCAATTTCGGACCAAGCATCCGTCTTAACAGCGACAACTATGTCAACAACGGAAAGATCTATCTGAAAGATAATCGCGGGCAGGAAGAAAACATGAGCAGTTCAGAGATCGATGAGAGCTATAAAGAGATCACGATGGATGCGATCAATTCATATAATCCATAAGGGATGGCTTTTGAACGGCAAACATAAGCAAGAAGAACGTGAACCGTCCTAATACAGACATAAAAATTCTTTAGAAACAGAAGGGGTGTTATAAAATAAGATTGTTTACAGCCCTGTGCCTTTGTATAACGGAGGAAAATAATAAT
>JAEEGJ010025385.1_pt1 | contig 12150 bp, 7 predicted proteins | sample 8958761 | NCBI WGS metagenome assembly JAEEGJ01 (sample SAMN16246546, study PRJNA631951) | gut metagenome | biome: gut microbiome; feature: rumen; material: RS-attached | host: Bos | place: Iran: Karaj | collected 2018-10 | reverse complement strand
CATCGACTCGGCCATCTTCCACGAACGCCAACATTTCAATCAAGACATTTTGTGTCGTTATGAGGACAAAGTGTTGGTGAACGCGCCTAACGAGAAAACGATGTTTCCTCGCGTGAGGTCGTATCGTTCTGATTATTCCATTCCTAACTTGATGCACAATATCGACTTCGAGGGTGGCATTGGTATGATGGGTAACCAGGTGGATGTGTTTGGCGGCGTCAACAAAAAAGCCGTTTTCCATTTCCGCCAAGGTGGCAAGGAGGTCGTGAGGGTCCAGTCGCCCCGTTTCCTGATGTCGATGGACGAGCTTCTGGTGTCGGATCGCGCCGCCATGCGTGTTTATCTGACCGATTCGTTGTCGGGAATCGAGATGGATTCCATCTACCACAATGACATTGGTTTCCGTTATGACAATAAGACGCGCCGGTTGATGGCGTTCCGTTCGGAAAAAGACTATGGCGATGCACCTTTCCATGATTATTTCCATGGCGTTGATATCTTCCTCGAATCCATGTATTGGGACATCGACGACAACCAGGTGTATTTCAGGAGGATGGAAGGTGTCAACCCGGTGAGTGAGGGCGATGTTGTGTCGGTAAACTATTTCCGTCATGATGACTTCAAGCGTCTGCAAGGTTTGGATCAATCCCATCCTATGATACGTATCGAGAAGTTCCTGCAAGGCTTCGACAACGTGGACCGTCAGGTGAAGTTTGCCGTTGGCGACTTGGCCTCATATCTGGGCTATCCCATCGAACAGGTCATCGCATTGCTCCTTCGTCTGCAAGCTGAGGGTTACGTGGAGTATGACTCGGAGACGAAGTGGGCCACGGCCTTGCCTCGCTTTTTCGACGTGGTGGATTCCTATCGTGAGGCCATCGATTACGATGTCATCAAGTTGCATACGTTGACTACCAACCGTCAGCCTAACCTGAGCCTTGACTTGCATACCAACGACTTGCTGGTGTTTGGCATCACGAGCCAAATCGAAGGTGTCAATGGATCGGCCATTTCGTTGAGCGACCGCAAACGCGTGGTCATCGTGCCCGACTTTGGACGTATCACTTTCACGAAAAACCAGAATTTCAAATTCTCGGGTGGCATCATGGCGGGGATGTTCGAGTTCTTTACCAAGGACAGCGAGTTCAACTACGAAGACTTCTCCATCAACATGGAAAAGATCGACTCGTTGCGATTCTATGCTCGATACGACAATCATATCATCCCCGTCGATGGCACTTTGGAGAGGCTGAAAGGCCGCCTGGATATTGACCATGGCGACAATAAGTCGAGCCGTTATGAGACACCGGATTATCCTATCTTCCACAGTGAAGCTGAAGGTTTCAAGTTCTACAGGAAAATCAACGGAGGAGTGTTCCATCCCGGTAATGTCGACTCCGTACAGACTGCAGCTGACCTTGATGGAAAGTTCTATTATAGCGTATATCCCTTTGTCGTTGACAGCCTGAACGACCTGTCGATGCGGAAAGTGCGTTTCGATGGTGAGCTGGTGTCGGGCGGAATCATGCCGAACATCGAGCAGCCTTTGGTGGTCATGGAAGACTTCTCCTTGGGTTTTGTCCATCAGATAGGGGAGGACGAGACGGCATCCTATCCTTTGTATGGCGACTTGGGACGATTCCACAACAAAGTCTTCCTTTCGCGAAGCGGTTTCTTCGGCGAGGGCAAGCTCGACTATCAGACTTCTGCCTTCAGGTCGGATCAGTTTATGTTCTATCTGGACTCCGTCACAGCCATCACCAACCAGTTCAAAATGGTGCCGCGTGACGACGGTACTGGATTCCCTATGGCTTCGGCTGATGCCTTGCGGCTGAAATGGGATATCCGTCTTCCTGAACTGACTACTGAGACCATTGACAAGCCTATCTGCATGTATGGCGACACTTATTTCTCAGGAAAGACAACATTGTCGCCTGATGGCTATGAGGCCGACGGTAAGTTGCGTTTTGGTCTGACCGAGTTCGACTCCGACCACTTCGCCTTGGATTCCCGAACCTTTGTGGCCGACTCGGCTAACTTCCTCTTGTATTCTGCAGATACGTCAAACATCGCATTTTCGGCAACCAACTACCGCGCTAACGTAGACTTTGACGCGCAAAAGGTGAAATACGACTACCTCGATCAGACCAGTAGCCTTGACTTCCCCATGAACCAATACATTTGTTCCTTGAAGGAAGCCGAATGGGATATGGCCACCAACAGCCTGCATCTTTATAATCCTGTAGAGAGTTTTGGCGATTATGCCACTGCCACGACATACGAAGAACTGCTAGAAGTGCATAACAATGCATCAAAATTCATCTCTTTAGTGCCTGAACAAGATTCTTTGCAGTTTTATAGCATGAATGCCGAATACGACATGACCAACTACGTCATCCATGCCCACGACGTGAAGATCATTCGTGTGGCCGACGCAGCGGTGTTCCCCTATATGCATGATGTCGACATCAACTCAGAGTCGAAGTTGGAGCCTATCAATGGCGACCTTTTGGCCGACACCTTAAATCAATTCCATCTTTACAAAAACGCAGTGGTGAACATTCATAGTCGCAACTATTATGACGCGCAAGGTACTTGGGACTATGTGAATGCCGATGGCGCCCGCACCCCGATTCTGATGGACACCATTGTGCCTGTTGGAGGCATCACCCATGGCTATGCCCATATTTCTGACACCGCCGACTTCAAGCTGAACACGCAGTTTGGCTTCCAAGGGAGACTGACTTTGGATGCTTCAGAGGAGTTGGGTTATTACGACGGACAGTTTGCTTTGTTGGCCTTTGAAGAGCCTGAGATCGTTGTCGTTGAGCACAAAGAGGACTCCTTGCTGGTCGAGATGGACGAAGCACTGAGCGACTCTACGGGTATGGAGATGCCTATTGTCGAAGATGACTTTAACCCTGCGACGGAGCCCATGGCTATGGATACCATCGCTTCCCTCAACCATTGGTTCGTTTCGGCCACACGTATCGACCCCAGCTCAATCCGCATACCGATTGACGTGGAACGGATGCGTGAAGCGGACGAAAGGATGACCAACGGCCTCTATTATGAGTTGGCCATCGACGGTGGCTACTTCGGCTCGTTCCTAACGCCTAAGGAAGGCAGGAAAGACCTTGATGAGACCGAACCCATGAACGGTGTTTTGTGGTTTGATGCCGACAGTTTACGTTTCGTGGTGAGCGACGAAACAAAATACGATACCCAACTTGAACTTGATTCTCGTGGCGTCATCAAAGGTCACGGCAGTACTGGCTTGGGTATCGATACGCCTTTGGCTACCTTTGTCGTACATGGCGACTACACGCAATATCCTAACGACAGTCTCACTTTGCAGGGCATCAATGTGTTCAATGCGCCTGTTTTCGACGATGCGGCGATGCAGGCCATGGCGGAGGTCTTTGCCAATGTGTCAGGCGAGTCCATTGACTTGACACAGACCAATTTCCTTCCTTATTATCGTTCGGAAACCAACGAGGAAAAGACCGAGGAACTGCGCAAAAACATCGAATTGGCAGGCGGCTATCCACAGATAGAGTCCTCTTCTGATTTCTACTGCAACACCATCGTGATTCCTGACTTGAAGATGGTATGGAACGAGAAGATGCACGCCTTCGTTTCGGTAGGCAAGATCGGTTTGGGCAACTTTGGAAGTCATGTCGTCAACAAGTATGTCACAGGTTGTGTCGTGTTCGACCGTCGTTTGGGCAACATCACCTATTATTTCCAAGACGACATGTTCCAGGCTTATCTCAACTACAACTCTGGTGACGGACAATTCCAGGTGCATTGTACCTTCTCCGACATCAACCAGCGTTTGTCTGAAACCAAAGAGAAGAACCGCACGCGTACCAAAGATGACAAACAATTCCAATACGTGGCCGTGCCCTACGAGTCGATGCTCGATTTCTTGAACCGACTGAAATATGCTGGACTGAGTGTTGGGAGTTTCTAAAAAATGAGTTTTTTTTCGATAAAATGTCCTTCATATTCCAATTATTTGTACTTTTACCACTTCAAAAAAGAATGAATAAAAAACATATAACGCAATGAAATTCATAGTATCAAGCCTTAAACTATTAAAGAGCCTGCAAGCCCTTAGCGGTGTCATCGGCTCCAAGAACACTTTGCCCATCTTGGACGACTTCCTGTTCCATCTGGACGAGAACCAGCTGAAAATCACCTCCTCCGACTTGGATGTGACCATGACAGTATGCATTGCTCCTGACATGGTTGATGGTACGGGTGAAGTGACGATTCCTGCTCGTCTGTTGTTGGAAATCATGAAGAACTTCCCTGATGTGCCGATTACGGTTTCGGTCGACAACAACACTTTGGCAGTTGAACTGATCGCCGGCGAAGGCCGCTATAAACTCGCGGGTCACAAGAGCGACGAGTTCCCGCAGCTGCCAGCCATGGCTGATACTTCGGTGTGGGAGATTCCTGCCGACGTGCTCGCCAAAGGTTTCGAGAAGACCGTCTTCGCCACGGGTATGGATGAGATCCGTCCCATCATGTCGGGCGTGTTGATGGAGATGACCGCCGACTTTCTGACCTTCGTTGCCACCGATGCCCACAAGCTGGTGCGCTACAGAAGGATGGACGTCAAGTCGGATGTGGTGGCATCGTTCATCATGCCGAAGAAGCCCATCAATCAACTGAAGAGCATCTTGGCTACCTTGGCTGACGAACCCGTTCGCATCGAGTTCAATAAGACCAATGCTTCGTTTACCTTCGGCGACTATCAGCTGATCTGCCGCCTCATCGAAGGCCGCTATCCCAACTACGACGCGGTCATTCCGAAGCAGAACCCCAACCAGCTGACCATCGACCGTCAGACTTTCCTCTCGGCCATCCGTCGTGTGGCTGTGTTCTCCAGCAAGGCCACGCACCAAGTGCGTTTTCGCATTGCGGGACAAGAGCTCACGCTGACCGCCGAGGATATCGACTTCTACAACGAAGCCAAGGAACGCCTGACGTGCAGCTACGAAGGCGATGATATGGAAATCGGTTTCAACTCGCGCTTCTTGCAAGAGATGCTGAGCAATTTCGACTCCGAGACGGTGAAGATTGAGATGTCGGCTCCCAACCGTGCCGGTATCATCACGCCCGTCGAAAACGAGAACGAGGCAGAAGACCTGCTCATGTTGCTCATGCCGGTCATGCTGAACTAGGCGGTAGGGTAAGGCTATTATGAAAAAAACCAGCGGAATTTCCGCTGGTTTTTTTTATTCCTATAATTGACTTCGTCGAATCAAAGAATTTTGCGTGTTCTGCGAAAGCCATTATTTTACCTCAACAGTCGTCGTCCCCACGATGGTAACAGGAATACTCATGCCTTGTTCGTTAAGTGTCATGGAGATATTGGACTTCGTGGTGCTGTTTGTCGTCAAACCTGTATTTGGGTTGATGCTGGCCGTGCCATTATAGGTGCCAGTGACCTCGGTGGATTCAATGTTTCCGGTGAAACTCACGTCGACGCTTTTTCTGGAGAGGTTGGTGACGGTGTATTCCATGTTCACTTTGAATTCTGTTCCGTTGACGTTTTGGGTCTTGGTGCTATTCCATTTGCTGCCTTTAGAAAGAATCATGTCGGGAAGCTCGATAATGATGTTGGAAAGTTGGTTCATGCCAAGGTCGGTAGTGTCGCCAACAAGGTGACCCAAGGCATCGTATGTAACGGTGACGGGTTTTTTCAGACTTTGTTCAAATTCCTTGGTCTGGCCGGCAATCATGGGACTGGTCTTTTCAGGATGTTCGGAGTCATACTCAAGTTTCATACCCATTTGGGAGATGGTCATTTTGATGGCTTCTACTTGTGTCTCAATATCGCTTTGGGTATCAGTGACATTCTTTGCGGTGAATGATTGCCTGGTTTCCATTGATTGCGACGTGCTCATGGATTGGCCTTGTACTTCCATCATCGTCATCATATTTGCTTTTGAGGAGATGGTTAAAGTCTTTCCTTGTTCGGGACGAAGACGGAGTGAGATGCTAGTTTTAGCCATAAAGGAAAGTGTTGCCAATGCAACGAAAACGAGAGCCACAGGGGCGAATCTTCTAAGGTTTTTCTTCATTTTTCTAAGTTTTTGTTTATCAATTGATTATTTTAATGTGCGATGACAAAGCGTTGGGTTTTACCTTGGGCGGTTTTAGCAAAATATATGCCATTCGGCAAACTGGCAGTGGAAATGACGAGTTCCTTGCCTGCTGCGAAATGATCGTCTATCTTTTGACCAAGCATGTTGAAGATACTGACCATGCCCAAGTTTTCGCCATTGATGGTGACGAATTCGTTGGCTGGAACAGGGGCAAGGCTGAATGTTGGGATGTTTTCTTCAACATCGTAAGAGGTCTCATAATAAATGGCTATGGTAAAGAGACCATAATCTGTGTCGATGCACAAGGTCCCGTATACGTCTTTAGCTGTTGGTGTGGCGTATGTGTCGAGGATGACGGTCTCACCAATGGGGACAAACATACCCGTTTCAGCAATGTTCCGACCTTCGTAAAGGCATTCCACGTTGAAGTTTTCGGCGTAGCAACGATTGACAACCAAATCTTCGGAAGTGTAATTCGTAATGGTCACCTGACCTCCATGAGGCGAACAGCCATGGAAGTAGAAATGTAAGAAGTCAGGGGTTACGATGACTTGCTCATCGTCGAATGGATTTTGTGCGTTCAGGTTGAAACACAATACGATAGCAGCGATTAGAGTGAAAACTTTTTTCATTGTAGTTGTTGTTTTAGTAGGGTTAGTATGAGCGATTATTAATTTAAGGTGCAAAATTACAAAAATAATAACAATGTGGAGGGAAAAGATGTTGGTTTTGACAATGAGCAAGGATAATGCAAAACGAGCCGCCCCAATCGGAGCGGCTCATCGTGTGCCTATGTAGAGACGGTGTGCACACCGTCTCTACAATTGATTACAATTTCGGACCAGCAGCCACCAAGGCCTTGCCAGCGTCATTCGTAGTGAACTTCTCGAAGTTCTTGATGAAGCGTGAGGAAAGGTCTTTGGCCTTTTCTTCCCAGACGTTCTTGTCGGCGTAGGTGTCGCGCGGGTCGAGGATGTTCGGGTCGACGCCTGGCAGTGCGGTCGGCACTTCGAAGTTGAAGTACGGAATCATCTTGGTCGGGGCCTTCTCAATGCTGCCATCGAGGATGGCGTCGATGATGCCACGCGTGTCGCGGATGCTGATGCGCTTACCAGTGCCGTTCCAACCGGTGTTCACCAAGTAAGCCTTGGCACCGCTCTGTTCCATACGCTTCACGAGTTCTTCGGCGTATTTGGTCGGGTGCAGCTCAAGGAAGGCTTGGCCGAAGCAGGCGCTGAAGGTAGGCGTGGGCTCGGTGATGCCGCGCTCGGTGCCAGCCAACTTGGCGGTGAAGCCGCTCAGGAAGTAGTACTTGCACTGTTCGGGAGTCAGGATGCTGACAGGAGGCAACACGCCAAAGGCGTCGGCGCTGAGGAAGATGACGTTCTTGGCGGCAGGACCAGCCGAGATGGGACGCACATTCTTCACGATCTTCTCGATGTGCTCGATGGGGTAGGAGACGCGGGTGTTCTCGGTCACGCTCTTGTCCTTGAAGTCGATCTTGCCATTGGCATCGACGGTGACGTTTTCGAGCAATGCGTTGCGCTTGATGGCGTTGTAGATGTCGGGCTCGCTCTCCTTGTCGAGGTTGATGACCTTGGCATAGCAGCCGCCTTCGAAGTTGAAGACGCCTTCATCATCCCAGCCGTGTTCGTCGTCGCCGATGAGCAGACGCTTCGGGTCGGTGGAGAGGGTTGTCTTACCGGTGCCGCTTAGGCCGAAGAAGATGGCGGTGTTCTCGCCCTTCATGTCGGTGTTGGCGGAGCAGTGCATGGCGGCGATGCCCTGCAGCGGCAGGTAGTAGTTCATCATCGAGAACATACCTTTCTTCATCTCGCCACCGTACCAGGTGTTCAGAATCACCTGTTCGCGGCTGCTGACATTGAAGGCTACGCAGGTGTCGCTGTTCAGGCCGAGTTCCTTGTAGTTGTCGACCTTGGCTTTCGAAGCGGTGTAGACGGTGAAGTTCGGCTTGAAGTCAGCCAGTTCCTCAGCCGTGGGCTTGATGAACATGTTCAGCACGAAGTGGGCCTGCCATGCCACCTCCATGATGAAGCGGACGGCCATGCGGGTGTCCTTGTTGGCGCCGCAGAAGGCATCGACGACATAGAGGTTCTTGCCACTGAGCTGTTTCTTGGCGAGGTCTTTCACCTGTGCCCAGACCTCTTCGCTCATCGGGTGGTTGTCGTTCTTGTAGCCTTCGGTGGTCCACCACACGGTGTCCTTCGACTTGGCATCCATGACGATATATTTGTCCTTGGGCGAGCGGCCGGTGTAGATGCCTGTCATCACGTTGACGGCGTCGAGTTCGGTCAGCACACCTTTGTCGTAGCCGGTCAGGGCGGGGTCCATCTCGTCCTTGAAGAGCTGCTCATAGCTCGGGTTATAGTAAACGTCTTTCACGCCGGTGATGCCGTAAGCGGCCAACGCGGCTTTGATTTCTTCGATGTTTTTTGCCATAATTGTTGGTTTTAGTGAAATGATGTGCAAAGGTAGCGATTATTTCGTTTTGTCAAAACAGAATTAGCCTTTTTATTTGGTTTTGCTTCAAGATTTTGGATTATCAGGATAAAGCCCTACCTTTGCAGCCCAATTTAAATTCACGTTAATTACATTATTCTTTATGCGAAAACACATCCTGCCATTCCTGACAATGGCACTACTAATGACCGCTCCCTTTGGAGCCAAAGCCCAAATGGATGTTGAGAACTATGTCTCTGCCTCGGGCTACGTGCTTTATCGTGCACCGAATTTCAATCCCGAAACATTAGATGCATACTTTGGATTTGAAGATGACTATGAGGAAGGCCAACTCTTGGATTGGACTACCATAGATAACGATGGCGACTGCCAAACATGGAATCTGTTCCCACAAGGTGGCTATGGACATCATAGCACTGATGGCATGGTGGTGTCGTATTCCTACGACTATGTTTCCGGTTCGCCCCTTACGCCCGACAATTTCTTGGTCTCGCCCCGTATGACAATTCGTGCTGGCGGTTTGATTAACTTCTATTTTTGTGCCTTGGACGAGGATTATCCCGCCGAGCATCTTGCAGTGGCTATCTCCACGGAAAGCAACACGAATCCTTCGGATTTCACCAATTTGTGGGAATGGACTTTGACTGGCAAAAGCCAATCTACTCGTCAGTTCCGCGATGTGACTGGCGACCTCCAAGGCAATTGGTGGCAAATCTCTGTCGATTTGAGTGCGTATGAAGGGCGGGAAGCATACCTCGCCATTCGCCACTGTTCTTGCTCTGACCAGTTTGCCCTTTGTGTCGACGACATTTCCATTGGAGATGGGTCTGGATATGAACCGTTGTTGGGATGCGATATCATTCTCGACGGCCAGACGGTAGCCCAAAATCAACATGGACACCGTTTCTTGTTGGATACAGAAGGCTTTGCCGATGGTTCCTGTCACACGACCACAGTGAGGGCCAATTATGGGATGGGCTCAACTTTGGAAAGAACCTACGCTTGGACTTACCGCACGCCCGACCATTTCCAAGGCTCGCCCAACGGCCTTCACGCCGAAAGCGACGGTAACCAAGTGCAACTCTCTTGGACATTGCCTGAGATGAATGTGCCTTTCCCTGTGGAGGAACTCTATTACGACTTTGCCGACAGCACCTTGATGGACCTCACCCTTATCGATGCCAACAACGACGGACAGAATTTCCGTGTGTATCCTTACGGCGGTTATAATGGAGGCATCGGCTTGCGTTCATGGTCATGGATGGCCGGAATGGATGAACTCAACCCCGACAACTTCATCGTCACGCCACGATTGACTCCTACCGCCAATGGTCGCATCACCTTCATGGCTTGCGATGCCGACATGCCTGGCATTGCCCCCGACCCTGAACATTTTGGTGTGGCTGTTTCCACTTCGGGCAACACAAATCCATCAGATTTCACCATGATTCAAGAGTGGAACAGCACGGGTACCTACACCGAATATTCTGCCGACCTTTCGGCCTACGCCGGACAGCAGATTTATGTCGCCATTCGCCACTTCAACACGACGGGTGATACCTATTTCCTCTGCGTTGATGACATCAAAGTGACTGGCGTTGAGGCTGAGGTGACGCGCCCTGCCATCGGTGCGCTAGTCTATGCCAATGACGAACTGATTGCCACCCTCAATCACGGTGAGACTTCGTTCACCCACGAGGTGAATCGCTATACCTCTAATTATTGCATTCGTATTATCCAAGAGGGTAGTCGCGAGACAGGTGACTATTATGCTCTTGCCGCTCCGCAATGTGTTGAAGCCGAATTGGATTGCGTGGCACCGAAAAACCTCAGGGCAGAGAATATGGGTGACAAAGTGAGGATTTCGTGGGAGCGCGAGATTTACACTGGTTTTGAAGAAGACCCGCAAGGCTGGACCTTCCTCGATGCCGATGGCGACGGACAAATCTTTGGCATTTATAATGGTGGCGGCATGAACTCGGATGGTTCGGTGAACACGACTAACACCAACGCTTCTTTGAGCTCGTTTTCCTATATGAATGGCTTGGGAGCGCTTCAGCCCGACAACTACGCCTTCATGCCAAAAGTGAGGGTGATGGAAAATGCGTCGATGACCTTCTATGCTGCAGGCTATGATCCCTCGTATCCGACGGAACATTTTGGAGTGGCCGTAGCCTCGAGTGATGGGCTGAACATCACCACCATTGCCGAATGGGATTCCAGCAACCCGTATCAAGCCTATACTGTCGACCTTTCGGCTTATGTTGGGCAAGAGATTTACCTTGGTTTCCGCCATTTCACCCATGTGTCGAATTATTCTTTGGTGATTGACAATATCACAGTCACCAATGCCGTGTGGGCGGGTACGATAAGCGAGACAGTTCATTATCATGTCTACCGTTCTACAAATGGAACTGATTATGAGTTAATTGGATATGCCAACGGCAATGCGACGTGTTACGAGGATCACGATACCAGCGCCCCGAATTTCTATTATCAGGTGACAGCCATCAACACGATTGTAGGTGGCACCTGCGAATCGGAGCCAGCCATGTCCGTTGATGGCATCCATGACTATGTTACCGTGCAAACCGATGGCGTGGTGGAATTGAGTGACGACATCATGGTGTATCCCAATCCTACACATGGTATCCTCTTTGTAGAGACGCGCCATGGCACGTCTCTACCAGACGAAACCAAATTCCACATCACTAACACCATGGGTCAAATCTTGATGATGGGACAAGTCACAGCAGAAACCCAACAAATTGATGTGTCGAACCTGCCTCAAGGCATGTATTTCATTGCCATTGATGGTGTTACGCAAAAATTTGTGGTGAAATAATGATTTTGAAAAAGGGACGCGATTGCGTCCCTTTTTCAAAATATTTTCCGCCAAATATGGCATTCCGGCGATTCTCCGCGTTCGTCTAGATAGTCCTGGTGGTAGTCTTCAGCACGGTAGAAGGCCATGGCTTGCCGAATCTGTGTGGCGGGATGATAGCCCATCTGCATCAGTTCGCCGAAGACCTTGAGGGCCGTGTCGCGCTCGGTGGTATCGTTGAACCAAATGGCGGAAAGGTATTGTGTACCAATGTCGATGCCTTGGCCGTCGGCCTGCTCAAAGTTATGGATTTCAAAGAAATAGCGCACCAAGGCTTCGTAAGTGACCTGTTCAGGATCGTATTCCACTTCGATGGTCTCCAAATGCCCAGTCGTTCCCGTTTTCACTTGTTTGTAACTTGGGTTTTCAAGTTCGCCGCCCATGAATCCGACGACGGTCTTCATCACGCCCTTGAGACGCTTGAAGTAATACTCTACGCCCCAAAAACAACCTGCTGAGAAATATGCTTTTTTCATTTTTGTTTTTCCTTTTTCATTAGAGAGATTCCTTGGCGGATACTTTCCTCACGCTGTTCCTTATTCATAGCAAAGCCAATGTGGACTTGTCTTACAATTTGGTCTTTGTCAATGTAAAATTTAGATGGACTGCCAGTGAGGTTCATCCGTAAGGCATCCTGTTGATCGATGATGAATATATTGTTGT
>JAEEGJ010025382.1_pt1 | contig 12151 bp, 8 predicted proteins | sample 8958761 | NCBI WGS metagenome assembly JAEEGJ01 (sample SAMN16246546, study PRJNA631951) | gut metagenome | biome: gut microbiome; feature: rumen; material: RS-attached | host: Bos | place: Iran: Karaj | collected 2018-10 | reverse complement strand
GTGTAAAAACGATATGATACTTGCATACATACTTGGTATGCGCTAGACATTCTGCCATTTTGGGATGTTTCCTTTTGATAGTGTTGGCTTGAACAACTAAACATTATCAATTTTGGGAACATCCCTTTTCTTCTATTCGTAATGGCTTAAGCTCTAATCTCACCCGCATAGCGGGTGGTTCTTAAAGCCGATGCTACGCATCGGCTTCTTACCTAAAGGACTTAATTTAAAGCCACCCTTTAGGGTGGCTTTATTTATTGCTACAAGGCTCTCGCCTTTTCTAAATTCGCGCCGATTTTAAATAAAGTAAAAAGTTAGACCATAGCAAATGTGGTCTTTTTTTGTCGTCATTTTCCTTTCAGATACAAAGCCATTTTTCAGATAAACTCACACACAAAAAGCGAACCGAAAACATGCATTTTATCACGCTTTTTTTCGTAAGAAAAAAGTAATTATTCAATCAATTACCACGCCTAATTTTTTTCTAAGATAAATGTAATTTTTTGACCACAAATTTTTACGGTCTTTTTCCGTGATATGAAAAATCATCCACTTTTTTGGAAATTTTTTCTTGAGATTGATATCACATGGTGCGTTTTACCCCTAGCCACACCCCACCCTAAGAAGATATATTAAAGCCATCGGTCAACGAATAGACCTAACAAAGGGGTGTTATCGCAATGAAAAACAAAGTTTTCGCTTTTAAAGATGCCGTAGCGTTTGAAAACGATCTAAACCTATTTAGCACTTGGTGCAAAGAACATGGCTCGCCTACTGTATGCTTCCAAATCCATTCAGCCGTGTTAGATTCATATAAACTAAAACCTGTCTGGAATATTTTGGAACACGTTTTTCCTCAGGCTCCGTGGTTTGGTAGCTCGACTGGCGGAAACATTGCGGATTGCGAAATGGCGACCGATATTTCTGTTTCGGCAATCATATTCGAAAAGCCGACAACAAAAATTGAGATTTTTCAATATGACTTTTCTAAAGCTTCCGTCCGCAACATCGCAAGCGAAATCGTAAAAGCCGCAAACCGTAAGTCTTGGGTAAAAGCTATCGAAATCTACCATTGCATTTCTCCGTTTTCAACAACACACCTTTGCGAAGAACTCGACGCCCTAGCTCCAGACATCCAAGTTTTTGGCGGCATCGTTGGCTCACCCGATATTACAAGTTCTGATTCCTGTATATTCTCGTCGGTTGGCGGCTATACAAACACAGGTCTTTTGGTGGTGTTCTATGGCGGTGACGAATTTTTTGTAGAATCGCGCAAGATTAGCGGATGGAAACCCATTGGCCGTAATTTCCAAGTCACTCATGCCAAAGGCAACATCCTTTATGAATTAGGCGGCATCCCAGCCTATGAAGTGTACAACAAGTACCTGGACATAAACAACGACAAAAACTTCTTTGACAATGCACTTGAATTCCCGATGCTCTACGAGCATAACGAGATCTCCATTGTGCGCGCGGTTGATGCAACAAATTCCGACGGCTCCCTTACTATGTCTTCTGATATAGAAGAAGGCTCGATTATTCGATTGCTATATGCTGAACCGCAGTTGATTCTCCAAAACATCAAGACTGAAAGTGAAAACTGCCAAAAATTCGCTCCTGATGTCATGCACATATTCGCTGGCGCAGCGCGAAATGCTTACTGGGCGCAACATGAACAAGTGTACGAGATGGATCTGCTTAAGGGAATTTCCTCTTGCACAGGATTATTCTCGCACGGCGAATTCTTGCGCGAAAAGGGTCATTTGAACCAGCATAATATTACGCTTGTCATCGCTTCGATGCGTGAAGGCCCAGTCGTAAAACGTGAAATTGCAAATAATGAAAACTTTAACAAGATAAAGTCTTTCCGATTGCCGGTTGCCGCGCGCATGGCAACATTCATTCGCGAAACTTCGTTCGAGCTTGAACAAACTAATAGCAAGTTGCTAGTGATGAGCGAGCACATGCAAGATGTCGCCACAACGGACAGCTTGACAGGCCTTGAAAATAGAGTTGCCTTCGACGCACTTCTAAAAATGATCAGTCAAGAGGATTCAGATACGAACTGGACCATGCTCTTGATGGACGTGAACGGCCTCAAATACGCAAATGATACTTTTGGCCATCAGGCCGGTGATGCATTAATTGTCGCTGCATCAAATATTATCACAAACGTATATGAATCCAAAGGCAATTGTTTTAGAATCGGTGGCGATGAATTTGCCGTTGTTACACGAGCCCCGCTGAATTCGCTCTTCCTGTTGTATTCCAATTTGCAGAAAGATATTGAGGAATACAACAAGACCGCGCTGTACCATTTGTCAATAGCTGTAGGCGAAAGCCGCCTGTGTAACGATGCCGGAATCCGCAAGTCCATTAGTGATTGGAAAATGGATGCCGACTTGAACATGTACCGCGACAAGGTGCGCATCCACAAGCCGATTGAAAGCAGCGAAAATCAAAACCTCAAGGATTTAATTTCTTGCTTGATTTCAGTCGAAGAAGCAAAGGACTCCTATACGGCTCACCATTCCGAACGAGTGAAGGCGTACTCGGAATTGATTGCCCGTTCTCTTGGCCTTTCGGAAAGCTCCATATCAATGATTACGCATGCAGCGCACTTGCACGATATTGGAAAAATGGGTATCAGCGACAACGTGCTTGGAAAGCCTAGCAGACTTTCTGACGATGAATTCGAAATCATCAAACAGCACCCGGTCATTGGCGCAAAGATTCTAATGCAGTCCAACTACACGCATGAATTGGTGCAGACCGTGTTGCATCACCATGAACGCTTTGACGGCCGTGGCTACCCCGAAGGACTTAAAGGCGAAGATATTCCTATAGGCGCCCGAGTGATCGCCATTGCCGACTCGATCGATGCAATGACCAGCAAGCGCGTTTACCGCGATGCCATGTCGCTCGAATACTGCCGTAGCGAAATCGAGAAGAACCTGGGCGTGATGTACGACCCCGCCATTGGTCAGGTCGCGCTGGAACACTGGAACGAAATTGTGGATTACCTGATGAAATTACTGTCAGGACGTCCGAAAGTTCTGTAAAGACTTCTTGTTCTATAGAAAAAGCGAACCTGAAAAGGTTCGCTTTTGCCGTTTAAAGGACCCAAAAATCACATTTTATATTATTTTTACGCCCAAAATTTTACATTCCGCTTACCATATTCCTTCTTGATAAGATATATTAATAAAGTCACTTTACACTTTGGTGTAACAAGAAGGGAAAGTTTAAATGAAAAACAGAATTTTCGCATTTAACGATGTGGCCGCGTTCGAAAAAGAGCTTGTCCAGTTTAAAGACTGGTGCAAAGAAAACGGTTCGCCTAACATATGTTTCCAAATCCATTCTGAAGAGCTAGACCCGGAAAAACTGAATTCTGTTTGGAACGCTCTGGAACGCGTGTTCCCCGATGTGCCATGGTTTGGCAACTCGACAAGCGGAAACATAGTCAACTGCGACAAAGCTAGCGAAATTTCGGTATCCGCCATCATATTCGAAAAGCCAACGAGTAAATTCGAGATTTACCAGTATGACTTTTCCAAAAAATCGATCAGCGAGATTGCCTGCGAAATTGAAAAAGAGGCCAACCGGAACCACTGGGTAAAAGCTGTTGAAATCTATCACTGCATTTCTCCGTTTTCAACAACGCTTCTTTGCGAAGGACTCGACACCCTGGCTCCAGACATCCAAATCTTTGGCGGCATAGTCTGCTCCCCCGACATTACAAGCCCAGATTCCTGTGTATTTTCGTCAGTGGGCGGCTATACCACAACAGGGCTTCTAGTGGTTTTCTATGGCGGTAGAGAATTCTATGTGGAATCCCGTAAGATTAGCGGTTGGAAACCCATCGGCCGTAATTTTCACGTCACTCGTTCCGAAGGCAACATCCTTTATGAACTGGGCAGCATCCCTGCCTACGAAGTCTATAACAAATACCTGAACATCAAGAACGACAAGAACTTCTTCTACAACGCGCTTGAATTCCCGATGCTATACGAGCATAACGGGATTTCGATCGTGCGTGCCGCAGGAGCAAGCAACCCGGACGGCTCGCTCTCAATGTCTTCGGACATAGAAGAAGGCTCAATTGTCCGCCTGTCGTATGGCGAACCGCAGTTGATTGTCGACAGCATCAAGACCGAAAGTGAAAACAGCGAACAGTTCGCTCCCGAAGTTTTGCACATATTCTCATGCGCTGCGCGAAAGGCTTTCTGGTCGAAACATGAACCAACATACGAGATTGCCCCATTTAAAAGAATCGCCTCTAGTACAGGATTTTTCTCGCACGGCGAATTCTTGCGAGAAAAGGGCCATTTGAACCAACACAACATTACGCTCGTCATCGCATCGATGCGCGAAGGCCCTGTCGTAAAACGCGAACAAATTAAAAGTGATGTGGAACCCAGGGAAAAGTCTACTCGCTTGCCGCTTGCTGCCCGCATGGCAACATTCATTCGCGAAACGTCTTTCGAGCTCGAACAAATTAATAGCAAACTACGCGTAATGAACGAACACTTGCAAGATGTCGCAACGACAGACAGCTTGACAGGACTTGAAAACAGACTTGCCTTTGATGCGCTTTTAAACACCATCAATCAAGAAGATTCCGAAGCGAACAATTGGACCATGTACTTGATGGATGTGAACGGTCTCAAATACGCAAACGATACCTTTGGCCACCAGGCTGGCGACGCGCTAATCATCGCAGCAGCTAATGCAATCAAAGACGCCTACGGATCCAACGGAAATTGCTTTAGAATCGGTGGCGATGAATTTGTCGTTGTAACACGCGCTGCGCAAGAAGCGTTGTTCCTACAGCGTACACAATTGAAGAATAGCATTGAAAACTACAACAAGATGGCTTTGTACCATTTGTCGATTGCGATTGGCGAAAGTCGTTTGTGCAGCGATTCAGGAATCCGCAAGTCCATTAGCGACTGGAAAATGGAAGCCGACTTGAACATGTATCGCGATAAAGTTCGTTATCATAAAACGGTTGAAAACAACGAGAACAAGAATCTCAAGGACTTGATTTCTTGCTTGATTTCAGTCGAAGAAGCGAAAGACTCCTATACCGCGCACCATTCTGAGCGCGTGAAAGCGTACACGGAACTGATAGCCCGATTCTTAGGCCTTTCAGAAAGCTCAATATCGTTGATTACACATGCGGCGCACTTGCATGATATTGGTAAAATCGGTATTTGCGACAACGTGCTCGGGAAGCCAGGAAAACTGACAGACGAAGAATTCGAAATCATTAAACAGCATCCGGTCATCGGCGCAAAGATTCTAATGCAATCCAACTACACTCACGAAATGGTGCAGATTGTGTTGCATCATCATGAACGCTACGACGGCCGTGGCTACCCAGAACACCTCAAGGGCGAAGACATTCCGATAGGCGCCCGCGTCATCGCCATCGCAGACTCCATCGACGCCATGACCAGCAAGCGCGTTTACCGTGACGCCATGTCGCTCGATTACTGCCGTGAAGAAATCGAAAAAAATCTGGGCAAAATGTACGACCCTGCCATTGGCAAAGTCGTATTGGAACATTGGAACGAAATGGTCGACACACTATTGCAAATGCGATCAGGCCGTCCGAAAGTCGTCTAAAGACCGCCTATAAACAGCTAGATTCTATAGAAAAAGCGAACCTGAAAAGGTTCGCTTTTGTCGTAAAGTTAAAAGTCCCCGGCGCACTTCGGCAGGCTCAGTGACCTTAAGCCAGGGACTTAAAAAGCTTATCGCTTGTCGCGATCAATCCACGGGCGTTCCGTCTTGCCGGTGTAAATCTGGCGCGGACGGTTGATCTTGCTCTGCGGATCGTCGTGCATTTCCTTCCAGTGGGCAATCCAGCCCGGCAAACGTCCGATAGCGAACATCACGGTAAGCATGTTCGTCGGGATGCCCATAGCGCGGTAAAGAATGCCGGAGTAGAAGTCCACATTCGGGTAAAGCTTACGTGCAATGAAGTAATCGTCCTTGAGGGCGGCTTCTTCAAGCTTGATAGCCACATCCAAAAGCGGATCGTGCACATGTTCACGTTCAAAGACCTGGTACATGAGTTTCTTGAGCACCTTGGCGCGCGGGTCATAGCTCTTGTAAACGCGGTGACCAAAGCCAGAAAGACGGAACGGATCGTTCTTGTCCTTGGCCTTATCCATCACCTGTTCAATCGTCATACCGCTCTGCTGGATGCGCAAAAGCGTTTCGAGCACAGCCTGGTTAGCACCACCGTGGAGCGGGCCCCACAAGGCGCAAATACCGGCGCAAATACTGGCGTAAAGGTTAGCCTGAGAACTACCCACCATACGCACGGTCGATGTCGAGCAGTTCTGTTCGTGGTCTGCATGGACAATGAGGAGCGTATTGAGCGCCTTTTCCATGATCGGATCCGGGTGGTACGGGCGAGCCTTACTGCTGAACATCATGTTGAGGAAGTTGCTGCAATAGCTGCGTTCTGCTTCCGGATACACGAACGGCTCACCGATGCTTGCCTTGTAAGCAAAAGCGGCAATCGTGCGGATCTTAGAAATAAGACCTGCAGTCGTGAGTTCAAATGCACTCGCGATGTTTTCGTCGTCATAAAAACGTGGCGTGAAAAGACCAACTGCATTCACCACGGAGGAGAGAATACCCATCGGGTGAGCTCCCGGCGGCATTTCGCGGAAGAAGTGCAGCAAGTTCTCGTGCAAAAGGGCATTTTCGGTCAAGAGCGTGCGGAAATGGCTCAACTGTTCCTGATTCGGGAGTTCACCGTAAATCAGAAGCCATGCGGTTTCCGGGAACGTCGCCTTTTCGGCGAGGTCTTCGATGGAGTAACCGCGATAGCGCAAAATTCCCTTTTCGCCATTGACGTATGTGATGGAACTCTTTGTACTACCGGTATTCAAGTAACCGTAGTCCAGCGTTACCAAGCCCGAATCCTTGCGGAGCGTGCTGATGTCGAGACCGCGTTCGTTCTCGGTGCCTTCAACGACGGGGAGTTCGTAACTCTTTCCGTTGTAATTCAAGGTCGCTTTGTCGGACATTAAACCTCCGTTTAGTGGTTGGTGATTAGTGGTTAGTGGTTAGGTTTTTAAATTAAAAATGAATAATCAAGAATTAAAAATTGAATTATATTTTTTAATCTTTCATTTTTAACTTTTCATTTTATAATCCTGTTTACTAACCACTAGCCACTGTTTACTTCATTCCCATGACGCAATTATAGATATTTTCAAAGAGCTTGCCGAGCTTTTCGGTCGGAACGGCGCTGAAAGCAATGCGGATAAGGCCGGAGAGCATAATCGTGCCCGTGCTGTAATCCTTGATGAGCTTCTGGCGGAGTTCTTCGGCGTCAACGCCCTTCGGCTTGATGCACATAAAGTAACCGCTGTTGCACGGCATCGGGTCAAAGGCTTCCTTGTATTCCGGATGTGCGGCCAAGACTTCCTTGATGATGTCGTAACGCTTCTTCAAGGTGGCGTACTTTTCGGCCTTCTGCTGGGCGTATTCGGCGCTCTGGTAAGCGGCGAGCAAAATCTTCTGGCTGATAGACGGGCCATTGGAGATGTTTCCACGGACCGTACCGGCAGCCTTGTCTTCGAGAGCCTTGAGCTGGGCTTCGGTAGCACCCTTGAAACCGAAGGACATAAAGCCAACGCGGAAGCCCCAAACGTAGTCTTCCTTGGTCGGGCCATCGAGCTTCACAGCGAGGAGGTTTTCGTGAGCGTCCACGAGCTTCACGAAGAGGGATTCCTTCGTCACGCCTTCTTCATAGACAAGACCAAAGTAAGCGTCATCGAGGAGAGCCACGACCTTATTGCCGGCAGCAGCGCATTCCGTGAGAATCTTTGCAATTTCGACAGCTTCCACTTCTGTTGCGGTGTAGCCCGTCGGGTTGTTCGGGAAGTTGAGGAGAACGACTTTCTTGTTGCTCTTGCTTTCGGCGAGAGCGGCCTTCAAGGCTTCCGTGTCAAAGCCACCGTTCTTGAAGGTGTTGAACGTCTTGATCTTTGCGCCACGGGCGTTTTCGAACACGAGTTCGTAGTTGTCCCAGTAGAGGTCCGGGATAATCACTTCGTCGCCAGCGTCAAGGAAAAGGTAACCAGCGCAGCTGATGGCGTGCGTCAAAGCGCAAGTCACCACCGGGTTGCTGAAGTTCTTGGAAGCAAGCGTCGGGTTTTTCTTGATGACCTGAGCCTTCCATTCCTTGCGGAGGTCCGGGTTACCGAAGCTCGGCGCATAGAGGAAAGCCTGCTTCGGGAGGTTCAGGGACTTGAGAACGCAATCCAGAACGAGCGGAGAACCGTCATCTTCGAGAGCTGTACCGATCGTCGCATTGATGTCGGAGCCCTTGGCTTCGGCACCTTGGCCGAGAATACCCTTACGCGGGAAGAAGATTGCCTTGCCCTGTTCAGAGAGCATATCAAGAACGCTGCAACCGTTGAGAGAAAGTTCAGCGTTCAAAGATTGAGCGAGAGGATTGTAGTTCATTCTCAATGTCCTGTTTTGAAATTCCGCGGGGCAATTTAGAAAAATTGCGGGCCAATCGCAAGATTAAAAGGGTATCTATTTTCGCCATACCCCATCAAAAACAGCTTAAAAAAACAAGTATTACAAAAAATGAAAATTTCAGTGACCGTCACCAGCCACTGAAACTTTTCCTCCTCACAGTATTAAACGCTGTCTAGGGCTTTTTCACCTCCACACTAGGGAGATACTTTTCCCAAATTCCACCGATAGCAATTTGATAAGTTCCTTCAGGCAGGCCAAACAATACCACAAACCCATTCTTATAGTCTTCTTCGGTCACCTTTTGGCAGGGATAGAAAAGCGAAGGAAAACCACCTTCTTTTTCATTATAATAATACGATGAGGACAAGCCATCTTCCATGGCAACACAAATACCCTCACCATCTTCCCCGATATTTTTCTTCATTTTTTCATTCCATTCCTCAATATAGGGTTTGTCGCTTTCTGGAGTACTTTCATCAACTGTTGCAAAAAGGGAATCCAAATACACTTTAGCGGTATATACAGGCTCTAAGACGATTTGTTTTAATTCGGCATACAGTTTTCCTTCAATTCCGACAACATGGGCGCTAGCAAAACTTAAAAAGACGTTGGCACCAAGGCTTGAGTCCGCAGAAAGCGCCCGCAATTGGATAGATTGGAACTCGGGGATATAACTATACTTCGGATTATTTTTTGCCAAGTTTTCCAAATACGTAAGAAAGTTTACGCTGTCCAAGTAAAAATAGCCTTCACTGTCAGTAACATGCTGACAACTCTTATCTTCAAAAGAACAATGTTCTTCATAAACAGTCGCTCCCGCTACCGGGTTTCCTTCAACATCAACCACTTGGGCTCTCGCATTTATATACAGATAAATATCCTTATGGGAACCACACATTCTCCGAACAATAACAAAGGTATCGCTCGTATCAGCAACGCTATCCTCTTCGGCAGCACTCTTGGCCAGCGAACCACAGCCCAAATCACCTTCGTTGACATACTTGCGAACCAACGATGTATCCAATTCGGCAAGAGGTCCCAGTTGTTCAACAGGCTTTCCCGTCTGCGTTTCGCTAAAAGAAGACGCCACATTATCATCACTGCAAGCGGCAAGGATTCCGAGACCAAGCACAGCCACAGCAAGGCCTAACTTTGTAATTTTACTTGTAATCATAATCATTTTTCCTCAGTTATTTTTAAGCTTGAGTAGCTAAAACTTTTCCTTCTTCAAGGTATTAAGTCCGATTTACGGTTTTACTTCCAGTGGAGGGAGTTCATAATCCTTCCCCCCTATTAAAATTTTGTAAGTTCCTTCAGGCAAACCATATAGAATTACATACCCATTTTTACAACTTTCTTCATCTATCCAATAACTCGGATAGGTATATAACGAATTCCTTCCAACATCAGTCCGGTACACATCAATATAAGCTCCACCAAGAACTTGCCACATGTTCTTGGTCCACGTATCATCACATAGATCCTCTCTCTTTAGAGTCACTGAGTCACTTTCCGAGTGAAGGGAATCCAAATACACCTTGACCGTATACAAGGGTTCTACAACTATTTTTTTCAATTCCACAAGAGTATCACCATCAACTTCCACAATAGTCGCTTCCGAAAAATCAACTCTGCCATAAAGCCCTAAACTGGAATCCGGAGAAAACACTCGGATCGAGAAAGATTCATACGTTATTGAATAATCGGATTTATCCCCTCCTACTGTAAGGTAGATTTGATCACCCATATAAGCATAGCCATCCTTACCAGCAATATATTGACAACGGCTATCCCCATCGGAACAATAATCTCTAGAGACTCTAGCCCCCTCTACAGGATTTCCCTTGCCATCCACAACCTGAACTCTCGTTTTCATAGTAAATCCGAGTACAGATATGCATTTCGACTCACCAACAATCTTTACTTCACCTGTATCCACAACAACTTCGTCCTTTTCAACCGCGCTCTCGGCTTGCGATTTACAAAGCCCAATATGCGAATCGTCCTTTATCTGCCCAGGGATATAAGACTCCGCCCATTCGGCAATCGGCTTCCCTGTCTGCGTTTCGCTGTACGATGATGCCACATTGTCTTCACTGCAAGCGGCAAACAATCCAAGACCAAGTACAACCACGGCAACGCCCAACTTTGTAATTTTATTGATAACCATAGCCATTCCTCCTCGATTTATTTTTTCAAATTTGTAAACAAGTGAATATTCAACTGGTGCACCCCAGTCGCTTCTTTTTTATCTTGCGTAATAATCTTACGCACCTTGGCTTTCAAGTTCTGAATTTCCAAGGCAATCTCTTTAAAGGCGTCATCCGAAACGCTGAACGTGAATGTACCCATATCCGACGGGTTATCGTCATTCGCAAGCAACGCCTGCTTCGAAAGTTCAAAGCACTGCAACTGGTATTGGCGCACCAAGTCGTTATTGTTGTAGGCTCCGCTGCTCACCGAATCGCGCGAACTTTTCCAGAAGCCGTCCTCGTTCTTGCGCACAAACCCGATGCGGGCGAGCAATTCCAAGGAACGCTTCAAAGTTCCCACGGAGACTTTCGGGAAAATCCGTTTTTGAATCGGTTCAAGGTCATCCGAGACATCCATCACATCCAGCGCCGTAAACAACACGCTATTATACCAGTGGTTGTAATACTCGTACGCATCTTCGTTCAAGATGTTATGCGGATCCGGATGTTGCTTGATGAGCTCATCAAAAAATGCATTGCGTTCTGTCGTCGTTTTCGCCTGGTCAAAATTCACCATCGTCTCAAAGTACTTGGCCTCTTTCTTGTTGAGTCCAAGGACTTCCACGAACTTGGGAATCATGCGCCCGGAGAGCTTTTTTCCTTTGACGATATCGTTGAAGTAACTGCGGGTCTTGGGGAGTCCGAGCAATGCACACACTCCAGCCCTGGTAAATTCAGGGTCCGTCTGCACGCGAGCCGCCTGATACTCATCCAAGTATTTGCGAAAGTGTGTAAACTGAAATATGTCGATTGTTTTTTCCATGTCCTAAATGTACTCAAATTTTGACTCAAAGTCAAGAGGTAAATGCAAAATTTTGAGATTTTTTTTGAGTACCTAATAAACAACACCGCACCATACCTGCCATGCAAACTGTCACCCCGGATTTATTCCGGGGTCACCATTTTATATTAAAATGAAAGACCTTATCGGCCTTTGAATTGGTCGCCGAATTTGAGTTCGGTTTCTTTGGCGCCGTTGAGGTTTACGAGGCGTTCGGGTTCAAAGACCATTTCGCGGGCAATCCCTTCCTTGAGTTCTTGCACGCGGTCGAGCATTTCCGATGCCGACTGGCACGTCAGCAAAGCCTGTCGCACCGACATCGCGATGTTATCATCAACAGGGATTGCTTCGCCAGCATTGTCATCCCGGACATTTTCTAGACTGTCATTCCCGCCCCCGAGCGGGAACCTCCCCTCCTCTAAACAGAATCCCTTGCACAATCTTGCGGCGAGCTGTTTCATGCGGCCCATCGCGTTCATCTCGGTCGCCCCGTCTTCAATCTTGAACTTGTAATAGAGAGGGAACACGTCCAACGCTTCTTGCGCAGTAATCACATGCTTTTCGCGGCCTTCCCACGCATCCGCAATCTGCCCGAAAA
>JAEEGJ010025378.1_pt1 | contig 12154 bp, 8 predicted proteins | sample 8958761 | NCBI WGS metagenome assembly JAEEGJ01 (sample SAMN16246546, study PRJNA631951) | gut metagenome | biome: gut microbiome; feature: rumen; material: RS-attached | host: Bos | place: Iran: Karaj | collected 2018-10 | reverse complement strand
AGGAAAGATGCGAGATCCTGAACGCCGATTGGGATCTGAACATGAACTTCACCGTGGCTGCGGCGGATCCGGCGTTTTCCCTTGAAATCGGCAAAGCGATTGTGAACCGTCTGCCGCACCAGAGCAAGGGAATCAGCACCTGGGAGGAACTGGGGAACCTGGACAGCGCAACGCTGGCGCTCTATCGGCTAAGCGGCGGCGAAGCAGAAGGAAAACAGGCGGAACTGGCTGAACGGCTGGACGCGCTGGGCCGTACGATGACCGAAGCACGGACCGGCATTCCAGGCGAGGCGATTCGCCTCCTGCGCTCTGTGGAAACCATGGAGGCCGTCTGCAAGGACCTGGGCCTGGTGGACCTGCGCGATATGGCCATGACGATTATGGAGGCCTGCGGAGCGGAAAAATCCCTGGAGCCGGTCAGGTCCGCCGCGCGGGATCTTCTGGATCTGCTCCGGGAACCGGCAGCCGCCTGCGTCGAGGATTATACCGGTGAAGGGGATATCGTCCTCTACCGGGGATCGACCCGGGAACAGCAGGCGCTCTGTTCCTTGTCCGTTTTTTTCCCCGGGGGAGAGACGAATATCCAGTCAGGGGAGCAGGAGGCTTATTACGGACTGGCCCTGAGCCGGGCTCATCCCGCCTATGCCGATGCCCTCCTCAGGGTCAGCCGCCGTGCTTACGGGGCGTTTGAGGGGAAACTGAGCGCTGAATGCGATCCGAGGGAGCGCCTGTTTACCGCAAAGGTGGTTCTTCCCGGCGCGGGCGAAGCTGCCGTCACGGAACAGATCAACCGCCTGGCCAGCATGAATTCCGTGTTTACCTACCGGCCGAAGGATTCGGAATATACCTATAAGCTGGGTGAATACTCCGTGACGAAGGCATGGGAACAGAACCGCTTCTCTTCCGACTTCAGCGGCTTCTGGCCTGTGATCGGCGAAAACCTTACTACCATGAGCATCGACAAGGACCTGAAGGTCAGGATGCCGGTATGGGGCAACCGCTGGGAGGAACCGGAGGAGCTGCGCGGGCACCTGGAGGACGTGACCGGCGCCGGGGCCCGCCTGGTGCTGGACCAGGCTGTGTTTTATGACGGACTGGCCTGGGGGCGGCCGTTCATCCCGGACGCAGGCTATAGCTTTATCCCCTGCCTGGAGGTTACCCCGGAATCCTACCTGGAGGGCGGGGATACCGTCAGGTATCCGAGGGTCAGGCTGAAAAAGGATCAGTTTGTCACCACGGAAAAGGGAAAGCGCTACTATATCGATGTCGGATTCCGGTATGTCCCCGCGGGTGAATACACCTGCACGTTCAGTTCTTACGATACCAACGGGGTCGAAATCCGCAGCGAGCCTGTCACGATGATCCAGAGCGATTTCCCCTACGGGGAGTATTTTGCGGAGAGCATTCAGGATCAACCCTGGACCGGAGAGCCTGTTACACCGGTGCCCGGTATCTGGCACAATAACCGGCTGATGAAGGATGAATACGATGTTTCCTATGAATATGTAAACAACGTGAATCCCGGAGTGGCGACCGTTTATGTCATTTTCTCGAAGAATGGGGAGGAAAAGGGTGTGATCCCGGTCTGGTTCCTGATTGAAAAAGGAGGGGGCGGGGAGCAGGATTGACTGCCATCCCCGTTTTTCCGGACGTATATATAAATGGAAACCATCCCATGAAAAAAAGGAGGAACGATCCCATGAAAAAAATGATCTCCCTGGCCCTGGCAGTCCTAATGCTTCTCTCAGTATCCATCGCCTTTGCGAAGACGGTAACGCCGGACGACGAATATAAAGGCCTGGCGGGCGTGGTGGTCAACGCGACGGTGGGCGAATACAACCCGGACTCTAAGACCTTCACGGTGACCCTGTATAAGGACGACAGCTTTGCGATCGACGATGTTGAAAAGCTGGCTCCCGGGGATGTGCTTCTGGCCGGCGGATGGACGTGCCGGGTTAAGGAAAAAACCGAAGATGAAAACGGCGAAATCAAGGTGCTCACGGAAGACGGAGGCGAAATCATTTTCGTTCAGGTCGGCGATGACCATATGATCGCCCAGAGCACGGATGACGACAGGCGCTTCATGCACGCGTACGCCGTGCTGAACCTTCCCGCGGCGGAAGGCATCGTGTACGAGGACAACTCCGATCCGGAGAAGGCCGAGGCCGTGGTGACCAAGGGCCTGGACGATATCCTGAAGATCAAGGCCGAAAAGGAAAAGACCAGCATCGGTTTCCACTATTACGCGACGATCATCGAGCTGAACGACGCGATGGAAATTGTCCGGATCCACCAGGACTACGACGTAGCCCAGTAAAGCCAAAGTTGTCTAGTTGTCAAGTTGTCAAGGGTCGGTTCTCTTGACAACTTTTTCGTTTGTCTTTGTCAGGGGAACGGTTATTCCGACGTCAATTCTTTTGCGATTTCGAACCGTCCCTGTCTCCGATCTCCTGAAAACACCGGGGACCGGGAGGAAATGACTGATAGGGTGGGTATTTTGTTTCTCCCACACAAAAAGCACCCCGTGACGGAGTGCTTTTTGTACAGGCCGGATCAGAAGTCGCCCATGGGGATATCATCCTCAGTAGTTTCTTCTTCGTCCGTTGCTTCTTCCGCGGTAGGCTCGATGATGAATTCCGTCATCCATGCTTCCTGCGGCAGGTTGGCGAGATAGCCGGGAATGTTCACCAGGATACCGTCCCAGCCATAGGGGAGGGAGATCTTTACCGTTGTCTCGGTCGGCTCGTCGCCTTTATTGACTGTGTTGATCAGTTTCATCTCGAAGCTGTTGCCGATCACGGTGGTCATGGTACGGTCACGCTTGCCGAGCTTACTCAGGCGTTCACCGCCGACCCAGACTTCGGATTTCTGGAGCGCACCGTAGCTCTCCCCGTTATACTCGAGGGTTTTGTTGTCGATGTAGACCGTATGGCCGCGGCCGACGATGAACATCAGGACTGCGATCAGCAGGATCGCCAGGAGGGTGCAGCCGCGGAAGATCCACTTGCGCTTGTTATTCATGCTGCTCTTCCTCCTTCTGCGCCAGGGCCAGCTGTTCGCCGATACTGGCTTTCTGGCGGCGCTTCTTCATTTCGTACATGATCAGGGCCAATGTGATGACGCCGTAGGAAACGAAGACACGGAAATACTCACCGATCATGGAATCGCCGGTGATCTTCGCGCCGGCCTGGGGCGCGACGATGAACATCAGGTGGAACAGGGTGACGCCGAGGAAGACGTTGCCGATGGAGGCCCGGTCCACGGAGGCGCCGCCGACCAGCAGGGCGGCGATACAGAACATGCCGACCTGGGAATGGGCGGAGTAGGTGGAGAGGTTGCCGATGTTCTGCAGGTACAGGATCATGCCGAAACCGGCCAGCACGGTGGAAATGATGATGGAGATGATTCTCGTCCGTTCCACCTGGATGCCGGCGTCCCGGGCAACCTGCATATCCTGGCCGACAGCCCGCATATCCTGGCCCAGCTTGGTCCGGCGGAACCAGACGATGACCAGGCACATGAAAGCGATAATCAGCAGCGTCAGCGCAGGAATCTTCACACCGCCGACGCGGATGGCCAGCAGGTTATCGATGCACTGGCGCATGTTCAGCAGGCTGACGGTGTTCCGGATTCCGTAGCCGCGGGGCAGCTTGATGCTGCCGTGGGCGATCGGGATCAGGGAACCCATCAGGTACAGAACGATCAGCTGGTACACACCGTTGATGAAGAAGGAAATGATGTAGCTTGTAATCATTTCCCGGCCTTTGGCCATGTTCAGGATCTTGCCACAGATCAGTCCCAGCAGCACGGAAAAGGGGACGGAGACGATCATGGCAAGGATCACGCCGGGAATTCCCCAGATCTGCCAGTCAGAGACGAAGATCAGGGCGATCTCACCAGCCATGGCACCCAGCGTCATACCGAAGTTCAAGCCCATACCGGCCATGATCGGAATCAGCAGGCTCAGGATCAGGAAAGCGTTCCGGCCCAGACGGGTGATGATTTCATTCAGCAGATAGGCCGGGGAGAAACCGGAGATCGGGATGCAGATGGCGCAGATGATGATGAACATCAGCGGCACCGTGTTGTTGCGCAGGAAGGTGATGACCTTTTTGCCGGCGCTTACAGACTGCCTGTTCATCTTGTCACCTCCGTTTTTCTGGTCAGCGCATACAGGATCATGCCGTTGGAGGCGATCACACGGATGACCTCGCTCATGTCCGTATGGATGACGGAATTCATGACGGTGGGCGTCATGGTGACGATTCCCTGGAACAGGAATGTGCCCAGGATGACGTTCATGATGGTGGCCTTATTGACCGTGGCTCCGCCGATCAGGATGGCGGAAACGGCCGGCAGGGCCATGTAGAAAGGCGCCATATACAGCTGGATGAAGCCGAAGCCCTGTTCATACACCAGGATGCCGATGGCAGCCAGCCAGGTGCTCATCACCACGGAGAGCATCCTGATCTTGTCAACCTTGATACCGGCGGCCTTTGCGAAGGTGGGGTTGGAACCGACGGCGGTCATTGCAGTGCCGGTCTTGGTGTGCAGGAAAGCCCACATGGCAAAGGCCAGCAGGGCAAACAGCAGCAGCGCGCCAACCGGGATGGAGACCCTTCCGATGTTGATCTGCAGGAAATTGGAGAGCGCCTTGTCATAGTAGCCCTCCAGGGAAATGGTGGTACGCAGACCTTTGCCGGCCAGGCCCCAGACCATGTCCGCCTTGTGGTAGGGCAGCAGCAGCCACATCATGCACATGAAGGACACGGAGGAGAAACCCACATAGGTGGCGATCATCATTTCACCGCCCTTGATCTTGTTCAGCAGCCAGCCGTAGCCAAGACCGAAGACAATGGCAAAGGGAGTGGAGATTGCAACGGCCATCACGAAGCTCATGGCACCGGTGAAGCCGCATTCAATGGACAGCGTCGCACCCAGCAGACCGGAGATGATGCCCAGCGGCAGGCCGAAGTTCAGGCCGCAGCCGGAATGCACCATGGGAACCATGGCCAGCACCAGCACCGCGTTCCAGCTGAAGCGGTTGATGACGTTGGTGATCTGCATGGGCAAGTTGACCCCGACGATCGGGGCAAGGATGAACAGCGCAAGCAGGAAGGCGGAGATAATCAGCCTCGGCAGTCCGAAGCTTGCGACGAACGAAGATAATTTCTCTTTCATCTTTCCCTTCACCTCACTTTACCTGGCTGATCATCAGCAGACCGAAGTTTTCCGCTGAATCCGTGGCGGGCAGGATGCCGGCAACTTTGCCGCCGGAAACAATCGCGATCCGGTCGCAGGTCTGCCGGAGTTCTTCCAGCTCGGATGAGATCATGACGATGGTGACACCGCTTTCACGGTTGAATTTTTTCAGCGCGTCCAGCACCAGTGCCTTGGCACCGACGTCGATACCGCGGGTCGGTTCCGAAACGAAGAGGAAGCCGGGCTCCAGGGCAAAGGCCTTGGCCAGGCAGACTTTCTGCTGGTTGCCGCCGGAAAGCTCTTTGGCCTTCTGCTTGGAGCTGGTGCACTTGATGGCCAGATCGTCAATATACCGCTGGGTAATGTCATGAATGGCCTTTTCATCGCGCCACTTGATGAGTCCGCCCAGATAGTTCTTCAGGAACTTGTTCTGGATCTGCATGGCCGGGAAGGCAATGTTCCATTCCAGCGTTTCATCCAGCAGCAGGCCTACGCCGCGGCGGTCCTCGGAAACGAACGCCATGGAGGCGTCCAGGCAGGCACGGGGCTGGTTCAGCGGAATCTTATTTCCGCGGAGGGTTACCTCGCCGCCGGCTTCATAGAGTCCCATGATTCCGTTGGGGATGCCGAGCTTGCCCTGGCCGGCCAGACCGCCGATACCGAGGATTTCACCTTCACGGACATCCAGGTTAACGTTGCGGACAGTTTCACCGGGCATATCCACCCACAGCTTCCGGATGGACATGGCGATGGGGGCGTCCGGATTATCCCGGATTTCCGGCTTGGCAGCGGAATCCACAGACCGGCCGACCATCCAGCGGGTGATCTCGGTTACGCCGGTTTCCTTCGCAGGGACATCCTGCACCACATAGCCGTCCCGCATGACAACGACCTTGTCACAGACGTCCAGGATCTCCTGCAGGCGGTGTGTGATGAAGATGACGGCAATTCCCCGGGCAGCCATGCCGCGGATGGAGGAAAGCAGGGCTTCCGCTTCCTTCTCTGTCAATACGGCGGTGGGTTCGTCCAGGATCAGCAGCTTCAGCTGGTCCTTGCTCAGTTCCCGGGCAATTTCGGTAAACTGTTTGTGCCCGACGGGCATATCATGAATGACCATGGATCCGTCAATATGCACGCCCATCTTTTCGATGGCTTTTTCGGATTTTTCGGTCATTTCTTTCCGATTCAGGGTATCAAGACGGTCACCGAAAATCTCGGAGACCACGCTTTTCTTTTTCGGCTCCCGGTTCAGCAGGATATTCTCAGTGGCCGTAAAGCCGGGAATGAGGGAGAATTCCTGATGAACCATGCCGATTCCAGCGGCCAGCGCCTCAAAGGGCGTTTTGAATTCCACCTTCTGTCCGTGCAGAAGGATATCGCCGCTGTATCCGCCGGTATCGCGGATTACATCCATTCCGAAAAGGATTTTCATCAGGGTGGACTTGCCGGCGCCGTTTTCGCCGACCAGGCCGAGCACTTCGCCTTCCCGCAGGGTAAGGTTGATGTCCGTCAGTACCTGATTGCCGAAGAAATCCTTTTGGATGTTCTTCATTTCCAGAAGCGGTGCGCTCTGACTCATCTGCATTCCGTCCTTATAATTTGATCAGTGCTTTGTCATGGAAAAGGGGGAGGCAGTGACCTCCCCCTGTCAAACCAACCAGGGATTACTTCACGGTGAAGTACTTCTCCGGCACTTCAATCTGGGTGGATCCCATGTAGTGACCGGGATCGCCCATGATGTAGGTATCCTGGTAGACCAGGAAGACGTTGTCGCTCTTCACACCGGTTTCAACGTTGGTGTAGTTGGAGCCGTTCCACTCAGCCTTGGGGGAGAATTCCTGATAGGCCTTGGCGATGTCGTCGATGTCATCCAGTTCGCTTTCGCCCTTGATGACGTTGACAGCATGCTGAGCCAGACCGGCGGACACGGTGTAGCCATAGCTGTAAGCCCAGGTGCCGAAACGTCCGGCGCCGCCCTTTTCAACCACAGCACCCTCAACAGCGGCCAGGATCTTCTCGAAGTCGCCTTCTGCGCTGGTCAGATCCAGACCCAGAGCGCCCGGATAGCCCATCAGAGGAGAGGGAAGGTCAGCCTCGATGAAGTAACCGCCGTAGGCCAGCAGCTGCTTCAGCAGGGGCTCGGTATGAGCGTCGTTGGTGCAGAAGTATGCGGAGTTCTTGCCGTACTTCTCGATCCATTCGGGAGCATGCTCCAGAATGTAAGCCTGAGCGCCGGGAACACCCACGTCGGTGGTGGGGTCGGGAGCGGTCTCCAGCACGAATTCCATGCCGAATTCCTTGCAGGCTTCCTTCATGATCGCCACGCGGCGGCTCATGGTCTCATAGCTCATGTGACGGGGGAAGGAGATGTGCACGAAGGTGTCGCAGCCCAGTTCGTGAGCGGTGCGGATCATCAGGTAGCCGCGGGCAACGAAGTCGTTGTTGCAGACCAGGTCAGCAGCGCTGCCGATTTCGGGCAGGTCTTCATGGGACTCACCGGCGATGCAGATGATGTCCGGGCGGCGTTCCTTGATCTGACGGAAGGCTTCGGTGGTGCCGGGCACAGCCTGGTTCACGATGATGGCCTTCATGTCGGGATCGTCGGACAGGTTCACGATGGTCTGGATGGTGGTCTCCAGCTCTTCGGTGAAGTTGTCGGGATAGATGGCCAGGGTGACCCGATCCTCGCCGAACTTCGCCTGGAAGGCCTCGGCGCCGCGGCGGTCGTCCTCAGACTGAGAAACGGAACCGGTGACGATGCCGATGTGGAACTCCTCGGACTTCTCCTTGCCTTTGCAGGCAACGATGGCCAAGACCATCAAGAGTACCAACAGAATGCTAACTATTTTCTTCATTGATTTCCCTCCATTTTCTTTTAGGATACGGCATAAGTATGCCACCGTTCCCTGAAAAAGTCAAGCATCACCTGAATAAACGCCTTTTTCATACTGAAAAAAAGCCGGCTCAGGCTTGAAAACCACGGGGAATCGGACTGAACGAGGTCGTTTTTCTCCCGATATTTCTGAATAAAAATACATCTGTTTCATGCTTTGCTGCATTCAAGACGCCGTTATGCGCGCCAAGGACGGTGGGATTCGAATCTGCGGCCTTCATGGCCCACGAACCGCTCTTCTGCAGGTCTCAAGATCGCCAAAGAAACGGTTTCAGGTTCTTTGGTGTTTCAATCAGTCTGTAGAGGGCCCCGCCACTATGGCAGAACCCTCCGTATAGAAAAAAGGCCGGCAAGAACCTGCTGGCCTTTCGGACGAGGAATAAGATTGCCCCATCTCAGTTATTTCGTTCACGCCGCACCCGACGCGACACCCTCTCTTCGAGCGCAGAGTCTGATCCGCCGCTTACAGCAGCGCCCGGATCCGGTCGATGCTTTCCATGGACGTAGCCCAGCTTGTCACGAACCGGACGACCGTCCGGTTCTCATCCAGTTTTCTCCAGTATCTGCAGACCACATCTTTCTTCAGCCTCTCATATTTGTCATTATCGAGTATGACGAAAATCTGATTGGTCGGCGAATCTATGAGCAGGGCATAGCCCTTTTCCGTGAACGCTCTCTTTAGCGCGTCCGCCGTTTCTATGGCTTGCCTGCAAACGGCCACATAGGTGTCCCCTGTGAAGAGGGCGTCAAACTGAACGCCCAGCAGACGACCCTTTGCAAGAAGTCCCCCCTGCTGACGGATGAAGGTGGTAAAATGCTTTGGTGCGTTTCCTTTGGAAAAAACGACGGCTTCTCCGCAAAGCGCCCCCGTCTTCGTGCCGCCGATATAGAAAACGTCACAAAAGCGCGCGATATCCGACAGCGTCACGTCAGCCTGCTTTGCGGCCAACCCATATCCCAGCCGAGCTCCGTCCAAATACAGGAACAGGCCTTTCTCCCGGCAGACGTCGCTCAGCGCTTCCAGTTCTTTAAGAGAATACAGCGTCCCATACTCCGTGGGATATGAAATGTATACCGCCGCGGGATAGACCATCTGGCTGTGGTTTCGGTCCTCATAGAAGTCCTCGACGTACCGCTTCACGTCCGCTGCGGAGATCTTGCCCTCGCAGTTCGGCAGGGTAAGGACCTTATGTCCGCCGGCTTCCACCGTCCCTGCTTCATGCACAGAGATATGCCCCGTGTCCGGTGCGATGACCCCTTCACAGGGGCCCAGCAGCGCTTTGAGCACGATGGCGTTTACCTGTGTACCACCGGAAATGAAGAACACTTCCGCTTCCGGCGTTTGGCATGCCCAGCGGATCTTGTCCCGCGCCCGGTCACAGTAAAGATCCTCCCCATACCCCGGGAGCGTCTCCGCATTGGTCTCTACGAGGTGCCTGAGAACTGCTTCACAGGCACCTTCCGAATAATCATTGGCTAATAAGATCATGCTTCCGTCCTGTCAGCTGTGACGATATTTTAGCTCAAAGGCCTTTAAAAACTCTACGAGCGCCTTGACGCCCTCCATGGGCATGGCGTTGTACAAAGACGCGCGCAAGCAGCCCACACTGGGATGGCCTTTTAGATTCAGGAAACCTGCCGCAGTAGATTCCTTCACCACTTCCGCATCCAGTTCCGCATTGCCCGTGGAGAAGGGAACATTCATGAGGCTCCGATACTCCGGATCTACCTTGCCAAAGAACAGGGAGGATTCGTCCAGGAAGTCGTACAGGATGGCTGCCTTTTCCACATTGCGCTGACGGGCGGCTTTCAAACCGCCGTTCTCCAAAAGATACCGAACGGTGAGCCCGCAGCAATAGATCGACCAGCAGTTGGGCGTGTTGTAGCCGGAATTGGTACTGGCGTGGGTGGCATAGTTAAGGTAGACGGGCATCTTGGGATCGATGTTTTCCCGGATCAGATCCTCGCGCATGATGACCACGACCATGCCGGCAGGGCCCACATTCTTCTGGACGCCGGCATAAATGAGACCGAAGTCAGACACGTTGCAGGGTTCGGACAGGAACATGGAACTTTGATCGGACACCAGGACATGTCCCTTCGTGTTCGGAAGCTTCGGCCAGGTGACGCCGTTGATGGTCTCGTTCTGGCAGATATAAACGAAATCCGCATCCTTCGGTATGTCAAGATCCGAACAATCGGGCACATAGGCGTAATTCCGGTCCGCGGAGGAAGCGCCGACGATCACCTCGCCATATTTGCGGGCTTCAACCAGGGCCTTCTTGGACCAGTTCCCGGTCTCGATGTACACGGCCTTTCCATTTTTCATGAGGTTCCACGGGATCATGGCGAACTGCAGCGTGGCCCCGCCCTGGATGAACATGACCTTGTAGTTATCCGGGATGTCCATCAGCGTTTTAAGGTCGGCGATGGCCTGCTCCTTAATGTCAAGGAACTCATGGGACCGGTGGGACATCTCCATGACAGAGAGGCCCTTTTCCTGATAGTTCAGCAGGTTGTCGCGTATGTCTTCCAGTACCGGCACCGGCATAACAGCCGGACCGGACGAAAAGTTGTATATGCGGTTATATTCCATTTGTTTTTCCTCTTTGTAAGGGTCGGTGCTTTACTCTGCCGGGGTGGTCGGTACAGCCGGTTTGTTTTTCTTCTCAATGAGCTTCTGCACCAGCACGAACGCTGCAAGCAGCCCAACGCCAAGGAGATCTGTGTATGTGCCTACGGTGATGAAACAGAAAGCTATGCCAGCCAGCACAACGCGCCGCACGATATCTAGCTGCGTGATGAAGTAACCCTGGATGGCTCCCGCGATCAGGAACACGCCGATGAACGCCGTGACTGTGGACTGGACGATCAGCAAGGTGGTCCCCTCCATGAGGAGCGCGGGGTTGTAGGCGGCCACGAAGGGCACGATATACGCCACGACCGCAAGGAGCGATGCCAGCACCCCGGTCCGCATGGGTCTCGATTCAGCTACGTTTGCCGCCGCATACGCAGCCACTGCCACAGGGGGCGTGATGTTGGAGATGATGGCGAAGTAAAACACGAACATGTGCGCCGCAAAGGGGGATACGCCGAGCTTGATAAGGATCCGGCATCCTAAGGCGGACGCGATGACGTAAGCCGCTGTGCTCGGAACGCCCATGCCGAGGATCATGCAGGCGACAGCCACCAGCAGCAGCGCCAAGAACTTGCTCCCGTGAGAGAAGCTGACCACCAGGCTGGAGAAGCTAAGAGCAAGACCGCTGTAGGTGACGGCAACCACGATGAGGCCTGCGCCGCCCAGAGCGGCCATGCACATAGCGGAGCTCTTGCCGCCGCTGTAAAGCGCTTTGAGAAGCTTCTTCGGCGTCATCCGATTTTCCTTATCGAAGAAGCTGACCACAAAGCATGCGGCGGTGGCGATGAGGCCGGAGAGGAGCGTGGAAACGCCCGACAGCAGCAGAACCAGCAGCAGGACGATGGGAATAAACAGATACAGTTTCTTAAGGACCGCTTTGAGTTCAGGCAGTTCTTCCCTGGTCTCCCCGCGGATGTTCTCCTTCAGGCATTTGAAATGGATCATGGCGAAGAGGGAGAAATAGTACAGTATCGCAACGACCGCAGACTTTGCCGCGACCTGTCCATAGGTGATGCCGAGATTCTCAGCCAGCAGAAACGCCGCGGCGCCCATGATGGGGGGCATCAACTGGCCGCCCGTAGAAGCGACGGCTGAGACAGCGCCGGAGAACTCGGAGGAAAATCCACCCCGCTTCATCATCGGAATGGTGAAAGTGCCGGTGGTGTACACCGTGGCCACGGCGGAACCGGTCATGGTGCCGAACAGCCCCGCGCTGATGGTCGCGATTTTCGCGGAACTGCCCCGCGTATGACCGGCGACCGCCCTTGCAAATTCTGTGAAGAACGCGCCGGCCCCGCTTTCAACGGCAAACGCGCCGAAGATGCAGAACACGATGATGAACGTCGCCGAAGTACCCATCAGGCTGCCGAAAACGCCCTGGTCCGTCAGCATGGTGCCAGCTTCGACGATCCTTTCAAACT
>JAEEGJ010025374.1_pt1 | contig 12154 bp, 10 predicted proteins | sample 8958761 | NCBI WGS metagenome assembly JAEEGJ01 (sample SAMN16246546, study PRJNA631951) | gut metagenome | biome: gut microbiome; feature: rumen; material: RS-attached | host: Bos | place: Iran: Karaj | collected 2018-10 | reverse complement strand
CGTTTCGATGCGTTGGCTGAAAGCGGTGTGATTGACCAGATTGCACGTAAGATTTCCTTTGTGCTTCCTGCCGGAACCGATGTCACGCAATTGGTTCCCACCATTGAAGTGTCGGAAGGCGCTACGGTCGACCCCGCTTCAGGTGTGGCACAAGACTTCACCAATCCTGTGACTTATACCGTGACCGCCCAAAATGGCACGACAGCGGTTTATACGGTAACGGTCGTTCTGGAAGGTGGTGATGTGGAGCCTACTGGCAAGACGGTGCTAATCAAAGATTTCACGGGTGCACGTTGCGTCAACTGCCCTGCCGCCGCCGAGCATGCCCATAACCTGCAACATCAGCTGGATGAGGACCATATCTTCATCTTGAGCGTCCATGCCGGATTCCAAGCACAACCTATGGGCAGTTTCCCCAATTTCCTCACCGACGAAGGCACAGCATGGTAGAACAACCACGACTCCAACCCGTTGTTTACCGTTGACCATGTGGCACTGACAGAGGGAAACACGCTCAACGATGCGCAAATCGATGCACCGGTGGCTGAGGCTTTGTTGGAAGAGCAGTCGTTTGAGATCGTGGTTGGTCCCAGTTATGATGCAGCTACTCGCCAGTTGCAGGTGCAGGTCCAAGCCGTTGCATTGAATGATCTTGACGGAGAATTCTACGTCACGGTTTGTCTGGTTGAGGACCATATCACAGGCTGGCAAACCATTCCAGGCGGCGTTGACAAGGAGTATGATTTCCGCAACGTCTTCCGTGGTACGCTCAACGGCGCATACGGCGAGGCGTTCGAAGACCTCCATGTGGATGCCAACGACGCTTTCTATTTCAGCTACAACACTGAAATCAATGCCGGCTATAATGCCGACGAGTGCTACCTGATGGTCTATGTTTACGACAAGAGCCAGGACAACAAGATTTTGCAGACGGCGGTGAGAAAGATCAAATAACTCGACAACGTTGAATTATTTTGCCTCTGACTTTGCGATTTGCAATACAGTAAGGAGGCATCCCTCAACCTTAAATTTTACATCCATGTCCCCGAACGCTATACCATAGACGCGTTCGGGGTCATTTTGGTATTGGGGTCTGGGATCGTGTGCGAGCACTTCGATGAGGCTTTCCCTCTGGCTTTCAGGTACTTTCTGTAATAGATTTTCGGCAAAATCCACTTCCAAAAGATATTCGGCAGGCGTTGAGGCAAAGCCACTGACGGCATCGGGATGGCTGTCGGTGTAGGCAATGTAAGGCTTGATGTCGTAAATAGGCGTGCCATCCATCAGGTCGATGCCCGACACGTAGAGTACGGGGCCGAGCTTAGGGTCGATGTCTACCTTTTCCAGACGCACCGATGATAACCCTATGGGGTTGGGACGGAAAGGTGAACGCGTGGCAAACACGCCTTTGCGAACGTTGCCCCCTAAGCGTGGAGGACGCACCGTCGGAGACCATGTATCGCGCACCGCTTTCGAGAACTCCCATAGAAGCCAGATGTGAGAAAAGTCCTCCAGTCCGCGCACAGCCTCTGCGATGCGGTACTCAGGCTCAAAAACAATGCGACCTTGCAATGATGCGATGATGCCGCTTTGGCGCGGAATGCCGAACTTGGTCGGGAAGTCGGTGTGGATGTGGGCAATGACTTTCATGCCGCAAAAATAACGCAAAATGCCGTGCAAGCAAAAAAAAGCCTTACTTTTGCCGCCACAAAATTCCGTTTGTTATGCAAAGCAACGAAGAAATCTCCATTTTGGTGCTCTATACGGGTGGCACCATCGGCATGATGCAAGACCCCAAGACAGGAGCCTTGGTCCCATTTGATTTCGACAATATTTATGCCCATCTTCCCGTACTGAAGAATTTTGGCTATCAGATTGACTTCTATAGTTTTGACCCGCTAATTGACTCGTCGAACATGTCGCCCGACTTTTGGATTCGCTTGGCGACAAAGATAGGGGAGGAGTACGAACATTATGATGGTTTTGTAGTACTCCATGGCTCGGATACTATGGCTTACACCGCCTCGGCACTGAGCTTTATGCTCGAGAACCTGAACAAGCCCGTTGTGCTTACAGGCTCTCAATTGCCCATGGGTATGGTGCGTAGCGACGGTCGCGAAAACTTCTTGGCCGCCATTGAGATAGCCGCAGCTAAGGATGATGAGACTCCCATCGTCCCTGAGGTGAGCATTTTCTTCCAGAACCAATTGTTGCGTGGTAACCGTGCCACCAAGTTCAACGCTGAGAACTTCAATGCCTTCATTTCGTCGAACTATCCCAACCTGGCCGATGTGGGCATACATATTAAATATAATAAGGAACGTATCTTGAAGCCCAACTTCAAGAAACTGAAGGTGCACACCAAAATGGATCGCAATGTGGGTATCTTGAAGCTTTTCCCAGGTATCTCACAAGACTTTGTGCGCCACGTGTTTAAGACGCCAAATCTCAGTGCATTGGTGTTGGAGACCTTCGGATCGGGCAATGCCACTACAGCAGGTTGGTTCTTGGATGCGCTTAAAGAAGCCATCGACAGTGGACTCATTATCCTCAATATCACCCAATGTAAGGCAGGGTCGGTAGAGATGGGACGCTATGAAACTAGCTTGGATATGGCACGCATCGGTGTCATCAGCGGCCATGACATGACCACAGAAGCTGCCGTCGCCAAACTCATGTATCTTATTGGAGAAGGCTTGCCAAAAGCCAGAATCCTTGAAATCATGCAAAATTCCATCCGTGGTGAGATGACGCTTTGAGGCTATAATTCAAGCAATTGAATTGTTTGTACAATAAAAAAACCATTTTTTTTGTTTTCCTAATGAAAAAATGTTGTACTTTTGGCAACGATTTCAGATTAGGCAGAGGGGTTGGGAAAGCACTGGAGAGATGTCCGAGTGGTTTAAGGAGCACGCCTGGAAAGTGTGTGTACTCCAAAAGGGTACCGCGGGTTCGAATCCCGCTCTCTCCGCGGAATAGTAATGATAGGACATAGTAATTCATACAGTAATAATTAAACATTCAAACTAAACTATGAAAAAATTAATTGCTTTCCTCATGGTTGCTGGCCTGTTCACATTTGGTGTCAGCAATCTCGTTGTTGCTCAAGACGAGCAAGTGCAAACCGAGCAGACGGAACAGACCGTTGCTCCTGAACAAACCCCCGCTCCTGTGGAGACTGTTGAAGAAGTCGCTCCGGTGCAAACCGATGAGGCCGCTCCTTTGACTTTCCGCGAATCCATCAAGAAACAATTCATCGAAGGTGGTCCTAGTTTCATGGGTATCGTGTTGGTCATCCTCCTTATCGGTATGGCCATCTCCATCGAGAGAATCATTTATCTGACTCTGGCTACCGCCAACTCCAAGAAGCTTTTGGCTGGTATCGAAGCCAAGATGAAGAACGGTGATGTTGAAGGTGCCAAACAACTCTGCAAGGACACCCGTGGTCCTGTGGCCAGCATCTTCACCCAAGGCCTCATCCGTTATCAGGATGGTCAGTCACTCGAAGAGGTTGAAAAAGCCCTCGTTTCTTACGGTTCCGTTGCCGGTGGTAAACTTGAAAGCGGCTTGAGCTGGATTGGTCTTTGCATCAGCTTGGCTCCTATGTTCGGTTTCATGGGTACTGTTATCGGTATGATCAAGGCCTTTGATGACATCGCCGCTGCTGGTGACATGAGCCCCACGGTTGTGGCCTCTGGTATGAAGGTCGCTCTGTTGACCACCGTGTTCGGTTTGATCGCCGCTATCATTCTTCAGATTTTCTTCAACTTCATCGCTGCTAAAATTGAAAGCATCGTGAACGATATGGAAGACGCTTCCATCTCCTTCATGGACATCCTCGCAAAGTACAACAACAAATAATAATCAGTATCAATCATGAACAGTAAGCTTAATATTTCTAGATGGGTATTTCTCGCCCTGGCTTTGGTTACTGTCGTCATTGCTGTCTTGTACTACCTCGTTGTGGGTACGATTGAGCCAGCATTCAAGGCAGGTGAACCTACGCCTAAGGCAGACTTATTCCTGAATTGGGGCTACATCTTGATTATACTTGGTATTGTCGTTGCATTGATTTCAGTCTTCTTCACAGCCGTCGTTAAAGGTGTCAAAGGTAAGACCTTGTTGATTGCAGTCATTGCATTCGCTATTATTGCAGTTGTAGCTTACATTATGTCGAAAAGTTACTTCGCTGTTCCTTATCAAACCAGCGAAATCACTTATTCAGGCAAGACTCACGGTTGGGTCGAATTCGGCCTCAACTTCTTCTATGTCACTCTTGGCGTTGCCATCCTTTCCATCTTGTTCTCAGTAATTTACAAGGCAGTTAAAAAGTAAAACAATTCATCATGGCAAGAAAAGTTCCAGAAATCAATTCGAGTTCGCAGGCTGACATAGCATTCTTGCTGTTGTGTTTCTTCCTGATGACGACCTCGATGGATGTGGACTACGGTATCACCCGTCGTCTGCCTCCTCCCGTCGAACAAAACGACGAGGACGTCAAGGTTAAGGAGAGAAACGTGATGAATGTAATGGTAAACAAGAGCGACAGGTTGCTGGTCAATGGACGTCCCATGGATGTTGCCCAATTAAAGGACGAAGCCAAACGCTTCATGACCCCACGACCTGGCGACGAAACCGCTCCTGAAGTGGAGACCAAGACCTTCGAACTGGTGGGCGATGTGCTCATGTCGAAGGGCGTCATCTCGCTCCAGAACGACCGCGGTACCTCGTATGCTATGTATATCAGTGTGCAGAATGAGTTGGCACGTGCCTTCAATGAAATGAAGGAAGAACTGGCTTGGAAGAAATTCAATAAGCATCTCGACCAACTCACAGAAGATCAAACCAAGGCTATCAACGATGCCGTGCCTGTACGTGTCAGTGAGGCCGAACCCGTTGTGTACTAAAACATTAAGGAGGATAAAATATGGGAAAATTCAGAAAAGAAGGAAAGAAGGAAGTGCCACAAGTGAGCACCTCTTCGTTGCCTGACATCGTTTACATGTTGATATTCTTCTTCATGATCACCACCACAATGCGTGACGTCGAGCTGAAAGTGAAGACCGCCATGCCTAAGGCTTCTGAGATTCAAAAGCTCGAGCATAAGGCTTTGGTGAGCTCCATCTACATCGGACCTCCGCGCGACACGAAACTCGGTACCGAATCGCGTATTCAATTGGACGATTCGTTTGCCCGCACCACCGACATCGCCGACTGGATTCAGAAGGAACGTGACTCGCGTAGCGAGGCCGACCGTCCTTTGCTGACCACGGCTCTGAAGGTGCACAAAGATACCCGTATGGGTGTCGTCACCGACGTGAAGCAGGAACTCCGTAAGGTGGGTGCCTTCCGTATCAACTACACGACACTCAAAGGCAGTGTCTTGGAGAACTGATTGTTTTCATCTGTCAATAGGAAGGGCGGCAACTTAAGTTGCCGCCCTTTTTTTGCTTATGAGGACTATGAATCCAAAATAATCCATATCTTTGCCTACAATTTGAAAATAGGCTTTTATCATGAAGAAAACATTTTCAACCTTTGTTTTGCTTGTTTTGGCGAACTTTGGCTTATGGGCGCAAATCCCAAATGGTTATTATAACAACGCCAATGGTAAAACTGGCGATGAATTGAAAATTGCTCTACACAATATCATCAAAGGCCACCATGTGGTCAGCTATAATGGTTTACTCAATGCCTTCGCATACACTGACTGCAAACCGAATGGTAAGATTTGGGACATCTATTCTAATATCGAGTACAGCCCGAGTACTGGAATATGTGGCGAATACGAACTAGAAGGCGACTGCTGGAACCGAGAGCATACTTGGCCGCAGAGTTGGTTCAACGAGAGCACGACGCCCCGCAGCGACCTTTTCCATGTGTATCCTACCGATGGCTTTGTCAATGGGCAACGCAGCAATTATCCATACGGTGAGGTGAACCGTCCAATTTATACTTCGGGCAATGGTTCCAAGTTGGGGCCTTGCGTTACTTCAGGCTATTCAGGTCGAGTGTTTGAACCTATAGATGAGTACAAAGGTGACATCGCCCGTGGTTATTTCTACATGAGTGTGCGGTATTACAGCGAGGATAGCGATTGGGGTACGAGTGGCATGACCAACAAGTCAGAAATTCTGCCTTGGGCCATGACTATGTTGCTGCGTTGGAGCGATGAAGACCCTGTGAGTGACAAGGAAATTGCTCGTAACAACGCTGTTTATGGCTATCAGAACAACCGCAATCCTTTCATTGACCATCCGGAGTATGCCCGCATGATTTGGGATCCTAACTGGCAAGGTGGTGTATCTTATAATATTACCTGCGCCACTGGGCTGTCACACGGCAGCGTGTCGGCACCTGAGAGCGCTATTGAAGGGAGTACGGTGTCTATTACCGCCACGCCTGATCCGGGATATATGGTTGGCACCTATAACGTGTACAAAACGGGCAGTCCCAACACTACGGTCACGGTGAGCAGCAACGGCACTTTCACCATGCCTGGCTATGCCGTCACGGTCAGTGCGACCTTTGTGGAGAATACTAACTCTTATGACATCACTTTGGGCAATGTTAGCCATGGCACGATAACTGCTTCTGAAACGAGTGCGAGGTCGGGCATGACCATCACTTTGACGGCTATACCCAATATGGGTTACAGCCTCTACTCGTGGTATGTCTTCAAGACAGGCGACATGAATACCACTGTCAATGTTAGCGGTAACAGATTTGTTATGCCTGCTTTCAACGTGACCGTGATGGCTACCTTCGTGCAAGGCAGTGCCAATGGCGATTTTGTGAAAGTAACCTCTGTGCCTACGGATTGGAGCGGAGAATATTTGATTGTATATGAAATTGGTAATAAGGCATTTAATGGTGGATTGACGAATTTGGATGTTGTTAGTAATACTATCCTAGTTACCATCAGTGGTAATACTATTGCATCCAATTCCACCACCGATGCAGCTAAATTTACAATTGCTACAGTTGGTGGTGGTTATTCCATACAAGGGGCAAGTGGAAAGTATATTGGGCACGGTTCTAATAGTAATGGACTTACTTCAAGCAACACTCCTTTGGTCAATACTATTGCCTTCAATGGAGGAAATGTTGACATTGTAGGTTCAGGAGGTGCATATCTTAGATATAATGATAATTCTGGTCAAGAACGGTTTCGCTACTTTAAATCAACAACTTATACACAACAGCAGCCCATTCAGCTTTATAAGAGGGTTCATGCTACACAAACCCACAGCATCCATTTCAACCCCAACGGTGGCTCAGGAACGATGGGCGACCAGACCGTAAACGAATTTGAGCCTACGGCTTTGCAGAACAATGCCTTCACGCGAGAAGGCTTCGTTTTTGAAGGTTGGAACACTGCTGTTGATGGCACAGGCGACTATTATGCTGACGGAGCCACTGTCACCTTGCTCGACGACTTGACACTTTATGCCCAATGGGAACAATTGTACACCATTACGCTTGCTGCGGTTGAAAATGGTAGCATTAGTGCCAGTCCCATGGAAGCCATTGCGGAGACCGTCATCACCTTGACGGCTACTCCAGCTCCAACTTACGAACTTGACCATTGGATTGTCACTGATGCACAGGGCAATGCTGTCACCGTAACGGAAAACCAATTTGAGATGCCTGCTAGTAATGTTACGGTGGGCGCAGTGTTTGTCTTTGTGGGAATGCCTTTTGAACAAAAGTATTACCTTGTCACTTCCACGGACCAGCTAGTCGCAGGAAGGACATATCTCATTGTGAACACATCAGCGGGCAAAGCTTTGGGAACCACCCAAAACAACAACAACCGTTCGGCGGCGTCGGTGACCATCAGCAACAACGTCATTGCAGGTATCGGCGATGATGTTTGTGAATTGACCCTGGGAGGACAAAGCGGTGCATGGACTTTTTTTGATTCCCATTGGAATACGACAGGTGGTTACCTTTATGCTGCCAGTAGCTCCGCTAATCATTTAAAAACCCAAGCTAACAATGATGCCAATGGGCAATGGACAATCAATGTTGCCTCAAATGGCACTGCCACGATTAAAGCTAATGGAGCCAACACACGCAACATCATTCGTTATAATCCCAACGGTGGCAATCCTATTTTCAGTTGCTATGCCTCAGGACAGCAGGATGTTTGCCTTTTCATTCGTAGCGAAGAATTTGACCATACCGAAAGCGAAACCATCGCCATTTTATTCTACTTCGACAAACACACCGTTCACAATGGTGCCACGCTCACGGTTACGGGAACGGTTGCTTGCAACGATGCCGGTCAATTGATCATCGAAGATGGAGGCCAACTGGTTCATCATAATGGGGGCGTACAGGCCACTGTCAAGAAATACATTAGCGAGTATACTGAAAATAGTGGCTGGTACACGATTGCAGTTCCATTTGCCTCGTATAATCCAGCAACGGAGTTGACTACTGCAGATTATGACCTTTATTCCTATGGTGAAGCTGAATGGATCAACTACAAGGCAGGCAACTTCTCGTTGAGTGCAGGTAATGGCTATCTCTACGCCCACAACCCTACCGTTACATTGCGTATGAGGGGCACACTCAATAGTGGGGATTTTAGCCAAACTGTCAGCCTGGATTATGAGGGTAGCCATACCAATTTGAAGGGCTTCAACTTGTTGGGTAATCCAACCGCACATGAAATCACCTTCTCGAAAACGGAGCATGTTTCCGATGGCTACTATTATCTCGACGATAGTGAGAATTGGATATATACCACAAGTAATATCGTACCTGTAGGTCGTGGTTTTTTGGTCAAAGCCAATGCAGAAGGGCAAACGGTAACGCTCAATCCACAAGTCGGGCAAAAAACTGAAACAAATGATGCCTATCTTTATTTCAGTGTAGGTAACGAGAAGGTTTGCATCAATATGGATGAAGGAGTCAGCATGCCTCTAATGGACTCAAAAATCAGCTCTTTTTCGCTCTATTTTACTCGCGACCAGCAATCCTATGTGATGCTTGTACTTGATCATGCTTCCGTCGTAGAGCTTAACTATCTAGTAAAACATAGTGGGGAATATACAATAAAAATGGAAGCCCAAAGCCTTCATTTGGATTATCTTCACCTTTTGGACAAGCAAACTGGCGCCGAAGTTGACCTGCTTGCCTCACCTTCCTATACCTTTAAAGCACAAACTGGCGATGATGCCTCCCGTTTTCTGCTGATGTTCAAGCCAATGGACAAGTTGGATTAAAGTATTATAGGACTCTGATATTTAGTAAAGATATTTACTATCCATATCTTTACTTTTTTCTATCTTTGCAGCTTGAAAAGCAAAAATGGAAAAACAATGATTTTCACTCCTACAAAATACCAGCTACAAACTGTAGCTACGGGTCGTGTCTTCGACGACCAAGGCTGGACTTTGGACGACAAGCAATGCGACAAACCAAGCATGGTGCGCCCGGTATATGAGAAAAAGCAACTTGAGGTGAAAGAAGGAGCTTGCCTTGGCTTGTACCGCTATGCCGACTGGTTGCCCATCAAGACCATGCTCAAAAACCCTTCAGAACCCATTACTTATAAAAGCGAAGGCCTATCCAAACGCTTGGGCTTGAATAATCTATATATTACTTTTAATGGTTGGTGGCCCGAGCGCAATGCCCGCATGACGACTTGCTCTTTCAAGGAGATGGAGGCCTATTCGGTGTGCGCTCGTTTAGGCGATGACCTGAAGGACAAGGTGTTGGTCGTGGCTTCGGCAGGTAATACTGCTCGCGCTTTTGCCAAGGTGTGTTCCGACAATGGCATCAAGTTGCTGCTATGTGTGCCTCAGGACAACATCAACGCTTTGTGGTTTGACAAGCCGCTGAATGATTGCGTAAAACTTATCACTACTGAGTCGGGCAGCGATTATTTTGATGCCATCAATCTCTCGAATGTGGTGTGTGAAATGGAAGGCTATTTGGCCGAAGGAGGTGCCAAGAACATTGCCCGCCGCGATGGTATGAGCACCACGATGATGTCGGCCACGACTTTCATCGGTCGTACGCCTGATTTCTATTTCCAAGCTGTGGGTAGTGGTACAGGAGCCATCGCTGCTTGGGAAGCCAATTTGCGTTTCATCGGTGATGGTCGTTTTGGCTCCAACAAGGCCCGTTTGATAGTCTCACAAAACAAGCCTTTTGTCCCGATGTATGACGCTTGGCGCGCTGATTCACGCGCCATGCTACCTTACGATGCCGATCAAGCCCGCAAAGACGCAGCCGAAATCTGCGCCCCAGTGCTCTCCAACCGCAAACCGCCTTATAGCCTCGCCGGTGGCCTTTACGATGCATTGAAAGACACCAATGGCGACATTCTTGCGGTCAGCAACGATGAAGCCAACGCCGCAAAGGCCTTGTTTGAGGAAACTGAGGGCATCGACATATACCATGCCGCAGCCGTAGCCACTGCCTCATTGCAGCAGGCGGTAGAAAAGGGAATGGTGAAAGCGGACGATGTGATTATGCTCAACATTACAGGTGGAGGCGAGAAGCGTTTCCATGCCGAGCATGAACTCTACTACCTGAAGCCTTATCACATCTTCAAGATCGACTTCACGAAGGAAGAAGTGGAGCGCGTTTTGGCGGAGATGAGGTAAACTCCCACTTTTAAGTCGCTGACATCAAATCGAATGGAACCGCCCTTGGCAGTTGCGCTGCTGAGGGTTTTCCCTTTCATATCCATCAGAGTCGCTTGCTCTAGGTATTCCGCTTCAATGGTCACGTAGTCCATAGCAGGATTCGGGAATACGCTGATATCCAAAGTCTTGTTCTCTTCTGTCGTTGTGATTTCCAAGGGCGTTACCCAAAACGTGACCATAGCTGTGTTGCAGTTGCAAGGGATGGTCATATTGATGTCTAGCCAAGCCACAGAACCAGGTTCTACTTCTGGGCGTAGTGTGGCATAGGCGGTCACTCTCACGTATTCGTCGGGTTGGGTGGGAAAGGTGGTGGTGGGGATGCCGTTTGAGTAGAAACTGAAATCGGTGAAGTATTCGTCTGACGGGTGAACCGTGATATCGACGGGGTCGTAGCCTATGTTGTGGATGAGGAAGCGGAAGGCGGCCTGTGTGCCGGGATACATAGCTGTGTCGCCTGTGACAGCCATGGCCTCAAAGGTGTATTGTTCCACCATGTCGACTTCGATATCGTCGATGGTGATAAAACAGTCATTTAGGAGCTTGATGGCGCAGATGCCGATGTACTCGCACCCCTCAGGAATCTCTTCCACATAGGCGGAAACTTTCTTGTATTGTTGGCTGCTGATGGCTTCGGAATGGAATTGATGAGCCATAGACTCAGGGTCGGGGGCAGAGCCGGCCCAAATCGAGAGGTTGTATTGACCGTCGGTGATGGCCCAGGTAGTAAAACGATAATGCATGCTCGGTATCAAGTACATGGGCATAAACATCCAAGCTTCTTCACCGTTGGTGAAGGCGTACCAATTGCCAGTGTGTGGAATACGGTTGTGGTCCTTTTCCAAATAGCCGCAAAGCCAGGAGTTTTCATTGCAGGTCCATCCTATGGGTGATTCAAAGTCGTGGTTGGCGTATTCGAAACCTTCGGTGAGGATGTTGCCTGCAAAAGCACATGTTGTCGAGAGGCAAACAAGGAGCGTAAAGAGTAGCTTTTTCATAAAGTTTTAAATTTGGAGCAAAAATAGGAAAAAACTTGTTGAAGCTGTTTGCGGTACCGAAAAAATCCCTATCTTTGAACCGTTTTTTGAAAGCACCTTAATTAATACCTTATTATTGATATGGCTCACATTTTTGGTAATATGGTTTACTTGAACATCAAGGAACGCGATCGTTTCTGAAGGATTGTTCATGGTCTCGCGTCACGCAGTCCCGCGTTTCGCGTCAAAAATCAACAATTAAACAATTAAACATACAACAACTAAACAATAATATCATGGAATTACCATTTGCAGAAGCGTGGAAAATCAAGATGGTTGAACCCATTAAGAAATCCACCCGCGAACAACGCGAGAAGTGGCTCAACGAAGCCCACCAGAATGTATTTATGCTGAAGAGCGATTATGTCTACATCGACTTGCTGACCGACAGCGGCACCGGCGCCATGAGCGACCGTCAGTGGGCCGCTATGATGCAGGGCGACGAGAGCTACG
>JAEEGJ010025371.1_pt1 | contig 12155 bp, 12 predicted proteins | sample 8958761 | NCBI WGS metagenome assembly JAEEGJ01 (sample SAMN16246546, study PRJNA631951) | gut metagenome | biome: gut microbiome; feature: rumen; material: RS-attached | host: Bos | place: Iran: Karaj | collected 2018-10 | reverse complement strand
GTCTTGGTGAACATCTCCACGGCAGCCGGCTTGGTGAACTCGCAGAACATCTTGGGCACGTTGGTCTCCACGTCGAGTCCGCGGCGGATGGCCTCCTGTTTCCATTCCTCGGTATAACCGTTACCATCGAAGCAGACCACGTCGATGATCGACTTGATGATCGGCTTCAGGGCGTCCATGATGGCGACGTTCGTTTTCTTTCCTTTGGCAATCTCCGTATCCACGGCGGCCTTGAACGAGATGAGCTGCTCGGCGACTGCCGCGTTCAGCGTGGTCATCGCGCCGGCGCAGTTGGCGCAGGAACCCACCGCCCGGAACTCGAAACGGTTGCCGGTGAAAGCGAACGGCGAGGTACGGTTGCGGTCGGTGTTGTCCACGAAGATTTCCGGAATCTCCACCAGACCCACGCTCTTTCCTTTTTTGCCCGCGATTTCAATCGGGGTGTCGGAAGGGACTTCTAGCAGTTTGTGCAGCACGTCGGTCATAGTACGGCCCAGGAAGGCGGAAACGATGGCGGGCGGCGCTTCGTTGGCGCCCAGCCGATGGGCATTCGTCGCGCTGGCAATGGAAGCTTTCAGCAGGCCGTTGTGTTTCTGGACGGCGGCGAGCACGTTCACGAAGAAAGTGACGAACTGCAGGTTGCCCTTGGCATCCTTGCCGGGCGCCAGCAATTGGGTACCCGTGTCCGTCCCGAGCGACCAGTTGTTGTGCTTGCCGGAACCGTTCACCCCGTCAAAAGGCTTTTCATGGAGCAGCACCACGAAACCGTGCTTGCGGGCAATCCGGTTCATCAAGTTCATGACGAGCTGGTTCTGGTCATTCGCCAGGTTGGTCTCCCCGTAAATGGGAGCAAGCTCGAACTGGTTCGGGGCGACCTCGTTGTGGCGGGTCTTGATCGGAATGCCCAGCCGATGGCCGGTAATCTCCAGTTCACGCATGAAAGCCGCCACACGCGGCGGTATGGCCGCGAAATAATGGTCGTCCAGCTGCTGGTTCTTGGAGGAATTGTGTCCGAACAAGGTCCGGCCGGTGATCATCAGGTCCGTTCGTGCGGAATAAAGGCCTTCGTCGACCAGGAAATACTCCTGCTCCCAACCCAGGTAAGAATAGACTTTGGTCACGCCGGGATCGAAGTACTTGCAGATAGGCACGGCCGCGTCGCTGACGGCCTTCAGGGCCTTTTTGAGCGGGGTCTTGTAGTCCAAGGCCTCGCCGGTATAGGAAACAAAGACAGTCGGAATGCAAAGCGTGTCGTCCAGGATGAAGACCGGGGAGGTCGGATCCCACGCGGTATAGCCGCGGGCCTCGAAGGTGGCCCGGATGCCGCCGCTCGGGAAGGACGATGCGTCCGGCTCCTGCTGGGCAAGCATCTTGCCGTCAAAGGTTTCGATCACGCCGCCTTTCCCGTCATAGTCGATCAGGGAGTCATGTTTTTCGGCGGTTCCCTCGGTCAGGGGCTGGAACCAGTGGGTGACGTGCGCAACGCCGTGTTCGATCGCCCACTCCTTCATGCCGCGGGCGACACCGTCCGCCGTCTTGCGGTCGAGCGGTTTGCCGCCTTCGATACAGTCAAGCAGCGCATGGAGGCTTTCCACATCCAGGTACTTGCACATCTTCTTCCGGTCGAAGACCAGTTCTCCATAGTAATCGGAGGTTTTGCCTGCGGGAATCGAGGCCGGAACTTCCTTCTTCACGAAGGACTCCTTGACTAAATCAGATCTGTCCATAACAATGATGCATTAAGAATTGAACTACTATACTAACTTGTTTACTGACTGACTGGATATGAAAAGAGGCTGAACCCCTCGGGCCCAGCCTCTGAACTATCTTCGTTTTCTATTTGCTTCCATTTGGATGCGCAGCATAAGGCTGGAGTTTATACACACGCAGAAGCGCTCGGGACCTGCTGGTTCCAAGACTGCTGCTGAGAGTAATTATTAAGGGTTCGTAACACTGCGTTCCTAACCATTTCCGGGTGCAAGATACGTAAAAATTTTAAAAAGCAAAAACTTTTTTAATTTTTTTTATTTGCGCAAGATGTTGACTGTCAGAATCGGAGTACTCCTACGTGTCCAGAAATGGCCATATGGCCTAGAACGGCAAATCACCTTCCCCCGACATCTCACTGTCCTCATCCTCCGGGAAGCCGTCGCCCTCATACTCAGGGGCGATGGGCTTATACTTGTCACCTGAGAAGAAGAGGATGTCCATTACCTTCTCATCCGGGGTGTTCCGCCCTTGGAGGTGTCCTTCCAGGGCTTCAGCCTCCCCGTCGTTGACAACATCCCAATAAAACCTTTCGCCCGGCACCACTTTGGACTTTTTGACGATGTGCTCCTTCCCATCAATGGCATTGACCAGCAAACAATATAAGGTTTTCGCAGGAACCAAGTTGGACAGCCGCTTGATGAATCTTTGCAGGTTGGCAATCATTTTCGGGACAGGGACATCCTTCATCGGGAACAAAAGGAAAGGTGAGGATTCACACCCTTCAGGCGCTTCTTGCGCCAGAATCCGGAAGGCATCACCGTCACGCACACCGACATCCAATGTGAAGTTGAAAACTTCCTCGCACTCAGCTTGGTATTCATCGTATCCCAATTGCCCCGACATCCATAACTCATAGTCCTCGGAAGCGCAAATGAACCCGGGATCAAGAAGCTCCTTACCCATAATTCTTGAGAATGCCATCGCGATATACTCTCTTTCCGAAACGAATTCGCTTGAAATTGGAACGCGGGGAAGGCTGTGATATGGATTCCAGCCCTTGGAAGCATAAGAAGTGTCTCTTATGAAATGGAAGCTGGCACCATCATCATATTTTGCTTCGTCGATGCCGAACATCTCAACGGTCGAAGAATCCTTGATCGCGTACCGTTTGTTGGGATGGTATACACCGAGATTATAAGAGATAACCTCTTCGAAAACCAAGAAATCCTCAAATGCAGCTTCCTCATCGAATGGGACTTGCGTGTCCGGTCTGGCGCGGTCAAGATTCTTGGCGATGAACTTGTAAACGCTGTCATAGGGATTGAAAGCCCAATTGGAAAACCGGCACCATTTACCCTCCTTGTAAGGTCCACGTTCTTCTTCCTCGAACCAATGTGCCCGGAAAACCAGGTATCCCAGACTATCAAGGCCGACGGAACTGATGAAAATGTCCCCACCAGCACGGCCTCGGGCAGGGAATCCCTTGAAATCGTCATCGAAATGCCAGTCATCACTTTCCCACTCCCAGATGTCGATGAACGGGCCGGAAGGATTCTCTTTCAATATCCGGATGCATTCCTTCCTGGCGTCCATCTGGGCCTCCAAGATCTGCCTGTTCAATTTGGAGATCCGGACGATGTATTGGTCGGGATTCACACTTCTGTCCATCAGTAAATGTCCTTTTGAGGATAACTCGGTTTTTAATATAGAACGTTTTTCAGAAAAATCATGGTCAGTGCGCTCTTGCTCTGAACAAATGTAGCGATTCTTCTCAAAGCTGGCAAAATTGAGGTCATATTCTTGATACGAATAACCTCACTGGACGAGACTGAACGACAGCATTCGATTACTAAAAACCTAATTTATTCATCCACGACTTCCAAACAGTCATTTCGTTATCACTACTCCACCGCTTGTAAGTAGTGTTCTTTCAATAGTCTGATGTCTTCTTCTGACAATCCCAAGGGGCCCTGAAGGTAATTCGACATGGAGCCATACTCCGAATCGATGAGGTCAAGCGCATTGATGAAGTTTTCGGTATTGGCCCCGATGAAGGCTTTCACAGTCTCCAGTTCCTTATCCTTCCCGCCAAGGAACCGGATACGACGGGATATCCTCTTAACATCCTTGGCGTAGATGGCGTTCGTGGCATCGAAATCCTTTATGATGGTTTCGCGATCGACTCCGAGCGCTGACAAGATGTATGCTGAAGCAAGGCCTGTCCGGTCTTTTCCTTGCGTGCAGTGAAACAGAATGGCGGAATCGGCATGCACAACCAGTTGAAGGAATTGTGCGAACTGCTCCTGGCAACCTGTATCGGTCACCATGGTCGGATACATTTCGCGCGCTATTCTCTGTGCCCGCTTGTTGAAGGCTGCGATCATGATAAACTTCCGAACGTCGAAAGACTTGTGACGGCTCAATTCTCGGGCATCCTCATCAGCTATATCCATCCCGCTGCTGTTGATCGGGAGACGGACATATTGTGCCCCCGGTATTATCTTGTCTTCTTTTCCACGCAGTTCGAAGTCCATGCGAAAATCCACCATCGTTCCAATGGAGATTCCGGCAAGATAGGCCAGGTCTTTCTCCGAAACCTCAGCAAGGGAAGCCGACCGCAGCAAGAGGCCGCTGCGGACAATCATGCCATTTGCAGTCGGGTATCCTCCGAGGTCACGGGCATTTACGATACTGCCGACAGGCAAGAACTGCTGTGCCTGGAGATTCATCCTATGGAACGGGAATAACATGAGCGCAAAAACGGCGATGATGAATTCTGTGTATTTCACTGTGACAAACCTATAATGTGCCCGGATTCAATTGATTGAGATTAATTCGACAAAATGGAATTTACTTCATCGGATTCTTCTTAGCCTTAGGTCTAGGCAAAGCCGGAACCGTGGCTTCGATAAGTGCTGTCAGGTAATCCCTGTCATCAACATCACTGATGAAGAAATAGTCCTTCGCCCCGTCGTATGGTGGCCGTAAGACAACTTCATTCAGGATGGTACGCCCAGGGTCTGTCACCTTCAGATAGAAATTGTTGTCGCAAATGAGGCCGAAGAGGACACCGTCACAATAGACGCAGTAGTCTCCCATCATCTTCTTAACGGCGATCTCCCCGGCGCCAGAACATTGGTCGATGATGTATTGTACAAAGTCAGGATTGCAAGCCATATGAGTTACATCTTTTTAATCGGGTGCCGGATAACCGTCTTCCAATTCTCCGGGGCCACCACAAAGATACGCCCTTGCGGTCATTTCCGCAAGGGCGTATCTTTTCATGATGCCTTTTCCACCGGCACTTGGATGATGGTGAGTTATCGCAGCCACAATGGAAACTTGTACAGAAAACCGCAGCCAAAAGTGCATCCACATGTACAAGCGAGACATGAACAATGCTTCCTACGGCCCTTTTTCAAGTAGAATGGCGGGGAGTTTTGCTTTATAATTTACACTGCATGATTTTTGATAATAGGAGTGTCATGCGATTCTTTCGGATAGTTCTTTGGGCCGTCATCCTGGCCATTTCTGCCTGCTGGATTCCGGCCAACGGGCAAAACGCCCGGGTCCGGATCGAGAACCACGACAGTCTGACGGTCTATTACCCTCATTTCTCTCGTATTGATTTCGTGACTGAGAATATGCCTCGGAAGACGGAGAAGGACGTTATCTTCGTATGTGCGGCTTCCTTCACGGGTGAGCTTTTGGATGAATTCAAGCATTCGAACATAGCCGGACACCATGTCACATCCGGCAGTTTCCACAAAGGGTACAAGTGCGGGCCATACAACGGCGTTTTCACTTGGAGCGACCAGAGTGGATGGCATTTCTACAACTACTCCCACAAGAATTCCGAACCGCCCCTCAAGGCAGTCGCTGCGGAAGGCGGAATGGGCTATTGTCAGAGCCTTCTCTTCCATAACGGGAAACGCTTCAAGGGATGTATGAAGCCTGAACGCTCCAACCGTTACAGGGCTCTTTGTGAGATTGAGGGTAAATTGTGTATCGTTGACTGTGCCAGGAACCTGCCCTTCGGGCATTTCATGGACGGTCTCGAAAAACTGGGAGTCAAGAACGCCCTCTACTGCGATATGGGACGAGGATGGAACTACTCCTGGTATCGCAAGGATGACGGAACAGTCAAGGAACTATTCACGACACCCGGGCAATACACAACAAACTGGATTGCCTTTTTCGACTGAGACATGGATATTGAACACTATTTCATTGAGAAGGGACAGGGAGAGCCGCTGATCCTCCTGCATGGGAACGGTGAGAACTGTGAGTATTTCAAGGGGCAGGTTGATGAGTTCGCCCGGTCCTGGCACGTCTACGCCCCGGACACCCGGGGACACGGGAAGACGCCGCGGGGAACCGCCCCGTTCACCATCCGCCAGTTCGCCGACGACCTGCTCGCTTTCATGGATGCGCAGGGAATCGGGAAAGCCCATGTGCTGGGATTCTCCGACGGCGGGAACATCGCCATGATTTTCGCGATGAAGTATCCGGAGCGCGTAAATCGACTCATCCTGGACGGTGCCAATCTGGATGCGAAGGGCGTGAAGCGTTCCATCCAAATCCCTATCGAGATGGGATATCGGTTAGCGAAACTGTTCGCCGGGAAGAGCGAGGAGGCTCGACTGCATGCCGAGATGCTGGGGCTGATGGTCAATGACCCGAACGTCCGTCCGGATGAACTCTCGACCATCAAGTCGAAGACGCTGGTCATCGCCGGAACGAAGGACATGATCAAGGAAGGACACACCAGGCTGATCGCAAGCAGCATCCCGGGCTCCCGACTTGTCTTCATCAAGGGCAATCACTTCATCGCGAACAAGAACCCGGAGGAGTTCAACCGGGCCGTAGTGGAGTTCCTTCAGGCAGATAATAAAGCAGATTTCCGCCCAATTTGATCATCAGCCCGCTTCCGTAAGGCCTGCGTTTATTTCAAAGTCGCGGCCGGCTTCTTCAGCGTGAGTTCCGCAAGACGCATAGCGAGGATGGCAACGGGAATGGTCAAGACCAGAACGACAATCAGCACCGGGATATTGTCAATGACCGGAATCATCAGCTGGTCATAGCCCGCGGGCATTTCCTCGACGGCAGCGGCCAGGGAGCCCTCCGTGTCTGTCCACCAGTGGGAAATGTAGGCGAAGAAGGAGAAAGCAAAGGGAATGAAACTCCAGCGGACTCCTTTCTTCGTATCATAGCCGAAGACCTTCCTGAGCAGTTCGGCCAGTGCCGTTATGACAGCCGTAGCGATAATATAGCCAAGATCGGCTTCACCCGCAATCAAGAACAGGACGAGGATAAATCCGTTCAGCGCAGTCGCCGCTCCGAAACCTCGGATCATGGAGCATGTGAAAAGATAGATGAAAGCGAATATCAAGGGCAGAAGCGCCCCGACGTACGCATAGCATGCCGGGTGGATGGCACCGCTTGCGGCACCGAGGATGAATGTTAACAGATAGGCAACGGCCATCAGAATGATTTTGAATGCTGGTTTCATATGCTTTTATGATTTAAATGTTCCATTCCAAGGCTCCCTGCTGGATGTCCTGCATCCGCTTGTAAAAGCCGCCGGAAGCCGTAAGTTCAGCCGGAGTTCCGCACTCTTCTACCTTGCCTTCCTTCAAGACAACGATCTTGTCGGCCCCGGCTACGGTACGCATGCGGTGGGCAATGATGATAACGGTCTTGTCCTTGACAAGCCGTGACAATGATTCCTGGACAAACGTTTCATTCTCCACGTCCAGGGAAGCAGTGGCTTCGTCCATCAGGATGACGGGGGCATCTTTCAAGAAAGCGCGGGCGATGGAGATCCGCTGGCGTTCTCCTCCCGAGAGTTCACTGCCGTTTTCGCCAATCATAGTGTTCCATCCCTGCGGAAGTTTCTCGGCGAAGACGTCCACGTGGGCAAGCCGTGCGGCTGCGATTACCTCCTTTTCCGAAGCATCCTTGCGGCCGATGCGTATATTCTCCAACACGGTGTTGTTGAACAGGGTGACATCCTGGAATACGATGGAATACAGGCTGGTCGGTCGTCACGTGACAATGGTCTTCATCAAACCCGGCGACACGACACTCGCCGAGATGAGCTTAACCGCCATCAAACTGTTCTCCTTCTCCTATCTGGTCGGTTGGATCGACATGTGCTTCTCTTCCTATTTCACGGCACTTGAACGGCCCGGACGGTCCTTGACGGTGTCCTTTTTCGGAACCCTGTTATTCCCGATAGCCTGCCTTTACCTGATCACGCCCATCTTCGGTCTGAACGGAGTCTGGCTCATGCCGACCGTCTCCGCCATTGCGAGCGGCATCTTGACGGTCATCCTGGCCTTGAGTATGAAAATCACTCGGAATAATGAATGATATAGTCCGCTATTCTATTTGTGAAAACACCTTACCGAAGACATCACGGACGCATCTGCATATGTGGATTTATACAGTTTAGTAGAATTATATTTACGAACTCTGTGTACCACATTTCTACCACGTAATATACAACTAATTGATTATTAAGGTATTAAGTATTCTGCATCGGGAAATAGCTCAAACTCGGTCAAACTAGCCGTAACCAACTGAAACTTAAGATTTCTTCTATAACTCGCTGAAACTAAATCCGTCCATGATTAGTTTCGGCGAGTTGGCTTATAACTCAACTAATTTCAGTTTCAGATAGTAAGACGCTGTTTAGTCACAATCCTTGTCACAATGTGACAGATTGTGACAAGGACTTGCCTGTTTTACCCCGAAAAGTTACTAATCCCGTTGTTTTATGAAATGTTTACGGAAAGTAAAGACGACTAATGCACGGTTTCAAAATGGTACTTTCTCCGATTATTTGAGATTTGTGCTGTACAACAGTCAAAAACATGATTATTATACTATACTTGTACCATTATTTGATCATTTTTCTCTCATTTATTAACCGCGAGTATGTGAGAAAAACGTTGATTTGTCACTTGTCACAATTGGCAAATATGTACGTAGCCACTTGGAAAGTACAGCACTTCCCAAATCACATTTCATCAGTGTAAAACAGATTACGCAAATCCAGAAAGTCCTTTCCGACAAGGAACTGCTTACCATTACCGAGGCAGCAGAGTATCTGGGTGTCTTCCGTCCTACCGTTTATGCCCGCATCAAGGAAGGAGAACTTGTGCCTGTCCGGGTTTCGATACGGACCGTAAGGATTCCCCTCGAGCAACTAAAGCGTGATTCCAACCGTCTCCCCCAGCCTTTCAAGGGCGACTACTCTATCCTTATCACCAAGGAGGAAGCCCTGGAGCGGTATGACGTAGGGCTGAGCTGGATATACAAGAGGATGAAAGACGAAGGTATCCGCACTAAGATCATCAAAGGGAAGACCTATTTCCCAAGAAAGGAGCTAGACAGGTTCCTCCCCCTCAGGAAACACTACAATCCGGACGAATGGTATGACGTTGCAGAACTGATGAAGCGGGATGGACTGACACGTAAATACATTTCGTACTTCATCCGAAGGAAAGGAATCACCTGCCACCGCCAGGGCTGGACCCTGCTTATCCATAAGGAGAGTTGGGACAAGGCTAAACTCGTCCGCGGTGACATCGATAAGAACTATCTCACCGTCGATCAGGCCAGGAAACTGTTCCATATCGGACAGAAGACCTTCTACGACGGCGTACATGAGGCCGGTCTACAGGGGATCCGCGAACACAATTTCATGTACTACAGCAAATCGGAGCTGGACCGTCTCTTCAAGGACAAGACGCCCAAGATCCCGCCGGAAATCCGAAGGAACTACATGCGGAGCGGGGATGCCCTGAAGAAAAACCATATCGGGCAGAAGCGTTTCAGTGATGAGACGAGGGCTGCCGGTATCACCAAGGTCAAGACGGAAGGCAACTACGTCTGGTACAAGAAATCGGAACTGGATAAACTATTCAAAAAGATAAGCGACCAATGAAAACGACAAAAGTAACCCTCAGGCAGCGTCTTCTGAATAGCGGGAAGATTACGCTGTATCTGGATTTCTATCCACCTCTCAAAGATCCGGAGACGAAGAAGAACATCCGGCATGAGTACCTGGGCATCTACCTCGTCAAGAGTCCCAAGTTCGCAATTGAGAAAGAGGCGAACAAGGAGAAGATGCGTTAGAGCGAGGCCATCCGCGCCCAACGCAAGCTATCGATTATCCGGGGGCACCAAGAAAGTGGCAAATAACATGTCTGAATGCGAGTTTCCTTATAGTTAGATAGTTTTAGAAATGCATTTTGGCAATGAAATCTGAGGCGCAAGAGATTCAACAATATATTGTAATTTGTCTGCGCCTCTTTGCCAGCATGATGGATGATACGACTCGATAACTTGATATTTGCGTTTCAATTCATCTAAATGACAGTTCCATAAACCATAACGTCCCTGGAAAATAATATAATCGGGATTTAATAAACTGATTTCGTCCAGCAGTAATTGCCCCTCGATTTCTGGCTGGAGATAAACACGATCTTTTCCTCCAGTCCGGCGAGTTCTTCCGAGAGTGACAAATCGGAAACGATTATCATATGCCAAATAGGACATGAGGTCTTTGGGAAGTATATCGTAGCTATTGTGAATTGCTTTGCGCATTTTAAATGAATCGCGTTTTGACCAAAGTGTTTTCCAGGCATCAACCCATCCCATTTTGTCTTTCAAAATATAAAGAGCCGTTGAATACATTCCAGCTATATGCGGGTTAAAGTCTAAATCTCCGTCTGGGAATATGGATTCTCTATCTTCAAGAGAGTGGTAAGAATTAGACTGCATGCACTCATCATAGCCAACATCCAGAGGGATGAAAAACAGTCTTAAAGGCGCACTGAGATAATTACGTCCTATATATGGGAATCCAGTGAACCTGTAATTTGTTCCATGAACAATCCCGGTGGTTCGGTCTATGCCCATTTCCCTAAAGAAATCGACATATATTATTTTAATCGCAATCTTTAACTCTTGATAGTTCATTATTATTTGACTCAGAAGTATCTAATATCTCAAAAATAGATGGTGCATTCTCTCTGATGTACTCTCGCCATATAGTGGGAGAGAAGCCCTGTGAGGTATGGTGTATCGCCAGTGCGTGAGAACATATGCCAGCCTTAGTAAGAATGTCCGCTTTCCAAGGGTAACAACCGCTTATTCTTTTGTCGTACTTAATGTTACAAGTGCCTCTGTTTTCTAAATTGATATAACCATTACTAACCCAGCCTCGAGTTCCAATGAAGAGGCATAATGATGGTTGGATAATGTCAATTACATCCAGTAGACAAAACCACGCTTCTTTGAAATCGTACTCAGTTGGCGTTGCATCACGTTGTTGCATTGGCGTCTGAACAAAATTATAAAAAACTACTTTGTCCCAAAGCTTCTGCTCTGCTTCGTAAGGCGAAATAGATAACAGATCATATAGACCTTTATAAAAACTCCACGCATAATCTGTCCCGACTGCGCAGTTAAGAGTATCTCTTGTGTAATTCTTATCATTAATGCATCGATTATACTCTTCTAGAGAAAACATGCCATCGTTGTCTACAGTATAATGCGAATCACCAAGGATTAATAATTTAACAGGAGCACTCAAATAACCTTTCCCAATCCACGGGTAGTGTTTTAGATTCACAATAGAATTAAACTGTCTATCAAAAGTGACGTCGCAGAGCATATGTCTTGAAAGCTAAATCTTGTTTTGTCCCAATAATACAAATGTAAGTAATTCTAGAGAAAGATTACGCATCATAACCAATCATACGTCTCAACCTCTCGAAATACGACACATTGAGAAAGGTGGTGCCGCCATGCATTTCTTTTCAGTCCTTCTTCATGAACGTGGCCGAAGATGTAGTATTTGGGGCGCGAGGAAACGATGGCAAGATATAGGTTCTTGTCACCCGTATCGCGATCCAGGTAGCCATAGGAGGGTCCATGAGTAATCAGATAGTCTATGTCTTGAGGCAATGAAACCGGTCCTTTCAGATATGGTCGTGCATGGTGTCGGAAAATGCGAAGATTCTATGGTCTTTGTGCTCGATGAGCATCTTATTTCAGGATAGGATCTCCGCAGTATTGCTTCCTGCGGCAGGCTTTGCACCTGAATCCTGCCCAGACCGAATCGAACTGATTCATGGCCGCTTCCACCAAGGCAGGATCATCCGTGAGGATCCCGGACTCAAAGTTTCGGGTGGTGCTCCCTTTCATGCCAATTCCGGCACCGGTAAGGTTGGCCGAGCCGATGTACGCCATTTTACAGTCGAGGATAATCAATTTGAAATGTACCCGAGGACACAGCGCTCGCTCCAGTCCGGTAAAGAGGACCGGATACCGGTCGAAATCCTCCCGGAAGTTGGGCCCCGGCTCTTTGGCGTGGATGAGGCGCACTTCCCTGCCCTTCGAGATCAAGTCCGCAAGGATGCCCAGGAAGG
>JAEEGJ010025370.1_pt1 | contig 12156 bp, 7 predicted proteins | sample 8958761 | NCBI WGS metagenome assembly JAEEGJ01 (sample SAMN16246546, study PRJNA631951) | gut metagenome | biome: gut microbiome; feature: rumen; material: RS-attached | host: Bos | place: Iran: Karaj | collected 2018-10 | reverse complement strand
GGGTCACGTGGAAGTGGTCCGCCGCAGCATGGACGCCCGCCAGGACATTCTGTACCGTTACCGCGTACAGGCATACAGAGACAATGAACCCTATGAACCGTATCGCGTAGCGCCCTACCAGGACGTGCACGATGCGCAGTCCGTGATTGTGGTGGGTGCCGGTCCCGCCGGCATGTTCGCCGCCCTCAAACTCCTCCAGCTGGGCCTGAAGCCCGTCGTACTGGAGCGCGGCAAGGACGTCGAGCGCCGCAAGGTGGACATGGCCAGGCTCTCCACCCAGGGTGTCATCGACCCGGACTCCAACTACTGCTACGGAGAAGGCGGCGCCGGCGCATTCAGCGACGGCAAGCTCTATACCCGTTCCTCCAAGCGCGGAGACATCCGCGAGGTCCTGCACCAGCTGGTGGCCTTCGGGGCCGCGCCGGAGATCCTCATCGACGCACACCCCCACATCGGCACCGACCGCCTGCCGGAAATCGTGAAGAACATCCGCACCTGCATCGAAGACCACGGAGGAGAGTATCACTTCGACAGCCGCGTCACGGACATAGTTCGAAGAGATGCCCGGTCGGAGCCGGGCATGACGGTTTTTGACGTTCAATGCGGTTCTACCGTGTACACGGCTTCCAAGGTCATCCTCGCCACGGGACATAGCGCCCGCGACATCTACGAGCTCTTCCAGGGGAAGGGATGGACGCTGGAGGCCAAGGGCTTCGCCCTGGGCGTGCGCGTGGAGCATCCCCAGTGGCAGATCAACCAGATCCGCTACCACGGCAAGTACCAGCCCTTCATGCCCACGGCCGAGTATTCCTTCGTCCAGCAGGTGGAAGGACGCGGCGTCTTCTCCTTCTGCATGTGCCCCGGCGGCATCCTGGTTCCCTCCTCCACGGAAGACGGGACCGTCGTCCTCAACGGCATGTCCAACGCCGCCCGCAACTCCAAATGGGCCGATGCGGGCGTGGTGGTACAGATCGAGCCCGGAGACCAGCCGGACACGTACCAAGGCCCCTTTGCCCTGATGGATTTCCAGCGGGACATCGAAAGAAAAATGTACAGCTGGGCGCAGGAAAACGGCGCCAAGCACCCCCTGACCGCCCCCGCGCAGCGCATGAAGGACTTCTGCCGCGGCATCGTCTCCAAGGACCTGCCCAAGACGTCCTATCACCCCGGCGCCCTGTCGGCCCCCTTGCATGAACTGCTCCCCGAGCACGTCTCCCTGCGCCTGAGAAGGGCTTTCCCGCAGGTGGACCGTTCCATGCACGGCTATTATACCAATGATGCCCTGCTGCTGGGCGTCGAGTCCCGCACCTCCTCCCCCGTGCGTCTCCCCAGAGACCCCGAGACCCTGGAGCACGTGGACGTCCCCGGCCTTTACCCCTGCGGCGAAGGAGCCGGATACGCCGGCGGCATCGTGTCCAGCGCGCTGGACGGCATCAACTGTGCGGAAAGCCTGGCTAAAACTGTGAAATAGAAATGGCAGATATCATTCTCGGAATCGAATCCTCCTGCGACGACACCTCGGCGGCCGTCATCCGTGACGGCGTGCTGCTGTCCAACGTAATCGCATCGCAGCAGGTCCACAAAGACTTCGGCGGCGTGGTGCCCGAACTGGCATCCCGCGCGCACGAACAGAACATCGTGCCGGTGGTCTCGGAAGCCCTCCGCAAGGCGGGCGTCAAACCCGAAGACCTCACGGCCATCGCCTTCACCCGCGGCCCGGGCCTGCTGGGCTCGCTGCTGGTGGGCACCTCCTTCGCCAAGGCCCTCTCCCTGTCCCTGGACATCCCCATGGTCATGGTGAACCATCTGCAGGGCCACATCCTGGCCAACTTCATCCGGCAGCCCGAGGTTCCCGTCCGGGAGCCCTCCTTCCCCTACCTGTGCCTGCTGGTGAGCGGCGGCAACTCCCAGATCGTGAAGGTGAACAGCCCGCTGGAGTATGAAATCCTGGGCCAGACCATCGACGACGCCGTAGGCGAAGCCTTCGACAAATGCTCCAAGATGCTGGGCCTGGGTTATCCCGGCGGCCCCGTCATCGACCGCCTGGCCAAGCTCGGAGACCCGAACCGTTTCCAGTTCGCCAAACCCAACATCCCCGGCCTGGACTACAGCTTCAGCGGCGTCAAGACCTCCCTGCTGTACTTCGTAAGGGACGAGATGGCCAAAGACCCCGACTTCCTCGAGAAAAACAAGGAAGACCTCTGCGCCAGCTTCCAGAAGACCCTCATCGACGTGCTCATGGGCAAGCTCATCCGCGCCGCCAAGGAGACCCGCATCCGGGAAATCACCATCGGCGGCGGCGTCAGCGCCAACAGCGGCCTCCGCAACCGCATCCTGGAGGAAGGCGAGAAGCGCCATTGGAACACCTACCTGCCCGAATTCAAGTTCACCACCGACAACGCCGCCATGATCGCGGTGGCCGGATGGTTCCAATACAAGGCCGGCGTCCGCACTCCGCTCGACGTCGCCCCCGTCTCCCGCATGGCCGATTTCTAAACCGTGAAGAAGAGCGTCCGCATAACCGCCTGGATCCTGGGCCTGTTCATCCTGCTGCAAGTCGGGGTGATGGTTGTGCTGCAGTCCCCCCGCGTCCAGACCTATCTCGGAAAGAAGGTCATCGAGATGCTCCGGGACCGCATCGACGCAGAAATCACTTTCCAATCGGCCTCCGTGCGCCCCTTCGACGCCATCGTTCTGGACGAGGTCCTCGTAAAGGACGTCGCCCCGACGGTGGAGGGCATGGACACCCTGCTTTACGTCAAGCACCTGAGCGCGCGCTTCTCCCTGATGGGCTATTTCCGCGGGGAGCACATCGCCGTCAGCCGCGCCCACCTGGACGGCGGCTGCTTCAACCTGGTCCTGGAGGAAGATCCCGACCGTCCCGGCCACAGCTCCACCAACCTGCAGCGCATCTTCCGCATGAAGAGCACGCACGAGGGACCGGCCGAGTACAAGTGGGGAGACCTCCTCCAGGCCCGCTCGCTGGAAGTGAGCGACGTCCACTTCCACATGGAGAACCTCCTCACCGCAGAACGCTACGAGCGGGAAGGCATCGTGGTCCCGGAAGGCACCATCGACTGGAACCACCTCAACCTGATCCTGGAGCACATCAAGGTGAACCACCTGCGCATCGTTGACGACCTCATCACCTGCTCGGTCCAGGACTTCTACGTCCAGGAACTGGCTACCGGATTAAGGCTGGACAACCTCAGCGCCAGGAAAGTCCGCGTCGGAGAGGCCAATGTCCACCTGGAGGACTTCCTGGGGCACTTCGGCCCCGGAGACGCATCCTTCCTGGACATCCCTTCCCTGGACATGGACGGCCGCCTGGACGACTACAGCGACTTCGTGGAGAAGATCGGCCTGGACATCAGCCTTCGCGAAGGCAGCTACATCGACATGAGGACCGTGAGCCACTTCGCCCCCCACATGGAGACCATGACCTTCCGCGGCCGCATCCGGGGACGCGCACACGGCCCGGTGAGCGACCTCAACTTCTCCGACATGTTCATCGAAGGCCTCGACGACGAGGTCGTCCTGCGTTTCTCGGGCCGCATGGCCGGCCTGCCGGACGCAGAGAACACCCGCCTGGACTTCCGCCTCCGGGAACTGAGCTTCGGCCTCAAGGACCTCGACGGATTCATCCAGGACTGGGCACCGGACGTAGCCCTGAACACGGACCGCCTCGCCCCCGGCGAGCGTTTCACCGTCACGGGCGCGCTCACGGGCATCCTCAACGGGATGAACTTCGCGGGAGACATCGAATCGGCCATCGGCTCCCTCAAGGCCGATATCACCCTCGCGAACGCCGTCAACCACCGCGCCGGGGCGCTTTCCATCGGCGGAAGGCTGGAGACGAAGGACGTGCAGGCCGGGCGCATCCTCGGCAGCAAGGACCTCGGCGCCGTCACCCTCACCACGGAGATGGCCGCCACCTTCAAGCCGGGAGATATGCGGCTGCGCGTGGACACCCTCGCCATCGACCGTTTCCAGGCGCTGGGCTACAACTACAGCGGCATCCACGCCAGCGGCCATTACCAGGCCGATGACTACCGCTTCAACCTCTCCTCCTCCGACCCGAACCTGCGGCTGACCGCCAGCGCCGTCTATCAGGAGACGTCGAAGAACCGCGACGGCTTCCTCAAAGCCAACCTCAACCTCGCCCATGCGGATCTCCAGGCCCTGAACCTGGACAAGCGGGGCCGATCCCTCGTGGCCCTGAACGCCGGGGCCGATATCACCCGCACCGACGGCCGCGCCCGGGGCCGCATCTTCACCGCCAACACCGTCCTGGAAAACGGGGACGGACGCCGCGGCATCTCCGACATCAACCTGGACATCGACGCCACCGACTCGCTGCACATCCTCTCCCTGAGGAGCGGCCTGATGGATGCCGACTTCGTGGGAGACCACTCCGTCCTGGGCCTGGTCGAAGATGTGAAGAACCTCATCCTGAAAGAGGACCTCTCGGCCCTCGCCACCCGGAAAGTCAAGCCCTACAGCGGGGCTACCTATATGGCCGATATCCGCGCCGGCCGCATGCAGGACCTCCTGGCCTTCATCGCGCCGGGCGTCTATGTGGAGAACGGCACCCAGGCCCGCCTGACCGTGAGTCCGGAGGGTCTGCTGAAAGCGGATGTCACGTCCGGCCGCCTGGCCCTCAACGACCGGTACATCAAGGACCTGAAGATCCACGCCGACAACGACTTCGACGCGTTCACCAGCGAGATCACGGGCTCCACCATCGCCCTGTCCGCCGGAACACGCCTGGACAACAGCCGCCTCACCTTCTTCGCCGACGACAACCAGATCGGCCTGGGTTATACCTTCGACAATTCCGCCGAGGAAGACACCCATGCGGAACTGTACGTCAACGGGGCGCTGAGCCGCACCGACAAGGGCCTCGCCATCACCGCCCGCGCCCTTCCTTCCAACCTGTATTACCGGGGTGAAGGCTGGGGCTTCCGTTCCGGGGACATCACCTACAGCGGCGGCGACGTCACCATCGACGACCTGGAAGCCAGCCACGAGAACCAGCGGCTGCTGGTGGAGGGCGGCTATTCCAAGACCCACGCCGACACCCTGTCCGTCACCATGGACCAGTTCGACATCGCCCTGGCCAACACCATCATCGGAGACCGCCTGCCCAAGCTGGAGGGCCGGGCCACGGGGCACGCCCTGGTGGTCTCTTCGGCATCGGCCTCACCGGGCCTGCTGGCCGGCATCGTCTGCGACTCCACCGCCGTCGGCGGCCGCCGCCTGGGACAGCTCGACATCAGCAGCGTCTGGGACGAGAAACAGCAGCGCTTCAACGGCCAGCTGCGCAACCTGCTGGAGGGTCGCAGCAGCATCATGGCCGAGGCTTCCCTGACGCCCGCCACGAACGAGCTCCAGGCCTCCATGCAGCTGGACCGCTTCGAGCTGGGCTATGCCGAGCACTTCCTCAATACCATCTTCCATGAGTTCAGCGGCTCCCTTTCCGGAGAGATCCGCCTGGACGGCAAGATGAAAGACCTGCGCCTGAGCAGCCAGGACCTCTGGCTGGACGACGGACGCCTCACCCTGGACTTCACCCGCGTGCCCTACCTGGTCAACGGTCCCCTGTCCCTGGACAAGAAGGGACTGCACTTCCAGGACATGTACATCACGGACGGCGAGGGCGGTACGGGTACCGTCACGGGCAGTATCCTCATGAGTCTGTCCCATCTGGACGACATCCGGATGGATACGCACGTCAAGATCAAGGACATGCGCGCCATCGCCCTGCCGAGGGGCGTCAATCCCCTGGCCTTCGGCGACGTCTATGCCACCGGCCAGGTGGACATCACCGGCCCCATGAACAAGCTCACGCTCTCGATCGACGCCACCAGCGCCAAGAGCGGAGAGTTCCACCTGCCGCTGGGCTCCTCCTTTTCCGGCAACAACCGCGAACTGCTGACCTTCCGCGACGCAGGTCCGGCCCAGGAAGAAGACCCTTATGAGCAGATGATGGCGGCCGCCCGCCAGACCCGAAAACAGCAGAGCGACTTCCGCTTCTTCGCCCGCATCAAGGCGACGCCGGAGCTGAAGGTCTGCATCGAAATCGGTGACGACAACTCCCTGAACGCCGTCGGCACGGGTACCGTCGAGCTGGAGTCCCGCTCGGCCCAGGGCACCTTCACCCTCGGCGGAGACTATACCATCCAGGACGGCAACTTCCACTTCAGCGTGCTGGGCCTGGTGTCCCGCAACTTCACCATCCAGGACGGCAGCGCCATCCGCTTCAACGGAGACGTCTGGGATACGGACCTGGACGTGAAGGGCCGATACACCACCAAGGCCAGCCTGTCCAACCTGCTGCCTTCTTTCGAGGACGCCGAGAGTTCCGGCGGCCTGAGCAGCCGCCGTACCGTGCACTGCGGCATCAACATCACCGGCAAGATCCGCAACCCGGAGGTGGACTTCGACATCGAAGTACCGGACCTGAGCCCCATCGCACAGGGACAGGTGGAGAGCGCCCTCAACTCCGAGGACAAGGTCCAGAAGCAGTTCGTGTACCTGCTGCTGGCCGGCAGCTTCCTGCCTACGGATGAGTCCGGCGTTACGTCCAACGGCTCCGAGATGCTGTTCTCGAACGTCACGTCCATCATGACGGGCCAGCTGAACAACATCTTCCAGAAGCTGGACATTCCTCTGGACCTGGGCCTGAACTACCAGACCACGGAAGCGGGCAAGGACCTGTTCGACGTGGCCGTGAGCACGCAGCTGTTCATGGGCCGCGTCATCGTGAACGGCACGGTGGGCAACAAGCAGCTGGCGGGCGGCGCCACGACCAACGAGGTCGCCGGAGACCTGGACATCGAAATCAAGCTGAACCGGAGCGGAACGCTGCGCATGAGCATCTTCTCCCATTCGGCCGACCAATACACTTATTATCTGGACAACAGCCAGCGTAACGGCGGCGGTCTCGCCTACCAGCGGGAGTTCAACTCCATCGGGCAGTTCTTCCGCGAGCTCTTCGCCGGCAAGAAGGAGCGCGAGGCCATGGCCCTGGAAGCCGCCCGCCGCCTGCAGGAACAGGTTGTCCTGGAAATTGACGACAACGGAAAATCCGAAATCAAACATGAGCTACGGTAAACTATATCTGATCCCCACTCCCCTGGGCGACGGGAATCCCGCCGACGTGCTGCCCGCCCCGGTCTTCAACGTGCTGCCCACGCTGAAACGTTACGTGGTGGAAGAGACGCGTACGGCGCGCCGCTTCCTGTCGCAGGCCGGCCTCAAAGGCCATATCGGGGAACTGGAGTTCTACGAGCTGAACGAGCACACCACCCCGACGCAGGTGGATGCCTACCTCACCCTGTTTACCGAGGGGCACGACGTGGGCCTGCTGTCCGAGGCCGGCCTTCCCGCCGTGGCCGATCCCGGCGCGATGCTGGTGGCGCTCTGCCATCGGCACGGCATCGAGGTAGTCCCGCTGGTGGGACCGTCCTCCCTCATGATGGCGCTCATGGGGTCCGGCCTCAACGGCCAGTCCTTCGCCTTCGTGGGCTACATCCCCGCCAAGACGGACGAGCGCCGCGCCGCCCTCCGCAAGCTGGAGAAGCAGTCGGCCGCCGCCCGCCAGACCCAGATCCTCATCGAAACCCCTTACCGGAACGACGCCATGATGGCCGACATGCTCCAGTGCCTGAACGGCAACACGCTGCTTTGCGTAGCCGCCAACCTCACTTTCGAGGACCAATTCATCCGCACCCGCCGCATCGCCGACTGGAAGCAGAACCCCATCACCATCGGAAAAAGGCCCTGTGTTTTCCTAATTCTGTCATTCTGATACTCCTGTCATTCTGAGCGAAGCGAAGAATCTATGAAAATTGCATTTACAACATTAGGCTGCAAACTGAACTACGCAGAGACTTCCACCTACGAACGGGGCTTCAAGGCCGCCGGGTGGGAAGTCGTGCCGTGGACGAAGCAGGCCGATGTCTATCTGATCAATACCTGCGCAGTGACGGAGACGGCCGAAAAGAAGAGCCGCAACCTCATCCGCCGCGCACACAAAACCGCACCGGAGGCCCGCATCGTGGTCACCGGCTGCTACGCCGAGCTCCGCAAGGAGCAGCTCCTCGAAATCGAGGGCGTCTGGCGCGTCTTCGGCGCTACCGAAAAAGGGCAGATCCTGGGACTGGCCGACGCCGAGACCGCCGAGACCCCTGTATTTGGAGCTTACAGTACCGGGGAGCGCACCCGCAGTTTCCTGAAAGTACAGGACGGATGCGATAACTTCTGCGCCTACTGCACGGTGCCCTATGCCCGTGGACGGAGCCGGAACCTCTCCATCTGCGAGTGCGTGAAGATGGCCCGCAACATCGCGGCCGAAGGCGTGAAGGAAGTGGTCCTCACGGGCGTGAATACCGGAGACTTCGGCCGGACCACCGGAGAAACATTCCTGGACCTCCTGAAGGCCCTCAACGAAGTGGAAGGCATCGAGCGCTACCGCATCTCCTCCATCGAGCCCAACCTCATCACCCCCGAGATCGTGGACTGGATCGCTTCCGGGACCAAGTTCCAGAAGCACTTCCATATTCCGCTGCAGAGCGGCAGCGACACGTTGCTGCGCCGGGTGGGCCGCCGTTACGACACGGCGCTGTTCGCTTCGCGCATCGACTACATCCGCCAGGCCATGGAGCGCCCCGGCGAGCCCAGGGTCTTCTTCGGCATCGACGTCATCGTCGGCCTGCCCGGGGAAACCGAAGAGCTGTTCCAGGAGACCTACGCCTTCCTGGAGCGCGTACGGCCGGCCTTCATCCACGTGTTCCCCTACTCCCGCCGTCCCGGCACCCGGGCCGCCGAGTGGAAGGACCAGGTCCAGGACAGTCTCAAGACCGAGCGTGTCGCCAGGCTGGAGGCCCTGTGCGAAAAACTGCATGCAGAATTTGTGGAGGCCAACAAGGGCCTCAAGGAAACCGTACTGTGGGAGTCTTCCGTCAAGGACGGCATCATGGGCGGTTATACGGGAAACTACATCCGTGTGGAAAGGCCTTACGACCCTGCACGCGTGAATACTTTGGAGGAAGTGGAGTTATGACATCTTTGACTTTTCTGGGAACCGGAACCTCGCAGGGCGTGCCCATCATCAGCTGCCACTGCCCTACCTGCAGCAGCTCCGACCCGCGGGACAAGCGCTTCCGCAGTTCGGTCCTGGTCCACATGGACGGCATGACCATCCTGGTGGACGCCGGTCCCGACTTCCGCTCCCAGATGCTGGCGCATGACGTGTGCCACCTGGACGCGATCCTGCTCACCCATAACCACAAGGACCACACCGGCGGCATCGACGACGTGCGCGCCTTCAACTACGTGGACCGCAAGGTCGTGGACATCTTCTGCGAGGAGCCCGTCCTGAAGACCCTCGAGAACGACTACGCCTACGCCTTCGCCGAGCACAAATACCCCGGTTCCCCGGAGTGGCGCATCCACCTCATCGACGAGCGTCCCTTCCGTGTGGATCCCAATAAGGAAGAAGGGGCCCTGGAATGGGTTCATGACAAAGGCTACTTCTACCGCCAGCCCGACGGCAGCCTCAAGCCCTCCGACACCTCCATCCGGGAAGCCTCCCACGAACATCCCAACATCATCCCCATCCGGGGCATGCACGGCGCCATGCCGGTGCTGGGCTTCCGCTTCGGCAATATCGCCTACATCACCGACGTCAACCGCATCCCGGACAGCGAGTTCGCCAAGCTCCAGGGCCTGGAACACGTCACGCTGAACACCGTGGGCTACAAACCGCACCATTCGCACCTTTCTCTGCAGGAAGCCATCGACCTCGCCGGCAGGATCGGCGCCAAACATACCTGGCTCACCCACCTGAGCCACGCTTTCCCGCCGCACGCGCAGTTCTGCGACGTGCTGCCGGAGGGCATCCTTCCCGCTTACGACGGGTTAACGATTACCGACTAAAACCTACACACCTTATGACACAAGAAGTAATGCAGACCATCGACAGCATCCAGGTAACCCTGAATGCCGGTGGTATGAACACCATCAACATCATCCTGGCCTTCGTCATGTACGGCGTGGCCCTGGGCATCAAGCCGCACATCTTCGTGGATGTATTCCGCAAGCCCAAGTCCGTCATCCTGGGCATGATCTGCCAGCTGATCCTGCTTCCGGCCCTGACCTGCATCCTGGCCATCGCCCTCACCGGTTGGATTTCCCCGATGATGGGCCTCGGCATGATCCTCGTCGCCTCCTGCCCCGGCGGCAACATCTCCAACTTCATGAGTTCCCTGGGCAAGGCCAACATCGAGCTTTCCGTGAGCCTCACGGCCATCTCCACGGCCCTGGCGGTCATCCTCACGCCCTTCAACTTCTGGGCATGGGGTTCCCTCTACCTGCACAGCGCGGCGGTATCGGCCGAAATCCCCACCCTGGTCATTCCCCTGTGGGACGTCTTCAAGACCATCTTCATCCTGCTGGGCGTTCCGCTGGTGCTGGGCATCCTTACCAGCCAGTTCCTGCCCAAGGTGGCCGAAACCCTCAAGAAGCCCCTGCAGTGGCTCTCCATCGTCATCTTCCTGGCCATGGTGGTGCTCTCCTTCAGCAGCAATATCGACGCCTTCCTGGTAAGCGTCAAATATATCTTCCTGGTCGTGCTCATCCATAACCTGCTGGCGCTCGGCATCGGCTTCGGCGTGGGTTCCATCGCCAAGGTTCCGTTCCGTGACCGCCGCACCCTCACCATCGAGACGGGCATCCAGAACTCCGGCCTCGGCCTCGCCCTCATGCTGGGCACTTCCCTCTTCGCCGGCTTCCCGCCCCACGGCGGCATGCTGGTCATCACTGCCTGGTGGGGCATCTGGCACATCATCTCCGGCCTCACCGTAGCTACCGTCTTCAACTTCAGCAAGCATGCGTAAGATCTGGGAAAGGGACAGGCTGTATTCCGTCCTTAGATACTATGTAGATTACTGCACCCGGGCCAGCTACAGCCGGCTCACGGTGAAGGGCGCCATCCCCTCCGAGGAAGCCGTCCTCATCTGCCCCAACCATACCAACACCCTCATGGATGCGCTGGTGGTGCTGCAGAGCCGTCACGCCCCCACCGTCTTCGGCGCCCGGGCCGACATCTTCTCGCAGCCGACCGTCGCCAAGATCCTCCGCTTCCTGAAGATATTGCCGATGGTGCGCCGCCGCGACGGCATCCGCAACGTCCTGCGTAACTATGAGACCATGGACGAGGTGCAGGATGTGCTGAGCAACAACACGCCGTTCTGCATGTTCCCCGAAGGGCGCCACACGCCGGGACGCGAGCTCCAGCCCCTGCAGAAAGGAGTGGCGCGCATGGCTTTCCAAAGCGCCCTGGCCCGGCCCACAAAGGTGATACCGGTGGGCATCAACTACAGCAACTTCTTCCGTTACCGTGGCACCTGCGATATCATTTATGGAGAGCCGATTGATGTGAATGCCTTCCTGGCCTCTACAAAAGACATGGCCGAGGGAGCCCGTTACCAGGCCTTCCTGGAAGAACTGCACCAGCGCATGAGCGCCCTCATCTGGCCCTCCTGCCCGGAACCTGCGAAGTTACCTTTCTGGCTTCTTCCCGTCTGGGCGATCTGCGCCGTGCTGTCGCTGCCCATCTGGCTGCCGGCCGAATGGATGTGTAAACATAAGGTTCGCGACCACGCCTTCCACAACACGGTACGGTTCGGGTTCAAACTGATCCTGACGCCGATCGTCTTTGCGGTCTGGGCCATCATCTTCTTCATGACCCTCCCCTGGTGGCTGGCCCTCGCCCTACTCGCCGTTTACATCCCCTCCTACAGCATCTTCTACGATCTTAGGCTGAAATAAGCCATTTCACAGACTAAGATCGTCAGTACATACAATCTTAGTCTGTATTTGGGCTAAATATGAACTAAGATTGTCGTTCTGAACTTCATGGAGTTGTCCTTGTAACGGACGCGGATCTTCTTCCCGTCTAAGGAACGTACGTCGGACGGGATGTCCGTGCTCCAGATATGGGGCGACTTAGACCTTAACATAGGAATGAACAACGGGTTGCCGGAACGGCGGCCCGTTATGGTTTTGTTGAATTCGTACGTTTCCAGTACTTCCGGGGCAGGTTCGGCCGTTCTCTTCAGCGTGATCCAGCCGCGGTGGCCGGGCAGTTTC
>JAEEGJ010025363.1_pt1 | contig 12158 bp, 8 predicted proteins | sample 8958761 | NCBI WGS metagenome assembly JAEEGJ01 (sample SAMN16246546, study PRJNA631951) | gut metagenome | biome: gut microbiome; feature: rumen; material: RS-attached | host: Bos | place: Iran: Karaj | collected 2018-10 | reverse complement strand
TATTAGCATTGTCTTTAAGGTTAACAAATGTGTTCAGCAAAGTGAAGTCGCTTTTGTAGTACCTTGGTTGTGCTTCGATAGTTTCGTCGGTACATTTGAAGTTGAATTGCGGGCATCTGTCGAAACTGTTGCCAGTGCTGTCAACAATCCATAGAATGAATTCGTCGTCGGGAGTAGCACCATCGATTTTTACACCTTTTGTGCTTATGTAGCGATAGTCTGTCATGTAGAAATCAAGGTTCTGATTTTCGATTTCGTAGCCATCTGCAATCTGAGAGTCGAAAGGTGTAAGTGTTAGCAAAGGCTCGTTGTTTTCGATTTTAAGGATACTGGAGAATACGTCTGATTTCTGAGGAATGCTAAAATGTGAAAGGCGATCCTTTAAGTTTACTATCATCATACAGAAGAAGGTTACTGATATTGCAATGATCACAATGGTATACCAGGTGTTGAATCTGCTGATTAACTTTTTTTTCTGCATATCTACTTGCCTTGTTTGGGCTTTGAATTTTTCAATGTAATCCTTGACGTCGGGATAGTCGCCATATGATTTCTGGATGTCGTCGGTATATGCCATCATTTCCTTGGCTGTTATGCCTACGTCTTTAGGCTTGTTTGCCTCCTTTTTCTTTAGCTTTAAGCCGAACGAAAGAAGCATAGGCCCCATCAATACCGCCATCGCTCCAATAATTATGTTGAAAGTCAGAATGCCAGCGAACAATATGATAGACAATGTTATAACTATTTTAGGAACATTATGCTCGATTACATCGCTCATGTTGCGCGGGTACTTGTTTTTGAAGGCAGTAAGTATGCCCTCGTTTTTTTGCATCGTTACCTGGAAATTATTTTTATTTGCGTCCATTTTCTTCGGTTTTAAGGTTGCTTAATTACATTATCATAAAATAATATGCGCTGTCGAGGGCTTGTTTTACGAGTTCGAAGTCGTTGGTAGTTCTGTAACTGACAAAGTTAACTCGGCATTTGCCCTTGCCTTTTTCGATAATGCCTTTGGTGTTGTAAAAGTCGGTACTGTCACCTGCATACACATCCAGCAAAATAGGAGGCAGGTCTGTTATTACTTCGTAGTCCTTTGTAAATAATACTATGCCGAATGGCAAAAGCGTGTCGGCGCTGTGGTTTGCCTGTCCGGTTGACGACAATTCAACATTATCGAGCCTAATCTTGAAATGTGTGATTGCGCTGTCGTTAAGTAGCCAGTTGCGTGATATTATATCGATATGTAGATTGGCAGTAGAATTAGCTCTCAGGTATGGTGTTCTACTTGTGGGGAAGTTGATTTCGTTGGTTGCCTTGATTGTGGTTGTTCGGCTGCTCAGTTCATAGTATTTCTCGAATTCTGTCTTGTTTTCTTCGTACAATATAGGATCTTGGGTGAGAACTTCTTTGGGCAGATTAGTAGTGTCATATTCATATTTATGATGTGGCAACAGGAATGGTATCGGTATAGACACCAAGGTGATCGCCACAAGCATTAGCACGAGCTTGTTGCGGTTTTTCCTTTTGTTTTCCTTTACATCGTCTATCATTTTGCCGAATTGGGCAAGGACTTCTTTTGCTTCATGGTTTTTCCCGTAAAGCGAATCTACATGGCGGGTGTACATTTCGTAGAAGCTAAGGAAAAGGTAGAATTGCGAGTCCTCTTTTGCAACTGGCGATTCTTCAACGTTTCTGTTCTTAAGTCCCCTGAATGCAAGAACGAAGAGTACTATTGATATTATTCCAAAGATTCCCGTAACTGTGTCGCTGACTTCGAATTGCGATATTATAGCCATTAGGAATACAAGTGCACCGACATAAAGCATCACCATTTCTTTTCGGAACGAAAGTACTTCCTTGAAAGTCGTCTTGTGTGTTTTTTTCATTCCGTCGATGAGCTCGTTCATTGAGTTTATAAGGTTCCGGATGTTCAGGTCCGTGTCGGTTTGCTCGTGCAGAATGTGTCCGCAGGTAGGGCAGATGTTGCTGATGAGCGGAAATGGTGTTCCGCAGTCGGGACAGGTTTTCGCATTTTCGTTTGCGATGATATTTACATCGTCGCCCGTAATTGTGCTTGAGTTGCCGTGTCCGCTGCTATGTTTGAATTTGTCGTACTCGTAGCCGCAATAGGGGCAGGTGTCCGAAATTAGCGGAATCTGTGCGCCGCAGCTAGGGCAGTGGTCGAGGTCTTCCTTTGCCATGCTGCTTATTTTTGCCTCCAGCGACTTGTTGAGGTATTCGTTAATCTCTTCGGCGGAAATTCCTTCCTTGATGCCCTCGTTTATTATGGTTTCTCGCTCTACAAAAGTCAGGACTTTGTCCTTCAGTGCGATTTCGGTAAGCTGCTTTATTCTGTCTGGTATTACCATATATTTATATGTTTAAAACGTCAAGCAAAAGTAACAAATATATATGAATCTAGGTTATGTATTGTTGCTGACTAATTGTATGTTTCTCTATTCCTTTGATTTATCATCCGTCTTATTTCCACGACAATAATTCCTATACATCCCCTCCGACTGTTCTGCCATTCGTTTCACCAGTTGCCGTGGCGACTTTACGACAAGACCATCGCCAAAGCCCAAGAATTCGCGGATAAGCTCTCGGTTCCAGATAACTCTGATTACAAAGTCGGCGGAACCGTCCTCGTACTGCTTTATCATCCGTTGCGTCTTGTGGAAAGGCTTTGTGACGATATATGGTGTGTGGTCTGCGCTTGCCCAGAAAACTATGTTCTTTTCTGATTTGTCGTAGAGTGTTACGCCGACAATCTTGTCGAAATATGCAACCGGGTCGAAGTCGGTATTTTCGATGTAGTTCTTCGTATCGCCCATTTCCATCGACTCTATGCGGTCGAGCGCAAGGTTGAGAATCATGTTTACGCCTTTTGCCTTCCCGAACAGGAACCAGCGGTTTCGGTATTCGCGTAGCACATACGGCGAGAAGCGCAACGGATTGGCTTTCGGCGACTTGAATGACTTGTACATAATGTCCAGCGGTCGCTTGGCAACAATGGCATCATACGACATATTAATATAATTAAGTCCGCGAAGTCGGTCGTTCTTCTCAAAAAAAATGACTGGCTGAGTTTTGTGCTGCAACGATGAAACATGGTCGTTCAGGCGGTTTATGACTTCTTCAAGTTCACCGAATTGCGAAAAACCGCTAAGTTGCTTCAGCACATTAATTGCTTCAGTCATTGCCTTCATGTCGAAGTCGGTGATGGGCGAATTGGTTATGCTGAATTTCGGGTCGGAATACGAATAGTACTTGTGGTCGGTTACGACGATTGGTGCGTTGTAGCCGAGTTTTTCGCTACGCATATTCTGGATGTCGAGCTGAATGGTTCGCTTGCTTATTCCGTTCATGTTACCTTCGTACTCGTACAGAGCATCGGAGCAGGCTTCAATCAAGTCTTCTAGAGTCCACAGGCGGTTACGTCTCTGTAGGCATTGGTCGATTGTTTTGTAGCGTATCAACGCGTTTTTACTTGCTGGCATAATCGTGAAAATGAAATTTTTTTGCAAATTTATTAAAAATTTTTCTGACTACGCAAATAGGTTGCGCACTGTGGCTATAATTTTGCGGCGAATTTTAAAGGACACCAATTTAGTAAACCAGAAAAAACGGAAAATTATGGCAGTTTATTCATCACAACTCGATGCCTTTTTCGGCGCTGAAGGCCTTACAAATACCAGCGCCAATTTTATCGCAAACAAAGCGAAGGAGATGTACGAAAACAGCAATAATGTTTTCTTCGACTTTGTGACAAGCGAGGTTAGTGTTATAGGTATGGACAGGAAGGTCGTTTCTCACAAGGGAATGACCAAGGAAGAATTCGACAAGTCCATCGATGAGGTTGCCAATGTCGGCAAACTTAAGGCTCTTATTGCATGGTTGCGCGAGGCAATCAAGGCAAGACAAACAATGGTCGATGCAGTAAAAAATACAGATGTCGAAACTTATGCTGCCGAGTTGGGAATAGAACTTCCGTCTTTGGGCAAACTGATGAAACGTATCACAGAAGATGATGTAATTGCAGAAATGTCGGTTGCTGAGCGTTGCCGTTACTATTACCTTGAGGCGCAATGTGCAAACCTTGGCAAACTGATTCATCCTTCGGGCGATTTCAGTAACAGTATAAAGCTGGCAAAGAAGTCAATTCGCACAGGTCTATCGACAAGCGGCGAAGGTCGTGACATGACAATTACAGAATACACAGCTTCGCTTGATATGGATGCTGTTGACCAGAAGTTTATGGAAATGCAGGAATTGCATCGCAGTTTGCAAGCCGAACTGAACGGCATCAAGCACAAGATTGAAATTGCTTTGGATGAGCATAATTCAAAGGTAATGATGAGCAACCATAAGTCTGCAGAGGAGTTTAACCTTGCAATGAAAAGCATTACCGACAAGGTTGACGAGGCTCGCGACAAGGAGTTGCAACGCATTAGAGGTTTGAAAATCATTATTCCCGATAGCTTGAAGGAAACTTACGAAATGGTTGCTGCCGTTGGGAAAAACAAATAAGGTTGTCTAAAGGGCTGCTGAGCCTGTCTCATGCGGTCCTTTTTAATCTGTGCTGTGGGTACATGTTTAAAGAATGATGGTCCTTACAAAGGACTGATTCTGTAGCATAATTGGGTAGTAAGACCTAACAAACATGTCAGCGCGTCATTATTTAATTATTTGAATGACTTTGCTCTTGCTTTTGATTGACGTGCTGGTTCTTGATCTTGTTTTCGGCTTCGACTCGGTGGTGCTTCACAGCACAGAACAACTTTTTTGAAAAAAAATTGAGTTGCTAGCAGTGTTGTCAGATGGGCTTACCGTGTTGCAAGACATTTGATTTACGTTAGCCGATAAACAGGGTCGGTTGTAAAATCGTTCCTACGCGTATCCTTGTGGAGATTCCGTCAGTCAAAAACGGTTAATGACTATGCTGCGTCGGATATAATCCATGCAACTCAAAAAAATCTGCTTCGCCTGTCGATATGGACGACGGGAGTAGATTTCCTTGGCAGAGCCATAGGCAACATTGGTGCCTTTGAACAAATGTCCTATCCCCGAAGCCTGCCAAGTTTTTTTGATTAAATTTGCAGTTGATTAGAAAAAAATGATAGGGAACGAATTGATACAACATTACAATGGACAGAAGGTCGCGATTGTCTTTACTGGTATTCCGGCATCGGGAAAATCTACTTTTTATAGAAAGTATTTTGAACCTGCGGATTTCAAGCACGTTAACCTGGATACGCTTCGGACAAGACAACGCGAATCGGCATTTATGGAACAATGCGTTTTGCAGAATCGTAATGTTGTGATTGACAATACTAATACAACATTAGAAGAACGAAAAAAGTATATAGATTTGTTCAAGGCAAATGGTTATCGTATTGTTGGAATGTATTTTCAAAGCATACTGAAGGATTGTATTGCACGAAACAAGGCACGTGGAGGAAATGTGCCGCGTGTTGCAATTCCGTATATGCAAAATAGATTGGTGATTCCGTCATACGCCGAAGGATTTGATGAACTTTACTTCGTAAAATTTGATGGAAATGGTGATTTTGTAATTGAAAGTTGGATTGAATAAAACTGAAAGTTATGGATTTTGACGCATTTGACAAGAAAATGAGAGTCTATGAGGAATCTCTCGACCAGATTATTGTCCCTGAAACATATATGGTTGCCCGTCTTGACGGTCGTGGCTTCACGAAACTGACAAAGGAGAAATGCAAATTCGAGGCACCTTTCGACATTCGTTTTCGGGATATGATGGTTGAAACTCTTAAAGCATTGATGGATTGCGGTTTCCGCATAATTTACGGTTATACGGAAAGCGATGAAATTTCGTTGCTGTTCCATATCGACGAGAATTCATTTGCAAGAAAAGTGCGCAAGTACAATTCGATACTTTCGGGGACTGCCAGTGCGTTTTTCTCAATGCAGCTTGGCAAAATGGGCGTTTTCGACTGCAGGATAATACCGCTGCCGAACAAAGAACTGGTTCTTGACTATTTCTTGTGGCGACAGGAAGATGCCAACCGCAACGCCTTGAATTCGCATTGTTATTGGATGCTGAGGAAGAAAGGTGTAAAACCATCGGAAGCACAGTCGCTGATGAGCAAGAAGACGACAGCCGACAAGAACGAACTTCTGTTTTCCAACGGCATAAACTACAACGACTTACCTTTGTGGCAAAAGCGTGGCGTTGGCGTTTGGTTTGTCGATGTGGAAAAGGAAGGCTACAATCCGCGCACGCATCAGAAGACCATTGTAACTCGCCGATCCCTGCAAGCAAATTATGATTTGCCATTGGGTGAGGAGTATGCAAGGCTTATTGAAGGATTGATGGGAATATGAACAAAAAATAAAGTTCAACTTTAGATTTGTTCAGTTGGTTGTTTTATTGTTGATATCTAATGATTTATCTAGTATGTAAATTCACGGAAGTTGTAAATTCCTTCCAATTGTGATTCGCGAGTATCTTCACCATCGTACAAAACTGCAGATTCATGCACACTTCCGCCAAAAATCTTGCTGACAGCCCTGAGGTTCTCAAAGAAATTAGAATTAAAAGTCCTTGATGATTTTATTTCATATAAACCAAATTCGTTTCCTTGTTGTTGGACGAGGTCAACTTCGGTCCCTCGACTATCGCGGTAAAAATAGCAATTGGGCAATTTGCCGGCGTTAAGGTTTGATTTGATAAATTCTGCAACAACAATATTTTCAAAGATCGCACCACGCAATGGGTGTGTTTCTAATTGTCTAGGGCTTTCTATTCCGAGTAAAAGACACAAAATTCCTGTGTCGTAGAAGTATATTTTGGGCGATTTTACCAGCCTTTTGCTGATGTTTGCATAAAATGGAGGCAATTTAAACACAATGTACGATGCTTCCAATACACTGAGCCATTCCTTAATTGTCGGTGCCGAAACTCCAGTTTCGTTTGATAGCGCAGCGAAATTGCACTCAGAACCAACCCTTCCAGCACAGAGTCTGACGAATAGTTGAAATTGAGACAAGTCCTTGACCTTGATTAGCTGGTGCATATCGCGTTCAATGTAGGTGCTGTAATAATTTGAATACAGGCGCGTAGGTGGAGTTTCAAGTGTGTATGCTGCAGGATATAGTCCTTTGAATATAAGTTCATCTGTCGTCATTTCTGAAATCGAACCAAAAACCTCCCCAATGCTAAATGGTGGCAATGTAAAAAGTGAGGCTCTTCCTGCTAACGACTGCGTAACATTCTGCAACATGCCGAAATTGTTACTTCCAGTAAGTACAAAACGCTTGTCAGAGCCTTTGTCGACTGCAACTTGAATATACGAAAACAAGTCGGGCAAATGGTGTACTTCATCAATTATTACTCCGCCTTTTATGTTGTCAATAAACTTTTGCATATCGTCACGAATAATTTCCCTTGTCGGAATATTCTCAAGGTTTACATAATCGTAATCGGGAAAAAGCATCCTGCAAAGCGTAGTTTTGCCAACCTGTCGCGGCCCCGTGATAACTATTACTTTGTAGTATTGTAAATCGTTTTTTATTGATTCTGAGATAGTTCGGTATATATAATCCATAATTTGTACAAAAATAAAGTTCAACTTTAGATTTGTGCAAAAATAATATTATTTTCTGATATATAGAAAATTAACTAAAATTTTTATTTTGGTCTATTAATAAGCCAAAATTAGAAAATGTCAATTTCAGCTTGCAGATAGACTAAAATTAAGCATATTTTATATGGAGTCAAGTATAATTGATTATCAGTTGCTTACAAGATTGTTGCAGATTTTCGGAGGTTATTTTTGATACAGATGCAGATTTTCGGAGGTTTTGTCCTAAGCTAAACTGCCCAACGCTAATGTGCCCTTTTTTACAGAAACATCGCCAGATACAACGGCATCGTTATCTTATTGTCAACCACACCGACATTAGACATACCAAATTTGTAGCCTTTTTCAATGCCCTTCCACATAAGCACGGTATTGAGCGACTGCGACCTGCCTTTTTTAGACTTCACCTCCAACGGCAAAGGACTGGCCCCATGCGTTAGCACGAACTCAATCTCAACCGACGAATCGTCCTTCTTATAGAAATAAAGCGGATACTTCTTCTTGTGTAGAATGTCGGCCATAAGGTTCTCATATATACCACCTTTTGCAGGGCCTTCAAGCGTATCGTCTATCAATGCTGCCTTCATTTCAAAGCCATACATCGAAATCAGTAGCCCAATATCACCCATATATATGCGGAATTGATCATCCCTGATGTATGCCGACAACGGAAACTGCAAGGCAGACAAATTGTAGCAATACGCCACAATGCCAGCATCGCGAAGCCAATCCAAGGAGTTGGCAAATTTCCGCGCTGTTCCGTTATGTTCAACTACCGAATACTGGAATTTGGTGTTTTCCTTCGCCAACTGCTTAGGAATCGACAGGAAACAGCTACGCGCTTTGGGACGGTCTGCCGTTTCTGCATACTTGGCAATGTCGTTCAGATAGGCAGAAATTATTTTTTCCTGCTCCTGATGGACAATGCCGAAATTCTTGGTGGCAAGGAACTGGTTTACAACCGCTGGCATTCCCCCAACCACCATATATTCACGAAGATAGCTTATCATCTTTTGATGAATAGGTTCATCTATCTTTTCTTGTTTCACGAAGTGTTCCTTAAGTGATTCTATCGTATCCTGCGAAAATCCGACTGCCCACAGGTATTCCTCGAAATCAAGCGAAAACATATCGACCTGCCGTTCGTAACCTACAGGAAAAGACGGCACTGCCTTGTAGTTAATGCCCAACAATGACCCCGATGCAATAACATCGTAATTATCGTCTATCGCCCAGAATTTAAGCGATGCCCTTGCTTGTGGGCAAGCTTGTATTTCATCAAGGAAAATCAAGGTCTTGTGAGGAACAAATCGGGCTTCTGGGATATATACAGAAATTCCCTTAATCATTTCTGGCACAGTCAATTCTCCATTGAAAGCAGACTTCAATGCTGGATACTGCTCGAAATTGATTTCAACAAACGATTCGTAATTGTTTCGGGCAAAATCCTCTATGATATATGTCTTGCCAATTTGACGCGCACCACGCACAAGAAGACACTCCTTCTGCTTGGTACTTTTCCATTGTTTTAGATAGTCTGTAAACTTTCGTTTTAACATATATGCCTAATTGTTTGATTGCCGCAAAATTACAAACCTATTTGCAGATTTCCAAAGGTTATTTTAAAAACTTTTGCATATTTTCGGAGGTTATTTTCTTTGTAGATGCAGATTTTTGGAGGTTATTTTGTCGCTGAATGCAGATTTTTGGAGGTTTTGTCAAGTAAATATTGCGGGCAAAGGATACTGAATAAGCACATAAAACGGCAATAGATTCTGAAACAAGTTCAGAATGACATTTGCCGTTTTTTCAATCTAAAGGCATCCCGAATAGGGCAGACCTTTGATATAATCTTCCATCCATTGCCAGTCTGGTTCATATTCACCTTGGGCGTTTAGGATTGCAGGAAGTTTAAGCCTGATTGCTTTGGTGTCACCGACACGACATTGCCGACCATAATTCCATCTATAACCTTCATTGAAATCTATTACAGAAGCAAGGAACAATCCCACATATTTATTTATTGGCACATTGTCCTTTCTTCTTAATATGTTCACATCGCTTGTCGCACAAAATGGTAATGGTTGATAAAAAGCTTTACAATTGATTTTTTCATTCGTTACTGCATATTCTTCAAAATCAGAATCTAAATCAATATATTGTGCAATACCATTATTTATGGCTGTAGCACTAACATAAGGCGTATCTCCAGAAGTGTACTCTTCTGGATAGTGGTATTTACCTGCTTTTACATGAAAAACATTTCCAATATTGAACCATTGCCAATTCCTTACATTCAATTCTAATTTTTTAGCCGACAGAGGATGGTTAGTATAATTAAAAGAATGATAGGGATTGCTACGGCCAATTGTGAAAGCCATATAATCACGCATTTTAATTAAAAAATTCATTTCACATAGCGGTGTATAATCGGTTTCCAAATATGCCTCCGCACACCATTCGTCATCGGAGGAAACACATTTTGTTATACTTTTCCCAACAGCCGTGGATCTGTGTTCATATAAGTACAACCATTCCTTTTCAATAGCTTCCCATTTGTTTTTCACATCCACACGACCGACACCCTTTCGTTTCTCAAAACCATCATCTTTGAAATATCCAAAAAATGTTTCCTTGTCCTTTTTGTGCGGTTTGCCCAAGTCAAATACCATACAGCATGCAACGGCACTCGCACCAGGATAGAACATTTCGGCAGGAAATGAGAAAACCGCATCAAGTGTGTGCCTTTCGAGCATTTTCTGTTTGAAATTACCAATCACTCCATTTGTTTGAATGGCGCATGCCATTGGCAATAAAGTGAGCAGACGACCACGGTTGACCTTTTGTGCAACAAATTCCACAAAGCATAGCCCTTTTGACGGGTCGGTGCTTGTTTTCCCCCATGTTTTGGCAAAATCTTCAGGTACTTGATTCTTTGATGCGTTATAGGGTGGATTCATCAGCACAACATCTGCAGTTGCCTGTTCAATCCAGTCGCCCAATTCAAAGCACGAGCCCCAGCGCACATTTGAATTTCCATCACCATGAATCAGCATATTGGTTGTTGAAAGTCCGTAAACATTTTTGTCGAACTCAATACCATATATCTGATTCTTTTTTATTGCGTTGCGCTCCGCATCTGTTTCGCAGTCGTTAAGTGCCTGCGTCATGGCCTGTACAATAAAAGTTCCAGAACCGCATGTTGGGTCTAATACTCTGGATGTTTTGTAAATGCCCGCCACTTTTGCCATAAAGTGCGATATGTGGTTTGGCGTAAACGCTTGGTTCTTATCTTCGCGAGCGACATATTTGTTGAATGTGGTAAAGAAATAGCTCAGAATATCGTGCCCCTCGCGACTTGCTTCGTTTATGTACGGTACAATGTTTATCTCTATGTAGTTCAATATTTTCTCAAAGTTCTCAGATTTGATTTTCTCAACATTTTGGTCTTTTAGGATGTTTTCATGCAATATCACAATCTTATCAGCTTTGTCAAGACTACCTTCCAAAAGCCTTCCCAACACTTCTTTTATTCCTGCAATTATCTGTGCAGTGCTTAATCCTTTGTAGTTCAAACCATTCTTTAAAGCAAGCAGACAAGTGCCAACAAACTGGCTACGAAGTTTTTCGGCTATTCCGTTGTCGTGAAGCAAGCGGTTGAGTTTAGATGTGTTTTCAAGAACCGCTGTTTTGTCGTTGACATTCTTAGGTTTAAAATAGTCAACATATTCTGCAAACGATTTCAGTTTGCGGTCATCAAGTTCTTCCTCATCACCGTTTGTTATTTTCCATACTTTAATTTTATCATCATTGGTGTTGGCTAGAATTGCAATGATTTTTGTTTGTGCCGACAAACGTTGTTCAAGCGCAACATAATCAAACAGTTGTTTTTTGTCTTTGGGTTTGAAGTTCTGCTTTGTTTCTATCAGAACGGCAACTTTTGTTGTTTCGTCATAGAAACGAATATCTAAAAATTTGTGACCGCTGATGTTTTCTTCGAGAGCTTTGGCGTAACTGAATTCTCCGTTTTCTAGATTGCTGGATTGATAACTTCTTCCTACACAATCAATCATGTTTATTCGCTGCATTTCTGTTATTTCTTTGGTCTTTGCTTCAAACCCTCACCTCGCATAAGCCCAAAAGAAAAAGGCGGAACCATTTCGCTTGTTGCTTATTCAACTCCGTCAGCCGACCAAAGCATTGTAGGTAAATAAGCACGAAACGGCTCACGCCCTAAAGCGTGAACCTCTCGCATCTTTATTCTCACCTACTTGTAATATTTGGTCGTTTACGGAGTTAGAGAATAAGAGCGTAAAGCTCAGAATGTTAATATTTTAATTTATCTACTTCAAAATTTTCGTTTTTTAGTTAATACCTTAATTATTTTGATTGCCAAAAATAGAAAAAATATTTCAATGCGATGATATGTTATATGTTTTTCATTTCTAAATCCCATTCCGCCACATTGTTTCGTTCAAATGTGTGCGACCTCGCAGAGGTCGTTTCCTTTATTACCTTTATGTTCTATAGATA
>JAEEGJ010025362.1_pt1 | contig 12158 bp, 7 predicted proteins | sample 8958761 | NCBI WGS metagenome assembly JAEEGJ01 (sample SAMN16246546, study PRJNA631951) | gut metagenome | biome: gut microbiome; feature: rumen; material: RS-attached | host: Bos | place: Iran: Karaj | collected 2018-10 | reverse complement strand
CCAGTCATAAACCTGATACTTTGCAGATGAAGATCCGCAGTTCAATGTTAAGATTACCATAAAAATTATCTCCTAAAAAAAGATGTCCGACTGAGTCGGACAATGACAAGATGTTTTATTATAAAAAAATTAAATGAGATTTTCAATATTATAGATTGCTTCGCTTCGCTCGCAATGACGAAAGTGTCATTGCGAGGAGCGTAGCGACGTGGCAATCTACTTCTTCACTATGTTTTCAGAGTTGTACTTCGGTTGTTTCTTATACAAGTATTTAAGCGGATGCAAATCGAAGGCGTTTACGTACCAGCCGCCTACTTCTTTTAAGTCTACGATGTTTGAAGATACGGAACGGTAGAGCGGAAGAACCATGCCCTCGTCCAGGAGGATGTTTTCGGCCTGGCCAAGAAGATTCAGGCGGTCTGCTTCACCGGCAGTAGCGGCCTGGTCTAATAGAGAATCGAACTTTTCATTTTTCCAGCCGGACTCATTCATGGTTGAGGCGCCGCGGAAAAGTTCGAGGAAAGCGAGAGGGTCAGCGAAGTCGCCAATCCAGGACGTAACAAGAATGTCAGCATCAGCCGCAGCTACCGTAGAATAATAAAGGTACGAAGGAACAGTTTTAATTACCAGTTCAACCCCAAGCGGAGCGAACGCTTCACTTAAAAGTTTTTCGTCCTCTTCAGAAAATTCATTTTCAAAAACGTGCATTACCAGAGGAATCACCTCTTCCTGAGAAATGCCGTATTTAGCACGTGCATCCTTCATTTTGAGGCTGGCTTCAATTTCATCTGTGTAATCAAAACCGTCAATCTGAGGATAGCCCGAAAGCGGATAAACCAGAGTTGTAGCAGGAATCAGATATTTTTTATGGATAGAGTTCCATGGAAAAGCCTCGAGCACAGCGTTACGGAATTCCGGATAATCCCAGACACGAGAACACTTGCTGTCTACAGGTTTACGGCTGCTCATCTTAAAATAAAGGTAGCCGGTTCCAAAAGTTGCGCTGATCTGAATTGCAGAAGGATCCAGCAGCTTAGACTGATTTACCTGACCGGTTACCCAATCAACCGCGCCGGTGTTGTAGTAGAAAGTATTATCATCAACATTATCAGACTGCACAAAAGTAATGCGCTCAAGAGTAACATTGTCTTTATCCCAGTAATAAGGATTCTTTCTCAAAATATATTTGCGGTCTGCAACAATCTCAAGTTCGTAAGCGCCACTGTAAACTTCCGGATTACTGTGAGTAACAGAGAAGGCTGTATGGCACAAAATCTTTGGAAGATAATTTGCAGGATTATTCAGATAGATTGAAAGCACATTTTCTGCAGTGGCATAAATGCCAACTTCATCGTAGTTGCCCTGCCCTGTTCTAAAAGCTTCTGCACCGCGGACAATATCCAGAAGCGAAGAATATGGAGAAGCCGGATTTGCGAGCATTCTAAGCCAGCTATCGCGCACAGCCTCCGCCGTAATTTTTTCACCATTGCTGAAGCGCGCATCCTCGCGCAGCGTAATAGACCAGCGCTTTTTATCACGTGAAATTTTAAACTCTTTTGCGATTGCATACTGCGGCTCCAATGAAACCGGACTGGTTGTAAAAAGCCCTTCATAAAGTCCGCTCAAAAGCTGAGAGTCACTCGAATAATTTGTAATCTGAGGATCAAGCTCATGCACACGAACAGACTCTACAATTATAAAATTCTGCTGCAGTTCCTGAGGAAGTTTTTCTTTCTGTGAAGCCGCATTCTGTTCTGCATTTTCCAGTTCTAAAAGTTCTTCTGGAGTAAGCTCGTAATCGTGATTATGGTCGGGATCATATTCCTGTGAAAATACAGGATTTAAAAAACAAGCAGCACATAATAGTGCTGCACAATATTTTTTGAATTGTTTAATCATTCTCTGAAATTCCTAATTTACGCATTTGCTCTGATTCTTCTTTGAAAGAAACATATTCGCCGCGTTTCTTATTAGCATTTATTATGGAATTACGCAAGGCAGAAAGTTCAATCTGCATACCCTTTACGCGGGTTTTGAACTCAGAGTCAATTTCATTCTTGAAGTATGCATCCAGAGAATTGATGATAACAAAAATCGACTGAATTTCTGAAATCTGCTTATTAACAAAACTCAAAATTGCATCTTCATTTGAAGTACTGATTTTCTGATATTCAACAGCCTTCATTCCAATTCCATTATAAATACGTTCCTTGTGAGTAAGGTCTGTAAGGAATTCATTTACATTGATTTTCTGAACGTGCTCAGCTCCAGTCTTAGCGTCCTTTACAGGAACATTACAGATCCTTTCCTTCTCTTTAAGATTCAAAGCTTTTTTGAGAGCAGCAATCAGTTTATTAAAGAAAGTATTTTTCTTCTGGAATAAGAGATTAAAGTTTTCTACAAGCTTTGCATTCAGCTGTATAAGAGTTGGAGCAATTGCACCTACTGCAAGAACTGCCTGCATAAGCATTTCTTTTGTATCAGGCCCAGCCTTTTTCTTTTCTACAGGCTTTGCCGCATTTTTAATTGCAAGACGTTCAAGAACTGCAGCCTGCTTCTTTTCTTTATCAGGACCGTGGTCTTCTTCAATAATCTCATTTACAAGATCATTGTATAAAGTTTTCTTTCCGGTAACCTTTGTATAAAGTCTCTTGATTTCTGCAAGCTCGCCTTCTGCAGACTCTGCTGCCTTTGCCTTATTAAAATCAGGATGCTCAAAAAGATCTTTACGAAGGCCGCCCTTATAAAGTTCGCGCTGGAAAACTCCAAGCTCATTCAGCATCTTTCCAATTACTTTTACTGTCTGAGCACATTTTGCAACGCTGTCGTTAATCATACTCTGAACAACACTTGGAGCACCGTTTTTAGCGCTGTTAATTGTCATTGCAAGAGCACGGGTATTCATACGGGCATTGTTCATAGAAAGGTCATCCCATTCAAAAACCTTTATGAACTCAATCATCTTTTTAACATTCTGCAGAGTGAAGTTTTCTGTAGAAAAGCGGAAGTAGGTACAGATAAAGTCGAGCATAGTTTCATAATCAGAGAAACGTGCTCCAAAAACATTTGGAATGTCGCTTTCAGCAAAAGGTGTTGATTCAGGTACAACAATCTGAGAAATCTTTTTATCCAGACGATAAGGATCCGGATTAATAAGAGACTTCTTTACAAAGCTGTCATAAAGATTCTTAACGCAGGTATGCAAAAGCCTGTACTGGCCAAGCAACTCCTGCAGACATTCTGAGTTATACCATTCCTGTTTTTCACTGAGAGCTTTTTGCAGCTCTTCACTAAAGTTTTCCACTTCCATTCTTCTATTATCGGCAGAAAACCCCAATTACTTGCCTAAAATTTTCACAGGGGTGCCAGGAACTACAGATTCGAAATTCACCTCAAGTCTGTTACCATCCTTGTCTTCTCCAACTACAAAATAGAAAGAATCATCTTCTGCCCGGAATATTTTTCCTTTGATAGTTTTATCTGCCTTAAACTCTGCATCGGCTCCAGCTTCTGTAATCAGATAGCGTGCCTTGCCGGTAACATAAATTTTGATGCTGTCATAATCAGTTGCAGACACAAGCACTGCACTGGTTTTTGCAAGCCCCAGCAGAGTTTCATAAGACTGCTCATAATACTCCTGCTGCTGCGAAATCTGTTTACGGCTTTCTTCCAGTTCGTCGGTAAGGCTGTTGATTTTTCCGTTAAGCTGCACGGTCTCGTTATAGAAAGAAATTGTTGTATCAGCAAAAGCAGAACTCATTTTATTTACAAGCTTATGAGAAGCCGCTACATAAGATGGAATTGAGTTCTTCTGAGGAATGCCTGCAACTGTCTTATCAAGATATTTATAATCATCATAAATTTTCTGATAATCGTTTAAAACAGAAATAACCTTTTGGGAATTAATTCCTCTCTGACTTACTGTTGTGCCCGCATTAAAATCAGCAAAGCCTGCAGACTTTGTACCAGAAATAATTGAGCTTGCCTTTGCATCATTAAGATTAGGATCGAGCAATGCAATTTCTGCCTGATACTGTGCCGACACATTACTTACTGCAGTGCGCATCTCTTCGGAATTACGCCTTTGTGTATCTGAAAGTTTTTTGTCCAGCTCTGCAATACGACTTTCATACTGGTCTTTAATCTTCTGCTGCTCAAGTTCTTTTACACGGCGCTCGCTGTCCAGTGCCTTTTCTTTTTCTTTTGCTGCCTGAACCTTTGCCGTATCAAATTCTGCAAGCTGACTCTTATACTCCTGCACTTCTTTTTCAGCAATCACAATCTGACCATCATACTCTTCATGAATTGCCGCAACTGTCTCTTTGTATTTCTTCTCTGCTTCTTCAACAAGCTCGCCGCGTCTCTTTTTTGTAAGGCGTGTCATTGAGTCAATTACAAAGATGTCGTTTGTGCGGGCATCCTCTGCAGCCTTAAGCTTTACAGTCATGTCGCTTTCAATTGTCGCAAGATTTTTTACGGCATTGTCATAATTTGTCTGAGCTGCTCCAACTGTGTTCAAAAGATTTTTAAGATTCAAATCATCAAACGCAGAAACGCTTACGGTAATTTCTTCATTGTGCGCAGAAATTGTTTTAATCATGATAAAAGCAATTAAGAGTACAACAAGGAAAGAACCTATAAGCATAAAGGACGTAAAAGGCGAATGTCGCTTTTTTGTCTTTGCATATTCTTTTTCAATATTATAACTCTGCTCTGAAGAAGTATGATGAATGCGTTCCAGCTCCTTACCAAGAAAGAGCATTACTTCTTTATGGATCTGATTTGATCTCTGCTCGTCTGAGATTTTTGTTATTTTGTTGTCATTGCCCATATTCCACTCCAATCTGCAGGTGCACCTTTTGTACCCATTCGCTCAAGGAATACCTGAGTGACATCCAGTTCAAGTCCTTTAAATACCTTGCGTGCAGTTTTCCAGTCGCCTTCGTAATAAGCCTTCAAGCCTTCTTCAAACTGCTGATATTGAACAAGCAGACTCTCGTCCATTTCGTTTGTGTCGAACGGGAAGTAAATTTTCTTTCCCTTTGTTTTTCCCTTTACCTGAACAGTATCAATTTCAATAAACTTATAACGTGCGGTTTCTTCACTCACTTCATTTTTGATTGATTCAGAAACCACAACCGGAATGTGATAGATTCGAGTAAGTCCTTCAAGGCGGGAAGCTGAGTTTACAGTGTCTCCAATTACGGTGTTTGTCATGTGCGACTGGCGAGGATCTTCAAAGTCGTTACGTCCGATTGTTCCGTAGAAAACCTTACCGCCATCAATACCAACACCAACATCAACCATTACAGCCTGGAAAACTTTTTCCTCTGATTCTGTAAGCTTACGGGTCTTTTCTATTTCTTCACGGCGGGCAAGCATTTCCTGACGGAGCTCTGCAGTAGCCCTTGTAATGTTCCATGCAGAAATAACTGCGTTGTATGCCTTTGAACGTTTTGAATCGAGGGTTCCATAAATTGCAAGAATAGCATCACCAATAATCGAACCAACAATTCCCGAGTTCTCATGAACGTTATGAATTACACGATTGTAATGAACATTCAAAACTTCAATGATATCGTTACCCAATGTTTCTGTACGGTAAGTAAAGCTCTTTACATCTGAGAAGAGCATTGCAAGGTCTCTCTGTTTTCCTTCAAGACCAACGTCGCGGCCCGCATAAGCCTTGGCAACAATATCCTTTGAAACGAATTTCTGGAAGGTATCAAGAAGATTGTTTACCTGCATTGAAAGCGCATTGAACGAAGCGGCCATGTAAGTAACATCGTCGTTCGGCGCCTTTGAAATATCAATAAGCTGCAGCTGTTTTTTCTGCTGCATTGTAATAAGGTCGTCTGTGAAGGAACGAAGTCCGCGGAACTCTCTGCGAATAATTATGTAGCCCACTACAACGAAGAAAAGTGTAAGTGTGATAATGAGGATAGAAATAATCAGATAAACGCGATAATTATTTTTTTGAAGGTCGGTACGCATTTCGGCACGGACAATAAAATAATCCCAGTCACTCTGATATTTATAAACACCAAAGTAGTCGCCATAAGGACTGCCGAATGAAATTGAGCCCTCCTCTATTCCCTGTTCGCGGTTTGTATTTAAAAGCTTAAGAGCAGTGACATCAAAATCAGGCCAAACGGCAAGCTCATTTGCATCTGAAAAAAACTGGAACTGTCCGTCCGGGCTCACGCCAAGCGCAACACTGTTTGCATTTGTAAAACCTGTTGCCGCAACCTTGTTCAAAGCTTCAACAGTTTCTGCTCTGTTTCCCGAATATAAGTAAATCTGATATTGATTTGAAGAAGTACTGTAAAGCTCCTTCAACTGGCTTACCATAATCGTATTATTCAAATTGATAATCTGTCTCTGGGTAAGCTGAAGAGAAATAAAATTCGTAATAAAGTTTGAGAGTAGAATCAAAACAATAAAGACGACGAGCATCTTTAACCCAATCGGGATAATCCGCGTTTTGCCTACTCTGGAAAAAAACTGAAACTTGCCAGCCATTGTTTCCTCCACGTGTAGTTATGCTTTCTCCGGGATTACTTTTTAAACTGATTATTTTGAATTGATTTTAAATGATTTTCGCAAACGTTGTAGTACATCCTAATTATAAATGAATTGCATAAAAAACGCAATTTTTTTATAGTATCTTCTATGAAAGAAAAAAAATCGAAGTCAATTGTAAAGTCAGGTCTCCTGCTTACACTGATGACTTTTGCTTCCCGCATCATGGGACTTGTCCGCGAAATGACAAAGGCGTCTTTTCTTGGAACCGGACTTTTTGCCGACAGTTTTTCTGTTGCCTTTATGCTTCCAAACCTGTTCCGAAAACTCTTTGCCGAAAACGCAATCTCTGTTGCCTTTATTCCAACCTTTAAAGATTATCTTGCACAGGAAGATACCCTCGAAAACAAAAAGACAACTCAGGAATTTCTTAATGCAACCCTCACTCTTGTAACCTTCCTTACTGCCTGCGTTGTTTCACTTGGAATTATCTTTGCACCTTTTATCATTCCAATTTTCTGTAAAGCTCCGGCTCCAGATGTAGCTGATTATGCCGCAAAAATGGAATATTACCTTCTTGAATTTAACGAAACTACTGTTCTCACAAGAATAATGTTCCCTTATCTGTTTTTGATTTCGGTAGCAGCCTTTTTCCAGGGCGTTTTGAATACCTGCGGTATTTTTGCACCAAGCGGATTTACCCCGGTTATGTTCAACGGACTTGTAGTTCTTACAACTTACATTCTGGCTCCTCATACTTCAAACCCGGCTCGTGCTATGGCAATTGGTACCCTTTTTGGAGGTTCTGTTCAGGCAGTGTTCCAGTGGCCGTTTGTCCGCAAAACCGGCTGGAAAACCGGACTCACTTCTCTCAAAAAGGCTTTTACAAATCCTGGAACAAGAAAAGTTATGGGACTGCTTGCTCCAACAATTGTAGGAATTGCGGCTTATCAGCTTAATGACACTGTTTCTACTGCGCTTGCAAAACATGTAGGTCCTGGAATTGCTTCGAGCCTTCAGTACAGTATCCGCCTTCAGGAACTGATTCTCGGCATTTTTGCAGTTTCAATCGGTACAGTAATTTTGCCTGATCTTTCGGGCTTTGCAAATAAAAAGGACTGGGCTCAGTTTAACACAATGCTGCTTCAGGCAATAAAAATCATGACTTTGATTTCCATTCCGATTACAGCTTACTCGCTGATTTCCGGCCGCGAACTGATTTCCCTACTTTACAAAAGAAATCAATTTGATGATAATTCTGTGGCTATGACTCTTGGCATTTTCCGTTTCCATATTGCCGGTCTGCTTTTTATTGCACTTAACCGAATTATGGCACCAGCCTTTTATGCACAGAAAAAGCCAAAGCTTCCAACTATTGCAGGACTTATAAATTTCGGCTCAAACATTCTGCTTGTATTTATTCTTTCAAAACCGATGGGCGGAAACGGAATTGCACTTGCACTCAGTCTTGCAAGCCTTTTGAACACAGCCTTCCTTTTCATCTTTATGAAGAAAATGGAATCTATTGAAGTTGGCCGCCTTGCCCGTGGCACTCTGATTTATGCACTTAAGATGTGTGTGCTTTCTGTGATTGCCGCAGTGCCAACTTATTTTGTTCACAATGCACTTACCGGCCTTTTCGAAGGCCACGGAAGCCTTATTGCCTACGGCGCACCGGTTGTAATCTCGGCCCTGCTGTTTGCAATTATTGGAGTACTTGAACTTGTAATTACCAGAGACGAAGTTATCAGCGTTATACTAAAGAAGGTTAGAAAATGAAAACTTACACAAAAGAAGAACTTGAAAAAATCTATCGCAACCGCCGCAATATACTGGCAGCTAAAATGCGCGAAACAGGTACAGGTGCCTGTGTATTCGTAGACAGCGAAGAGCACCGCGATCCTGCTGTTGCTTATTACACAAATCATGCAAATGATGCAGTACTCGTTGTATTCAGCGACGGCTACAGCGTACTCATTGCCTGGGATGAAAACCTTGCAAAGATGAATGCATTCTACGACAAGCTTGTTCCATACATGCGCTACAAGAACGAAGCAAAGGATGCAGTAAAGGCAATTCTTAATGCCTGCTACACTCATGGAGATAACAGCAAGGTAGAACTTCCACCTTATCTCACATATCCGGATTATCTTAAGTTTATTGATGCGCTTGAAAATTACGACTGCCGTTGCAAGGAAGACGGACTCCACAAATTTGTAATGGACTGCCGCATGCTTAAAGATGAGTACGAAATTGAATGTACAAAAGAAGCTGCCCGCGTTGGCGACCTCATCATCGACAAAATTGAAGCAGATATCAAAACAGGAAAAATCAAAACAGAAACTGATGTTGCACTTTTGATTGAAAGAATGCTCCGCGAAAACGGATGTCAGCGCACTGGCTTTGACACACTTGCAGCAGGTCCTTCACGCAGCTTTGCAATTCACGCCTTCCCTGGCTACACTGCAGCAGAATGGCCTGCACAGGGACTTTCTATTCTGGATTTTGGTGTTGTTTACAACGGCTACACAAGCGATACAACTCTTACAGTTGCAAAGGGACCTTTAACAAAGGAACAGGAAAAGCAGCTTGAACTGGTTCAGAAAGCTTATGATGAAGCTCTCAAGCTTTACAAACCTGGAAAGCCAATTATTGATGCAGCTAAAAAATGTGATTCAGTATTCGCCGCTGCAAAACGTAAGATGCCTCATGGATTGGGCCACGCAGTTGGTCTTGAGATTCACGAGCCTCCACGCGTAAATATGCGCGCAACTTCAGACATGCTTTTTAAACCTGGAATGATTTTGACTTGTGAGCCTGGTCTTTATGATGTAGAGATTGGTGGTACTCGTCTTGAGAATGATGTCCTCATCACCGAAGACGGCAATGAGGTAATTTCTCACTCAAGAATTATTAGAATATAGAATACTTTGCATTCACTGTGAATTCGAGGCCATGTGCGAACTCTCCGCCATGGCCTTTATTATTGAATACAAAAGTATATGCCGCAGCCCCGCCAGCACTTAAATTACGCATAAAATAATATTCGCCTGAAATGGTAATTCTGTTTGTGTACTGAACTGTTTCGGTAAGGCTGTTAGAACGCATTGCACGGGTTTTCTCAGCAACATCATTTCCATCAGCTTGTTCCTGAAGGTAAATTGCCTGAGGGTAATAATATTCAAGCTCTTCATGATTTGGATTTTTCTTATTAAACAAACCAAACGAATTAGTTCCGTGAGCCATAAAAAGATATTTGAGTCCTGCATTAAACTTTGCAGGAATTTCATATTTTGCAGAAAGCTCGCCACCCAAAGCATCTGGGCCAAACGGAGTTCCTATCCAGCTTGCAATTCTTCCGGCAGCATATGGGGCATCACTGTTTTCACGAACGCGTGCAAGTGAAGCTGCCTGAGTCTGCTTAAGATAGCAGAACGGAGTTGTATAGATTCCTTCAAGAGCTGATGTAAGATAGCCCTCGCCTACAGGAAGAGAAACTTCAGTTCCAAGCTGATAAGCAAAAGAATCTGGAACAGAATAATCTTCATCATTATTTAATTCTACAGAAGACTGAATCTCGTTCTGAGCATACATTCCATAGATTCTCAAATACTTACATGGAGTAATATCGAATGACCAGCCAAAGTATGCGCAGTAATGTGCTTCTCCATAATACTTCTTTTCTTCTTCACTGGCATACTGTCTCCAGCCAGAAAATGCATGCATAAACAAAAGAGGATTCAGATAGCGAAGTTCAAAATCACCGTCTACAAGAGTTCCTTCCATAATGCCAAGCTTAAGCCAGCTGAAAGGAACTATTTCTGCAGAGTGCATGTAGTAGAAACGCGAAATATCAACCTGTGCAACATCCATTGTGTATTTTATTCTTGGAGAATAAAGATTCAGCTGGGCATAAAAATCTGTCTGGAAGGTTGAATTGTAAAGAATGCTTCCTGTTTGTGTGCGGCCAACTTCAAGTCCCTGGCGGCCAACATTAAGCTCTGCACCCCAGCCGCCAAAACACTTACCAATTGAAGCATTTGCATTGAGCGGCCACATAAAAAACTCCGCACCGTTATTTCCGGTCGGAATGTTTGTTGCATAAAAATCTGAAGTAAGTGACCAGAAAGGACCAGCCCCTGCATAAGGCTCTACACTGATATAAGCAATTTCACCAAAATCAAGAATGAAAGGAAAAACTGCAACAGGCTCTGTGTAAACTGTTCCCATTGCCGAAGTAGAAACATAATTGTCTCCGGCATCTGTGTAGGCCGAGGCATAAGTCCAGTCTACATCCGGATTAGTTCGGATTACACCAACAGGATTCAAAATTGCATTTGCTGTAAACTTTGCCCCGTTGAAATCAAAAAGAAATTTCTTTCGCTCAAAAAAACTTTCAGCAGTTTCGTAAAGAGCTTTACCTGCATCAGAAAGGCTTTCCTTATCAATCTGCTGAAAATTAAGATACAGCTCGGAAACAGTTAACGGCGCATTATCCAGAGTTGAAGATTTTTTCTGCTCAAGATTCATGTAATAAAGAGCGTCATAAATCCAGTGGCCTGCCGGAATTGCCTGCTGAGCACTGTAAACCTGCGCAAAAGAAATTGCTGAAAATAAAACAGATAAAATCAGCAGTTGAATAATTTTTTTCAATTTAGTTTCCTTTTTACTTCCCTTTTATTATCTTCCAAAGAGTGTGATTGCCAGAGTTACTACACCACCAACCGAAGACTGGTAATCTCCTTCATTCACATAGAAGTTGTCTTCGTTTACACTAAAGCGGTCATCGCATTCATAAATGCTTACAGACTCACCTTCAATTGAAGTGAAGTAATCATAAACTACGCCGGCTGTAAGAGAAACCTTCATAGGAAGCTTTGCCTTGATTTTGTAAGAACCAGAAAGAGCCCAGATGTGAGACCATTCATAAGCTCCATCAAAAAGGAAGTTCTTTCTTAATTCACCACGGCCACGGCGAGGAAGCTCAGAATAAAGGTTACTTCCAGGAATAGACTTATCACCAAAATCTGCACCATGACGAATCAGCTGATACTGGAAGGCAGATGTAGAATTTGCATCAGGTTTACAGTCAAACTTTAAAAGAAGTTCATCAGAGTTTGGCTGGAGGTAATAACCAATAGGATATCCGTTGTTTGAATAATTTTCGTTGATGTAACCTGCATACCATGGAGTTCCATTAATTGACTGGTGGGTATAGCAGTAAGGTTCAACTCTTGTATATCTGAAAGAGAAGTTACCATATGGCACTGCTTGTGGAAGGGCAAGCTTTCCACCAAGCTGGAAGGCATACATAGCGCGTGTGTTTTTCCAGAACTTTGTAAGGAAGGCATTAAGCTCATCAAGATAGAAAGAGAACCAGCCGTATCCAACTCCAGGATAACGGATTTTCATGTTTCCGAACAAAGCAAGGTTATCGTAATCTCCAACATCATTCTGATAAACAACTCTATCAATCAATGGGAAAGAATATCCAAGTTCAAAACGCTTTGGCCATACACATGAGCTGCCAAAATCAAGATGAACATACTTAAAATCTAAATCAAGTTCGGCAATAGAGAAGGCATTCTGGAAATAATGATAATCTTTGTATTCGTCATCATTATAATTATTTTTTT
>JAEEGJ010025361.1_pt1 | contig 12158 bp, 12 predicted proteins | sample 8958761 | NCBI WGS metagenome assembly JAEEGJ01 (sample SAMN16246546, study PRJNA631951) | gut metagenome | biome: gut microbiome; feature: rumen; material: RS-attached | host: Bos | place: Iran: Karaj | collected 2018-10 | reverse complement strand
TTTTTTTGATTTAATACCATTTTGTGACGTAAAATCATGATTTGCCTCATTCTCCATAAAATTCTTATCGATAAAAATGGATGTAATAAATCTGTTCGCACTTATGAAGATTGTGAAAGGTGAAAGCACTTTTTCATAAGATATTATGGGAAATATGGAAAAATATTCGTGGATAAGAACTATAGCAGAAATGAGGAAAAAAAAATAATCAATGATAATACCGAATGTTGCTCCCTGTTACCTGTACATTGTTCTGGGGATGAGTCCCATAGGGAAGGACTACGATTCGCATCTGGGGACAACGGAAGAACATGTCGTAGCAGAAGTTTTTGCGCTTTGCAAAAGACAGGAAAGTATAGGTCCCATCCTCATTTTTGCGCAAGCGGTGTCCCTTACAACGCTTGATCCTGTATTTCCTGATGTCTTTCCAGTAAGGTCCTGTCCTTTCCTCGCTCTCTTTCTCGTTGAGGCGATAAACTGCCACAGGGAAAGAGCCAGAACGGATGTAGTTGCGGTCATAGGCCTGCGGAGCCATTCCACTCATGTCCTGAACGTCATTTGTAACGGAATGCAGCCCTACCACCAATTCCTTTTCAGCATCCTCCAAAATCAAATAGGGTCTGTCATCGTTTACGATATTTGCATCCAATAGTTCCAATCTCGATAGTCTGCCCTTTCCTCCATCTCCTCCTGCCATGCGTCTAAGCGTCAGAATATCTGTTGAGTTCAGATTACCCTTTATCTCCAAGTACGAACAGGTATCCTGCTGCTCCTGAGTAAGCAATTCTGCCAGTGTGCCAGCATCCTTCACACATACAACGGTTTTTCCTTCTCCCAGATAGTAGTTGTGGGTGAATGGGATGGTCACTTCCACCAGACTCTTGACGGCAACAGTATTCCCGTTTGTGCCTTGGGTTGTGGCAGGTTCCCATGCAGGCATGGATTTTATCAGACGTTTCACCTGACGCACAACACGCTCTTTCGCATTCTTCGGTTTGATCACTTTACTGAACACCGCTGTTCCGTCTTCTTTTATCAGGAGCTCGGCTACTACACAGAAATCCTTCCGACTCTTAAAGGAGCCTGTATAATCCACACTCTCACGGAAGAATTGCTGCAATGCCTTGTCCCCACCAGGGAACTGAGCATCACGAACTTCCTGGGCGTAACTGCAGCAGAGGAAACTCAGGAAGAAGAGGCTGAATGAAATTCGTTTCACCATATTGTATTCTTTGTTGATTCACCAACTAAGACGCAAAGATAGTGAAAATGTAACACGAAAAAGAGAGTTTTTTTGCAAAAATAACTGTTTCTTTGACATGAACGGTTCTGCATTTGTCGCTACTGTGTATTATGGTTTAATGTACTGAATTCATGTATTATTGCATCATCTTAACCTTTTTTGTCCTGCATTTCTCCCAATCCTTAGACTTATATACCTCCTTAGGAATTTTGAAGAAGGGATTTTTTGTCTTTTTCTTCTTCATTTTGTATTTGATACTACATTCATCTACGTTTTGGCAATTGAAATCTGCAGTCACATGCAGATACAAATCAGTGTTGTAGCCAGTGATTGGAGGATAGCACCATACAAGATACTTCCCCTTTACTCTTTGCCTTCCTCCCCTTGCCTGAACGATAAGATCGTCATCTGTTTCATGGACAATGAAACCTGTCCTTTCTTTTTCCTTGATGCTTGGAAATCGACCGTCTACAGAGATTGCATAGTGAGTGGAGTCAGAATCAATACAATGTGCATATGCCCTGCATACAAATGCATAACCCTTGTATGCGATCACTGTGTCAGGGAAACTCCAGTATTGTTTGTATTTCGGATGAAGAACAGTCTTATCCGGGATTAGACTCACGATTTGAGTCCCCTCAGGATAATACCGAGAGTATATTTCATCCTCTGCGATGATGATGCTGGGAATGAAGACAAGTAACAATAAAACCTTTTTCATAATTTTTGTTGTTTTCTGATTAATATTTGTCATTTTCTTTATTGATTCACCGACTAAGACGCAAAGACAGCAAAAATGTAACATCAAAAGAGAGTTTTTTTGCAAAAAAGATTGTTTTTTTGAGTGGATGTGAATTTATGATGAACATACAGATACATACAGATGTTTTCAGGAAAATTCTCACGCGTACATATATGCGCATATGTACGCAGGAGTATTTTTTCAGAATATTGCCGTATCATCTGTATCTGTATTTCTCTCATCCCCTTCGTGGCCATAAGGGAAAGCGCAACCTCATCGTAGTGCTCGCGCAGACTGAGGCAGCTCAGTGCCCAAGACATCAGGTTGTACTCGGGATGAAGCCAGCCAAAGGCATGCTTCAGCGGGTCTTGTCCAGCTGTCCAGAAGGTCTGTACGATGCGCATTTGTCGCAGTTTCTTTTTCTATTCTTGACTCTCGATTCCATAACTCTCGACCGTCAACGTCATCGTTATCGTCATCGTTGAATCAGAACCCTGACTGTCGTCGAGCTGCTTTCCGTTCGGCAGAATACTCAAGCAAGCTTGGTATTTCTACTCTCACTTACTCAGCACCTTCTTCCCGTTCTGGATGTAGATTCCCTTCGTGGGTTTCTGTTGGAGCCTGCGGCCTGAGAGGTCGAAAGTAGCTGCGTCCTTTTCTGTTTCAGACTGAGGAACACATATTCCATTAGTTCCTCGGCAAACTGCGGTTTGAGTGTCTTTTCCCAAAAGTCCAATCTCATAAGTCCCTTCATGGAAACCAGGGATGCGGACGTCAATCTTCGCAATATGATTACCCCTTATCATGTTCAGCGTGGTCACCTGATGGATGGATATGTCAATGCGTGTTCCTGTTATTGCTGCAGCAACAAAACTGTGGTAGAGATTCAAGGGATAATATCCCTTAATACGTAAGCTGTCACCGATGAAGGAATAGGTCAATAGTGGTTCTGAGACATCCTCGAATGTCATGTCTTCTGTTGCATCATCTTTGATTTCCTCAAAGGGCTGCAGCTTGAAATACTCATCGTTGATGCTCTGCTCCACGAAGCACTCAGCTATAGGGGGTGTTGCAGCCGCCCATAGATTCAAGTACAATGACTCCTCCACTTCCTGAAAATGCTTTAATGTTTTGACGACATAGTCGGGGAGAAAGCCCCACTGCAATGAACCGATGCCCTCCACCCAGGTGTCTTCCTGTGTGCCATCCTCTGAAAGCAGATAAAGTTTCTTGCGTTCTGGCTTGCCAGTGCTTGTAGTTTCCTGGACAAGGAAGCGCTCACCCATAGCATTGACAAAGGTGTCACCCACCTTCAGGCTGAAGTCCAGGATGAGCCATTCCTGTGTGCCATCCTCTGACTGGCAATATACCTTGCTGTCCTTCTGCCGGATAAGCAGGACATCCGTGCAGGTTGGTCTCTCAGGATACTCTTCATCAATATAGAGCATCTCATGCAAGCCTCCTTTCAGCTCTGACAACCCCACAACATCAACGAATAACTTGGAATACTTTATGCCATCAACCTCTTCCTTGTCCTTCATGCTATAGTAGAGTACGGCATTGTATGTTCCGCGTAAAGAACGCACATATGAGCATCCAAATTGAAGGCTCTCTTCCTCTGCCAGCCAATCTTTTGTGAGAGAGGAAGTTCCATTTTGTGCCATCATCTTCAAAGAGAGGAGGAAACACAGGATAATGAACGGGAACAGATTCTTCATGAATATTCTGAGTTGATTTAAAAGCAAAAGTACAGAACCTTTTTTAAATATGAATACCTGAATTACAATTATTTTACATTATTATTTATTATAGATTATTAAGGCCGATACAAAGTTAGCATTTTTGTAACATTCAAAGAAACAAACGTTCAAACATTTGACTTAGGGTCGAATTTCATCACGACTCAGCAAATTAAATGCAAGCATTCTTTGCATTCGCTGCTCTAAAATTTGGTTCTCCGCTCACTTACTCAGCACCTTTCTGCCCTGAATATAGATTCCCTTCTGTGGCTTCTGCTGAAGCCTGCGGCCTGAGAGGTCGTAGAGGGCGGAGGAAGTTTCAGGCATGGAGGTGGACAGGATACCTTCAGGCAAGCCCTCTACTATGTTCTCAAAGTCCATCCAGCCATCTGTTGCCTTGTACTTTTCTGATGTTCCTTCTGGCACATACAGCGTGGCATCGGAGAAAGTGTACTCGCTGAATGTCGGATAATCTGCTAATCCACCCTCAATGGCAAAGGGTTCTTCTATCAGAGATATGACCGTCATGATGTTCTCGCAATCTCCAAATGCATAAGCTCCAATTTTTGTCACGCTGCTGGGAATAGTCACTGAGGTTAGGCATTCACAGTCCCAGAAAGCACCACCTTCGATGGTTGTCACGCTGTTGGGAATCACCACGGAATCCAGATTGCTGCACTCGCGAAAGGCATAACCTTTTATGGTTGTCACGCTGCTGGGAATCTCAATAGATCTCAGGCTGGTACACCCCCAGAACATACTTGATTCGATACTCGTCACACTGTTGGGAATGGTAATGGAAGAAAGGCTGGGGCAGTTTCTGAGCATGTATTCACCAAGGGTTGTCACGCTGTTGGGAATGTCCAAAGAAACCAGACTGCTGCAGCTATGGAACACTCCATTTCCTAAGGTTGTCACACTGTTAGGGATAGATATAGATACCAGACTGCTGCAACCTTTAAATGCAAAGGTTCCGATGCTTGTTACACTGTTGGGAATGCTAACAGAAATCAGACTCTTGCAATTTGCAAAAGTTTCATCTTCAATGCTTGTCACGCCATTGGGAATATCGAACGCAGTCATCTTGTCGCAATGATTGAACGCCCTGTTCCCAATACTCGTCACACTATTTGGGATAGTCAGTGAGGTCATATCGGTGCAGCCAGAGAATGCAAAATTTCCTATGCTTGTCACACCATGGGGGATAGTTACAGAGACCAGATTAGTGCAATTATTGAATGCCCATGCTCCGATTCCTGTCACTTTTAGTGTTTCATCTCCATCGGTTACTTCCTCTGGTATGACAACGGTTCCAGAATACTTCAAAAGATACGTTGGATATTTTGCTACCTCCAACTCCGTTGCATTGTTGATGTAATTGTAATAAATGGTCACCCCGTCTGCGTTTTTGACTTCGATGTCATAGGCGCGAATTGTGGTGCTCATAAATAGAACTGCCACAAAAAGCACAGCCTTTTTCGTCAGCTGGTCTTCTTTGAGATAAATATGCAATTTGCTCATTACAAGATGTTTAAATATATGTGTTTGTCATTAATACCTTAGCCAAATTATTGTTTCCTTATTCTATTGAAAGATATTTATAAGAAGGAATGAGACGAGAGATTATTACATGTTTACTCACCTTGGCTGAATTTTATTGAACCAGTTTGCCTGTTTTCGCTTCTTGTTGTATTTATCCAAATTGTTCAAGAATTGTTCATCCTCTGGTTTGATGTATCTGATGGCGAGATCATTTACATGGATATTACCAGCACACTTGACATTCCTGGGGAGGATAACCTCTTTTATGCTTGGACAACCGTAGAAGATATCCAAAGATATATAATCCTTGCAGGTATAGGCATTCCAGTAGCACTCACCATTCTCCATTGTCAACCGATGCCCTTTTGTCTTTTTCAAGTTGTATTTCTTTATCTTTCGCCAGTCCTCTTTGGACATCCTTCCTCGGGCGAATGAAACGATGGCTCCTGTCTTGTCTTCGGGTGTCCATACTGGTTTTGTCCCAAATTCAGGATTGGCATGGAGAATGAAATTCGCCTTGAAATAAGCTATGCTCTCGTCGGCTCTGCGTTTCCATCCCTTTTGGTTGTATATGTATAGTCCATCTGGCTTTTCTTTGGACAGATAGACTTGCGGTATATAGGACTGTTTGCTGCTTTCATAGGCATAGGGTACATACCCTGCATATCCCTTCATGTTATAACCAGCAGAAAGACTTGGGCTGTGGACATTCTGGGTATAGGCTACCAGATTCTCCTTGGCGGCTTCCAGAGTCATATAGGGCTCTTTGTCCGTAACGAATACCACATTCTGCATGTCTATCCTTTCCAGTCTACCGGTACCTTTCCCGTCCTCAGCGTATCCTCCCATACAGCGCAACAGTCGGATGTCAGACGAATTCAGTTTGCCCTGTAAGATCAAAGTGGTGCAGGTGTCCTGCTGCTCCTGTGTGAGCAGCGAGCCCAATGTGCCAGGCTTCTTCACTTCCACCACATTCTGTGCCAGGCATGCTAAACATCCCATCAGGATGCAGCAAATCAATGCAATTCTACGTCTATTCATAATTTTACATTTGGTTTTTTCCCTTTAAGACGTGAAAACAGCGAAAATGTAACATCAAAAGTGAACTTTTTTTCAGAAAAGCATAAGAGTGAAAGTTTACAAAAATGTTTCTTCGATTTCGAGGGAAAATCAGATGCCTGACTCTTTCCACATATTGGGATCGTAACCTGCCTCTTTGATGGCCTGTATAAGATTCCTTTCTGCCTTCACTTTCTTCTTGCTTTTCACCTTAGTCTCGTTCAGATTGGTGAGAAGAATTTGAACCTCATGATTGTCGTATGTAACGGTACAGCAGGAAGATTCCACCTCCATAAAACCGTGACGGTAGGTGTATTCCACGTGTGACTGGCAATTCAGACGGACGGCATTGCGCTTGCCTTCCTTCATGACCCAAATGCTTTGCCCCAGAAGTTCCCCATCGTAACGCAGCAGACGATTCTCGTCGTCAATCTCCACGGTGCCTACAACTTCTCTGGCAGCATTGGGGTACTTTGACCTCAAGTCTATCCTGTAAACTTCCTGACCATCTACACATTTTACCTTCACTCCTGAAACATCGTATCTCTCAGAGGCGGCATAGGGGACATGGAATTGTTCTTTTGTATGTGGTATGCCACCAATGGGCTCTTTGTATTTTTCCCTTTGAATTCCCATTCCATGCGGTCCGGGATTAACCGATATATTAGGGTAAGGGCTGGCAAGAATACCAATTTCGCCGCCATATACACCTCCTTCGATTAGTACATATTCAGATTTCTTCTTTGAGGTACGGCGGACGAAGGGCGTGCGAACATTAAGTTTCTTCTCACGTGAAACGCGAGAATCCTCCCAGAACGGATCTTCCATCATGATGGGGGCAACTTGGACCATATGGTACAGTTCGTTTCGTGTCATATAGGGATAGAGGGTCGACAGCGTATCTTCCTCTATTCCATGAATCTCCCCACCGAGCACCTTGATCTCGTTCATGCATACGGAACCAGCCTCAATGATAGCCTCCAGAGAATCCTTTGTTCCCTCTTCGCCTACTTGCCTGTCCGACATGCGCAGAAGATACATCCCCTTCTTCATATGTAACTTGGCACTCTTCTTAAACAACTTATCAGAAGCACGACTGATAATCTTGTCTATCTCGCTGGACGAGAGAGTGTCTCCAATCATGGATGAGAAATGTTGCGCATCACGAACTTCCTGCGCATAACTGCAGCAGAGGAAACTCAGGAAGAAGAGGCTGAATGAAATTCGTTTCACCATATTGTATTCTTTGTTGATTCACCAACTAAGACACAAAGATAGTGAAAATGTAACACGAAAAGAGAGTTTTTTTTGCAAAATTAACTATTTCTTCGATGCAGAACCGCTGTGGATGCATATTTATGATGAACATACAGATACATACAGATGTTTTCAGGAAAATTCTCACGCGTACATATATGCGCATATGTACGCAGGAGTATTTTTTCAGAATATCACCGTATCATCTGTATCTGTATTTCTCTCATCCCCTTCGTGGCCATAAGGGAAAGCGCAGCTTATTGATGAGGATGCGCTTTCCCTCGGAGTCGGTATAAAGCGCAACCTCATCGTAGTGCTCGCGCAGACTGAGGCAGCTCAGTGTCCAAGACATCAGGTTGTACTCGGGATGAAGCCAGCCGAAGGTGCTTCTTGTCAAATCGGCTTTTGCCGTCCAGAAGGTCTGTACGATTCTCATCTCCTATTTTGAAAACGATTGCACAAAAGTTCCTGGTTGAAGATGCTGGTAATTGTTTTTTGTTTTCGTGAAAATACGGATGATAGAGAATTCTGGGAGATCCTTCAATGTCTCTATGTCAGTCGATTCTGTCATTTCAACACGATATATGAATTCTGGATCAAATTTATACAGTTTCTCTCTGTTTGGGATAATGAATTTATTGACGGTATAGATGCATCTCCCTTTTGCCTCTGGGAAATATTTCTTTTTGATATCCTCAAGGGTCATCCAATCAATTTTTTTGCCATTCTTGTATGATTTGCGATTGAGGATGATGTTGAATTTGAATGGGACACCATCAAAAACAGTGTCAGGATGTTCAACATATCGGTTTATTAAAAGAGAATCGTTATTATAGCCTATGCCTTTAACCATGAAAGGATATTCGTTGTCTTCAATCCATCCATCATCAAACTCTTTCAGACTATCGCAGTCCACACCTAACATCACGGGACCAACAAAAACTCCGTCTATGCAATGTCCTACGCTGCGGATAGCAAGAAATTTATCGGGCATATATTCATATCCATGGTTTTTAGTGCGACCATTATTTGGCTCATATTCTGTGTAGTATTGTGGTGCATATTGTTGGGCATACACAGCGTTGTTGATTAATGCCCAAAATGCTAACCAGAAGATCTTTTTCATAATCGTTTGTTTTTATGTTTATAAATGAGGTTATTTCCGTTTGTTCAAATACTTTTTCTTGCCATATCTGTAACTGATGATGTTGTACCATTCTTCAGGAATGAGATATTTGCCCTCCACTTTGTCGATGCAAAGCAAGCGGAACTGATTTGTCTTTTTGTCACTCCAGCCGATGATGCGGTCGGTGATGCGTACGTTGCTCTCATCTAATACGATGTGAAAGGATTGGTTTCTGTTTGAGAAAGTTTGATTAAACATATAATCCATAAAAATTGCATGTTTCTGAAGATTATTGGCCGATGTCAAGACATAGAGCCTTCCATCCACTTTCCCCATGCTTTCCGGGTGCAACTTCTTGCCATATTCGTAATGGACTTTATGTTCCTCAATACAGGCCGAGTCTTTCATCTGAGCGATGAATCTGTCTACCCATCGGGTGTCGAACGGCATAACATGGGGTGAAGGGTTGGGCTGGTCGATAATAACCTGCATGTAAGCCGTAAGACTGTCTCCTTTACCATAAAATTTGCAGAGAAGGTGTCGAATGGGCTTTGAATTCTCTTCGCCCGTTAGTTCCAGGGTGTCTCCTTCGGCCGTATGCGATTCCTTATGCTGGATGTTGACGAGCGGATTGTTTACCAGTTGCCTCCTGATTTCGTTGACAGATTGTCTGTCAATATTTGACTGGATTGTCTGGATTATACGATACGACTCTCCACCGATCCACTCAAGTCTCTTGTGATTGTTTTTAAAAAAAACATAGATTGTATTCCCCCAAAATGGTTCACTCGATACCACGGGGGGAAGTACCTGTTGCAATTTCTCATAGTCAGGCACACGTTCAACCTTTCCATGATCGTAGGAAAGCATTGTCTCGTAGTCATTGGGCAGAGCAAATGTGGAGTCTACATGGTCAACAAAAAGGATGGTATATCGGCCAAATATATCTTTCTTGCTATAAACATGCTCATGGGTTACATCGGGGGAACTATATTTGATTCCTTGGTTAGGGGTTTTAAATAAAATGGTTTTCTTCAGACCTCTATCATATATATAATCGAATTGTCTGTCCCGATGACTTAGCAGATAATTGCTCAGTTCCTGATGCAGGGTGATGGCAGCATTATCGGCTTTCTCTTGGGGGATGATGTAGAGGATGCCGCTGCAAGCCCCCTCCAATACTTTGAATCTGTCACCTCCCTCGAATTGCGTATTGTCAAGGGAGACATAGGTGTATCTCGTCAGGTGATCCAGTCCATCTTCCTGAGTATTGTAGCTGTAAGAAACTGGATACGCCTCGCCACCCAACTCTCTCGCTATCTTGGCTATCATGGGTTTGACAGGTTTAATGTCAAGTACTTTGCCGCAACTTTCCTGATCCGTACTATTAGAATACCTGACTTCTATTCTGCTTTCCCCTTTTCTTTGGGGATAATAATAGAAAAGAGCCACTTCTTTGCCTTCGTAACAGAAATTCCTGTCATCGCCAACGAGTTTTGTGGTTCTGCGTGAATCTTCGGACAAAGACAACGCATAGCGGATACTGTCTTCCGTGCCATTAGTCGTTTGCAGATGGTGGCAAGCCACGGCATCGGCAGAGGCATCGATGAAATACTGCATAATGGTATCCTTCAGCTGTTGCAGGTGGTAACGGTCAATCGGTTTGTCCCGTTGGGTATAAAAAGATTTATTCCATACCCAAATCTCGTAGATATCATCGTTCGTGCGATTGACAGTAGAATTGGACAGTTCTTCGGGATGGTTCTTCTCCAGGTACTGTATCAGCTGACGGATGCTGTTATCGTTTTGCGCATCGATAATGAGGGCTTGCATCAGTATAGTCAAGATAAAAATATAGCGTCTCATTATTGTCGATTATTTTTGATTATCAATCTTTTGAAATACCTCATCGCATTCCCGTTGCAGATTCTCAGACAAAACCATGTACTCCTCCATCGGGTCTGGACGAGAGTTCACACCGAACAGGCTGTCAACAGAAATCAGGTCGCTCTGGTCGTACTCTTCTTCTTCGTTGTCTGTGGTGGATTGCATTGGATGGACACCAGCAAGGAAGGAGTCAGGCAGCACGTCTCCTGTCTCCATCTGCTGCGGTTCTTGCGGTTCTTCCTTTACGGGGCTACTGATTTGTGCCGTTGCCTGATCCGTTGGAACTTCCCTTCCACTCTTTGGGAGAGTCAGGAAGAACGCAAGAATGCCAGCCACGCAGGCTGCCGTTACCCAAGGCCACAAAACAGCGCGACGAGGTTTCCGTTGGGTAGCCAACATGATTTGGTCAAACTCCTGAGCCTTCTCTTCTGACAAGTTGAAATCATCGGCTGGGCGGGAAGTGGCGAGTACCAATTGGCGCACCCTCTCTTCATCGGCAGATAAAGTCTCGCGAGTGTGCAAATAGAAGTCAACAAGTGCCTGTTCCTCGGCTACAGAAGTTTCCGCATCCAGATAACGCTGAATAAGTTGCTGACGCAATTCTCTGTTATTTAGATCATTCATTTTTGTCCTCCTTTTCTCAGTATTTCAAGCACAGCTCTCCGCGCTGCGGAAATCATGGTCTTCGTGCTTTGTTTAGTGGTGTTGCAAATGGTTGAAATCTCGTCTAAATTCATGCCCTCGGCTCGCATCTCCAGCATACGACGCTGGGTGGCAGGCAACTGGCTGAGAGCCAATTGAATTATAGTCTCCATATCTTGTGTGATGAGGTTTTGATCGGCCTTTCGGAAGTCCTGTATATCAGTACCTTCCAATGGTTCTAACCTCATGCGCTGGTGTCTCAAATGATCGACACATACGTTTTTCGTTATGGTAACAGCCAACGCTTCAAGACTCTTATATGAATCCAGTTGCTCGCCCATCTGCCAAAGTCTGAAGAGAGCATCTTGCACGATGTCCTCAGCCTCCTCCACCATTTGTTGCTCTGCCAAGAATCGCTCACATAGTTTTATCAACCGTGGGCGCACATCGTTGGCTAACTGCTCAAACGCTTTTATCGTCATTTATGTATATCTCTATAATGATAGACGTAAAAACATCGCAAAGGTAAACTAAAAAATGATAAAAAGTATCTTTGCGATAAGAAACTTTCACATAACGTTTCACATCGTCTTTTTCGCATCCAAATGGGAACCTCGAAGATGATTCTTACACTATTTTGTCCTTCTACATCAGAAAAACCTGAGAATGTTTTCTTGGCAGAGAGATTTTCATTATCTTTACCACGCAAGTTGATGAAGATGTAACATTAAAAGTGAATCTTTCGGAAATGCATAAGAGGGACACCTGCCCCCGGCCCTCGCCTCCCTCATCATGAGCTTTGAAAGCGTGTTCGGCGCCATCTTCGGGGCGCTCATTCTCCACGAGCGCATGACCGGCCGGGAGCTTTTGGGCTGCGGGCTCATCTTTTTGGCGCTGGTGCTGTCGCAGGTCTTGCCACAA
>JAEEGJ010025360.1_pt1 | contig 12159 bp, 10 predicted proteins | sample 8958761 | NCBI WGS metagenome assembly JAEEGJ01 (sample SAMN16246546, study PRJNA631951) | gut metagenome | biome: gut microbiome; feature: rumen; material: RS-attached | host: Bos | place: Iran: Karaj | collected 2018-10 | reverse complement strand
CCAAAGTCAAACCGAGAGTGGACGGCAAATGAACATAGCAGTCTTCTGCGGCTTTTCAATGCCGCGCAACAAGGAAATCGTCGAGATACCTGGCAACCCCCTTTAAACATATAAAATATGAAGAAAGCAATCATTACCCTCGCAGTGCTGTGCGGTATCGGACTGCTGGCCGCCTGCAAGAGCGGAACAACAAGCGACACCGCCACAACAGCTGAAATAACATGGACAACCATTGAGGACAAACTGGCCAACGAAATCCCATTAGACGAGAACGATTGTCTGTTCATACTTACCGACACCACACTGGACGACGGCCACAGCGAGGGTATCGGCAACTTTCTATTCAATTTCTTATGCGGCTACCCAAAATCCAACAAGTTGTTCACAAACGCACAAAAGAACTTCTCCAGCGAAGAGGGTGACCAGAAACTAATACATCTCATGGACCTGATGTCTATAGACATTGTATTAGCCGAATACGAGAACTATGAGGAATTTCTCGGTGATTTTCCCATGTACCGAGCTTGCAAAGGTGCAGAGGAAAACTTCAAAAGTATTCTAGACAATATGTAATCTCAGGCAGACCATGAAGAAGATATTGCTGGCTTTTTCGATAGTGTACGCTCTCGCATTAAATGCCGGGTGCAAAACGCCTACCAGAGACACTCAACACGATAGCTCTGCCGTTTGGGGAACGACAGAGGATGGAGACGAGTTATTCTTGTTTATAGAACACGAACCTGATTTTCCCGGAGGTCTCGATTCGCTCTATTCTTTTTTGAGCCACAACATCCACTACCCAGAAAAGGCTATAGAGAGGAGAATTGAGGGCAGGGTATATGTCCAATTCATAGTAGAGAAAGACGGTAGCCTTACCCATGCCCAAATAGTACGAGATATTGTTTACGGCAGCGAAGAGGCAGACAGCCTATCTGCCGAACTTGGCTGTGGTGCCGAAGTGCTCCGTGTGATTAATTTGATGCCCAAATGGAAGCCCGGCAGCAATAATGACACTGTTCGCCGTTACCTATTCCATCTGCCCATAGAGTTCTCTTTGAACGAAGGAATAATAAAGCCGAAATACCTCTGATAACACAATGAACATTTTCCCCTTGTGTCCATCGCCACACCTGAAGAAATGTACAACAAATCATATAAGAAGATGCTGAAAATATACAAATACTGTTTCTATAGAATCACGCGGTTCTGGGACCATCCCGTGCATTACTCCTTGTCCTACGACCCGCTGACACAGAAAGTGGATCCGACCCATCTGATATCCGCGATGGGCATCGTATCGCTGCTCCAAATCTCCAACCTCAACACACTGCTGATTCTGCCCGTCCTGCTGTTCGGCCACCAGCTGTCGGCCAACCTGCTATGGATTATCGTGGTAGCAATCGCCGTTTTCAACATCTTCATCCTTAACAAAGAGAAACTGTACGACGACTGCGAGGCCCGGTGGAAAGACGAGCCCCCGAAAGCGCGCAAGAGGAATCGCTGGCTACTGATAGCCTACTTCGTCGCCAGCGCGGTGATGATGGCCATGTCGTTCAAGATAGTGTATCTCCCGCACTCGCTGACGTTGTCCTTTTAGAGTTGAAAGTGGAGAGTTAACAGTGGGAAGTGGGCTGCCACACCTGGATAACTTTCAAGCATTTACACATTCAAGCAATCAAGCAATTTAACATAAAGACCATGAAGAAAGTAATGATACTATGCGCTGCATGTGCCATGATGGCCGCTGCAGCCGTATCCTGTTCCGATTCCAACCAAAACAACAAAACCATGAGCAACAACGAAGAATGCCTTATCTGCGGAGCCCCGCTGGAGTATCTCGAAAACGACACTATGATGGAATGTGTGCTGTGCCACAAGCAAGAGCCCAGCAAAACACGCTGCACGGCAGGACACTACGTCTGTTCCGACTGTCACATGGCAGGAATGGACTCCATTATAGTCCTCTGTCTCGCCGAGACATCTAAAGACCCCATTGCCATCCTCGAAAAAATGATGTCGAAACCATTCTGCCACATGCACGGCCCCGAGCATCACGTGCTGGTGGGTGCCGCATTGCTGACCGCATATAACAATGCCGTCACTTCCGACACCATGAAATTAGACCTTCCCGCCTGCCTGACCGAGGCAATCAGCCGGGGACGGCAAGTGCCGGGCGGTGCCTGCGGATATATGGGTGCCTGCGGTGCCGCCATCAGCACGGGGATATTCTTGTCCATCGTCACACGCAACACACCTCTCTCAACCGACACCTGGCGCCTGTGCAACCTGATGACATCCCGTGCGCTTGAACAGGTTGCCCTGAACGGAGGTCCCCGCTGCTGCAAACGCGACTCATACCTGTCGATACTCACCGCCGTCGATTTCGTAAAGGAAAACCTGGGTGTCGAAATGGAAAAGCCTCAGGTTACCTGCTCCCGCAGCAGCATCAACAACCAATGCATCGGGAAGAAATGCCCCTTTTGCCCCGGGGGGGTGAATTGAGAATTGAGAATAAAGAATTGGCTGCCGCACAATTTTTGTTCGCCTTTCTCGTTATAATTATTCACAAATCAGTAATTCTCTTGTCCTATGAACATCTCAGTTTTCTGCGGCGCCACACTTCCACGCAACCCCGAGTATATCCATGCAGCCCGGCACCTCGGTCAGATCCTTGCCCAGGGCGGCCACACGCTGCTCTACGGCGGCAGCAACCTCGGGCTGATGGGCACCGTCAGCGGTGCAGTCCTTGAAGGGGGAGGCCGTGTGGTAGGGGTCATCCCCTCTTTCTTCACCGAGGAGATCATTCTCTCCCAGCCCGTCACCGAACTAGTGCGCGTTGCCACCATTGCCGAGCGCAAGGAGTACCTTATCGCCCACAGCGATGCCTTTATTGCCCTTCCCGGCGGCATCGGCACTATCGACGAGACCTTTGAAGTACTCGTAGCCAACCAGCTGGGGCTGTGCAGCAAGCCCATGGGGTTGCTCAACACCCTCGGTTTCTTCAACCCGCAATACGACATGCTCCGCCGCATGGAAGCCGACGGGCTCTACAACCTCACTGATGCCCGTTATCTGATTATTGACGACCAACCTGAAGGGCTTCTCCAAATGCTGGCCGCTTTCGTACCCCTCCCCAACGACGGCCCCGTGGCACGCCGTCTTCGCAGCAAAGCCTAATCTATGGCACAAAGCTATCTGCTCACTAAATCCAAGTACATTCACGGCCTGCAGTGCGACCGGGCACTGTGGTTAGATGTGTTTAACCCTAAACTGGCGCGATACTCTGCGGAGCAAATGCGACGATTCGACCACGGGCGCGAGTTTGAGTATTCATTCAAAGACACGTTTCCCAACGGCATTGACATCAGTGCCGAACTCAAACGCAACACTGAAGCCTACCCTACCCTCACCGCGCAGCTATTAGACAAGGATGAGGAAACAGACCTTTTCGAAGCAGGTTTCCTTTACAACGAGGTGCTGGTACTGGCTGACGTGGTGCACCGCCGACTTGACGGCAGCCTCGACGTCTATGAGGTCAAATCCGGCTCCACGCTCAGCGACACATACCGCCGCGATGCCGCCATCCAACACTATGTCATCTCCCATTGCCACCCAATTCACTCTTTCAACATCGTCCACAATACCCCCACAGAAAAAACTGATAACTCAGAAAACTCCGAAAAAAGATTCACCATAATCAACCTAACCGAAGAACTACAAGCGCAGCACTCCGAGATAGAAAACAATATAGCCTTGATGAAAGAAATCCTGCGCCACGGCGAGCCCGCCACCCCCACTGGGCAGCATTGCCTTACGCCCTACGCCTGCCCCTATCAGCACTACTGTGCCCAAGGCATCCGTCAGCTGTCGCTGTTCTGAGGGATTGAGGGTTAAAGGGTTTGAAGGTTTGAGGGTTTGATACTTTAAAACATTAAAACCTTCCTCCCTTTAAACCATAAAACTTTTCTCCCCTAAAACTTTAAAACCCTACAACCTTCCTCCCCTAAAACCCAAAACTGCTTCGTCATAACGCCTCAGTGATCCGCTCTTCATGATAGCCTTGTATTGCTTTTTGTCCAAAAGCGTGTTCTGGTATTCCCAAAAGGCATGCAGTCTTGCCAATATCTGGCTGTCGCCCTGAAGGGTTTCGCAGGCGTATCGATATACCCGCTCGTGCATGCCGCGCAGGACTGCCATTGGATCCTTGTCAGTAAAGAGCCACGGCCTTACCAACAGCCCACGTCCTACCATCACCCCTTTAAGGCTGGGAAAAGCCTCTGTAATCACCCCGATTTGCTCCAGCGATGCCACATCCCCATTGTACACCATCGGATGCCTACAGTCCTCGAAAAAGCGGCCGAATGCCTCTTTGTCAGGAATGCCTTTGTACTGCTGCTTGCCCACCCTGGGGTGCAGCACCACATGCTTCAATGGCATCTCGTTGACGATGGGCAGCAGGTGCATGCTTTCTTCTGCCGATTCCTGCCCTAAGCGCATCTTTACCGAAAACGTCACCTCGTTGCGCCGCTGCATCTCCTCGGCAATTTCTCTTACGCGCACTTCATATTGCAATAGCCCGCTGCCCCTGCCAGCCTTCACCTGCATGGGAAAAGGACACCCCATGTTCAAGTCAATCCTGTTCCACCCCTCTGCCTGCACGGCATCACACAATCGGGCAAACTCCTCCCGGTCTCGGGCTATCACCTGCGGCACCGTAGGCACACCCACATTACACCGGAAGTCGATGTCCCGCATATCTTTCTTGCGCACGCCCTCACCCTCCAGTCTAACAAACGGCGTGTAATACTCATCCACACCGCCCACCACTTCGCAATGGGCTCTGCGGTAAACACAATCGGTATAGCCCTGCAGCGGGGCAAAGGCCACATAAATACCACTCATAAAAGCATCATAAAAAGCCGGCTGAAGTTCCTAGCGATTCTCATCGCCTTCAACCTCAGCCGGCATTAACATATTAAGATAAATCTTTCTTAGAACGAGTAGCGGACGTGCAACAACAGCTGCCAAGTGGACACAAAATCCTTATAACTGTTCCACTTAGGCTCAGTAAATGTATATTGACCATTTTTGTACTCCAAAATAGTTTCGCTACTAATCTGCTTGTAGGTACCCCATTCGCTATTGAACAAATTGCCAACATTGTTGAGGTCTGCACCCACTTCCAACACTGTCTGCTGACCACCGACGTTGAAATAGAACAACTGATCAACTTTAAGATTGATGCGGTTAACCCACGGGGCTGTTACGCAATTGCGCATACTATACTCGCCTCGGTGAGCATTCAGATAACGGTCATTGGATATGAAAGTCTCATATGCATCACGGTTCTCATCGCTACTAAAAGGCATGTCTTTCAACTCATCCTTGGTGGGAATGTAAATCAGTTGTGTGCCACCCATTCCACTGACATTTTTTATCAAATAAGACATACCCGTCTGAGTATAGTTTCCCACACGACCAATGTTATAGCCCTCATAGAATAAACCCAACTTGGTTGCAGTATAAACACCCTCATTGATCGTGTAGGCAGCACTGGCGATAATACGGTTAGGAGTAACAAAAGCCGAGTAGCCAAGTTCATGACCGTTATTATCGTTCACATTATTAATACTGGCGAGATTATAAATCTGCTCACCAGAACCATCGGTGACAGACATCGAGAAACTATGAGTATAGGCAGCCATCAAGTCAAGACCAAAAGCGAAATTTTTCTCAAGCTGGGCAGTTATGGAGTAGTAACGACCATGCAAATCCTTTGCATTATGCAAATAATATCCATTCATTACCTCACCACTCTTACTCATAATATTTTCGCTCACATATCCAGCACGTTTTTCTGGTTCACCTGGCAATTGTATAGAATCACCCAACCTATAGCCTAACGTGGTAGCAATAACCTCGTTGTAATTATAAGAATATATTCCCTCCAAAGTTCCTTTGATACCGAACGGCAATTTGGCATCAACAGCGAGAGAAGATTTCCAACTGGTGGGCATACGAAGATCCTTGGCTAGAATAGTTGCCCCTGTTGGTGCAGGCAGGTCTTGCTGATGGTAGGCACTGCCCGCATAGATAGCATTGATAATATCTTCACGATCTGCATAGAAAGGATACACCTGATTTCCTGTATAATAATTAGCTATATATGAATACTGCAGCACATTGGAATTACCAGCGGCACTCACTATCCAAACATTGGGGATACGACCAGTGAACAGACCTGTCCCACCACGAACTACCAACGAACGGTCTTTGAGAACATCCCAGTTGAATCCCACACGGGGCGACACATTCAGCGAAACAGCGGGAAAATCATCAGTACTCAGCCCTGCAAAAGAACTCTCTGGATTCTTTGCGGCAATATCTGCAAAATCTTTGTTCAGGTTATTATTCGGAAACGTGACAAAGGGTAGTTCCAAACGCAAACCAGCGGTAAACTTGAAATACTTGCTGAATTCCATCTCATCCTGAGCATACAACGACAACTGGTTTTGGTCAAAAGTGGGATATACCGTTGCCTTCGGGTCGTCAAGATTGGCATGTGTAATCATCATCGACAAAGGGTTTCCTCCGTTGGCAAAAGTCTCCCACGAGTCAAAGATATACCAACCTGCACCACCTCTCATAAAACCATTGATAATTCGGTTGAATTCAAACTGAACGCCACCTATAATATTATGAATTCCGACAGTATAGGTTAACTCGTCAGTAACATTGACAGTATTCACACGACGTGTATTCATATATGTGAAAGGATCTATACCGAAGGTAGTGTAGAATGCATAACCCGTATCACCATTGGATTTGACATAGGGTTCCAGAATATCAACTGTGGGGAACAACTCGCCATAATGCGAACGGGGCTCATTCTGTAGCGACCACGTAGCGCGCAGGGTGTTAGTACCTTTACCTTTAAACAAACGACTATTCAACTCAGCTGCTAACGAGGTAAAATTCTGTTCCTGATAGTAACGGGCAGACTCAAAGTACATCGTGTAGTACGACTGACGACCTTCATCATTGCGGTTCACGGAATACTCAACCCCACCAATAATGAATTTAGTATCCTTCTTTCCAATCGGATCCATCGATGAAGATGGTATATTTGAGGTGTAAGTATGAGTGTGGCTAAAACGAATATTGAAAAGATTATCCTTATTGATATTCCAATCTAAACGAGCCAGCAACTTGTAATCAGGAGTTTTCAGAGAATAACCCTGATAACGTCCAGGGTCATAACCATTATAGTTATCCTTTAAAAAGGTACGTATAGTCTCCATTTGCTCCACAGTGGGTCGGTGAACACTTGAACCAGGTTCCCAATTGGGGTCAGCGGTTTCCTGAGCCGTAGCGGTAGAACCGGCCTCTTCGTCCATCGTGTACTCAGCGTTGACAAAGAAGAATAGTTTATCCTTGATAATGGGACCACTCAACGTCATTCCCATCACATTATTGAGCGTCTTGACATTGGGCAACTTGTCATCGTCAATTTTCACTCCATGCAAAGCATTGCTAGTATAGTAGTCGTAGACCGAAGCATGCCACTGGTTGCCACCATGCTTAGTAACCACATTGATGGCGCCACCCTGAAAGCCGCTTTGACGCACATCAAAGGGTGTGAGGTTGATGGAAATCTGGTCGATAGCGTCAAGTGACAGAGGACTGCCGCCTGCTGGCAGATTGGAGCCAATACCAAAGGCATTGTTGAACGAGGCACCATCAACAGTTACTGATGAACCACGGTAGTTACCGCCGCCAACAGAGAAACCTCCGGCTGCTACCGAACCCTGAGGGGTCAGCTTCAAAATGTCGTTCATGCTACGGTTGGTCGTAGGAACATTCTCAATTGTCTGGTTACTGATAAACGTACCCGCGCCTGAATTCTGAATGTCCATATTAGAATTCATCTCCGCAGTTACGACAACCTCTTCAAGTGTTACGGCATCAGCCTTCATCACCAAGTTTAGTACCACCGTTCCGCTCAAGGGTGCTTGCACATTCTTCAGCACCAGTGGACGATGACCCATCAATTCCGCCTTGACGGTGTAGGGGCCGCCGGCCACAACTCCATTGATACGGAAAGAGCCATCCCTGTTAGAGAAGGCATGATAAGCGATGCCCGACGGTGTATACACAGCCGTAATCATAGCATCGGTCAATGGCCCATTCTCGTCGGTGACGTGTCCGGCGATAGAAGCCGTTGTCGACTGGGCATAAACTGAGGTGGCAAAAAGCACACCCACCAGTACGACAAGCAAACGTTTAATAGTCTTACTCATGATAATGTAATTTTGGTTTATAATGTATTAATTGACGTATTCTTTTCCTTAAAGCAGATAGCAAACGATATGGCAACAACCAACGAGTAGGCAGCAAACACATACCACGCCGCACTCCAATTGGGCTCTGCGGCATTATATACAAAATGGTTCACCACCAAGCCTGCCGCCCATGTGCCGAGCGAAGCGCCAAGTCCGTTAGTCATCAGCATGAACAGCCCTTGGGCCGACGACCGTATTTCATTGTCGGTGTTCTTGTCCACATAAAGCGAACCGGAGATATTGAAGAAGTCGAACGCCATGCCATACACAATACAGCTCAACACCAGCATCCACACTCTGCTGCCTGGGTCTCCAAGACCGAACAGTCCAAAACGCAACACCCATGCCACCATCGATATCAGCATCACCTTCTTGATGCCAAATCGCTTCATAAAGAACGGTATCAACAATATGCACAGCGTCTCCGACATCTGGCTGATAGAAATAAGTGCATTGGCATTGTTGGCACCCCAGGATCCCGCATACTCAGGCAGCTCCTTGAAATGCGTGATAAACGGATTGGCATAGCCGTTGGTAATCTGTAGCGAAGCTCCCAAGAGCATCGAAAAGATGAAGAACACCGCAAAATTGCGTTGCTTGAATAGTTTGAAGGCATCCAGCCCCATGGCCGATACAAACGACTTAGACTTCTTTCCCTTGCCAACGCACGGGCAATGGGTCAGCGTCAAGGCATAGAGACTCAACACAATACTCAATAATCCAGAAATCTGGAACTGACCCGTAGAATGCTGCAGTTGAATCCCCGCCTTGGTGCGGATGAAATTAACACACAACATGCAGCATATAAAACCGACCGTACCGAAGACCCTGATGGGAGGGAAATGCTTCACCGAATCCAGACCGGCCACTTCCAATGCATTATAGGCAACCGAGTTGGCAATTGCAATCGTGGGCATAAAGAATGCCACACTAATTGAATACAGCAAGAATAAAATGCCGAAGTCAACATCACTCCCCAAACCATGGGCATAGACAGCCACGCCCAGCATAAATGCACCCGCCAGCGCATGGCAGTATGACAGCATCCGCTGTGCTGGAATCCACTTGTCGGCAATCATACCCACCAACGCGGGCATGAAAATCGACACCACACCCTGCATAGCGAAGAACAACCAAATACGGTCACCCAACCCGATACGGGCCAAGTATCCGCCCATCGAGGTCAGGTAGGCGCCCCACACGGCGAACTCCAAAAAGTTCATCACAATCAGCCGTAACTTGATATTCATAAGCCTTACACAATATGATACATTATGTTTTAAAACGCAAAAATACGAAAAAAAAACATACGATATGTTAAACACAAAAAAAAATCGTTAATTTAACATCTGCCTGCCACGTAAACCCAAATCGGTCATTAGTCCGACTTTTATATTTTTTTTCGCTTCTTCAGGTCTGTTTATACCATATCAGCATTTCTTTCGGCATCTTGTCCACATCCCTGTCTCGCCGTAGCCCGCTACGCCTTCGACAGCGATGCGGCCAATCTGCTCGAAACAAATACTAATCTGGCATAAACCCTAATGACCGATTTGGGTTAAAATGGCTTTTCCCATCTGAATACAAACAACCCAATAAGCCGCTACAGTCACGATACGGACTGAAAACGTCTTACATGAAAAGAGACTACAGCACCCGAATGCGGCCTTCGGGCCGCAAATATTGGTCTCCGATTATAGAGTCAAGATAGTCGTCAAGATAAACCAACAATGCACTCATATATGGACACACATCAGCATTGATAATCCGAGCGCCGTTGAACACATGACCGTTTCCCTTGTTGAGAAGGGTATAGTCGGTACCCGCCACCCGATAGGTACGTTTGGGATTGAGGGGTTCGTAGCGACGTTTCTTGGCATTCCACACCCGCACATTGCATACACGCCGTTTGCCTTCCACTCGGAGGAAAATGCCGTGCTCGTCAGTGACCACAGGGCTATCTACGTTGGGGTCAATCTCGTAGGTAAGGCCGGAAACATACAGAAAGCCACCACCAAGTGAAGGCCAATAGCGGCATCCCATCTCCAACGCATCAAGAAGTGCCTGTCCTTTCATTTCTACAAGACATAGCCTGTTCTGGAATGGTGCCGCCGCCAAGAAATCGCCCAAAGTAAGGTCACCCTGCAGTAAGTCGGCACGCATCCCTCCCCGGTTCATCACCGCAATGTCGGCTTTCGCCACTGTGCGAAAGGCATCGGTGAAGTAATTACCCAGCGTGCAGTCAACAAAGCTGCCGTTGGCATCGTCACGCCTCAAGGCAACGGTGCTATGCCCATCCCAGGCTTGGGCTTGCTTGTCAAACTCGGCACGGATGACAGCCAGTGTGTCGTCAACGGCAGTGGTTCCCGCGGCAAAAGCAACAACAGAGTCACGAGGGACGAGGTCACTGGTCATGTCACCGTTGGCATTGATTACCAGCCTTCCGAATGCGTGGAAATAAGCCCCCGACGAGGTCCAGAGTACTGGTTTGCCGAGGCGGTTGTAGAGGATGGTATGGGGGATGACGCTGTGCGAATGCCCGTCGAGCACAGCATCTATGCCCGATGTGCGTGCCACAAGGCTGGGCAAGTCTTTAATTCCCACATGGGCTATGAGGATGACATAGTCGGCCTCATCGCGAATAGCCTCGTTGACACGGCATTGAAGCAGCGAGTCGAGTGCTGTGGAGTAGAATGTGTAGAGCCAGCGGCCAAGGCTGCCTTGGAAAAAAGTGGGCGTGGACAGGGTGGGGACATCCGGAGTGGTAATACCAATAAAAGCCACTTTGCGGTTGCCGTAGCGACGTATGTCATAGCTGGGATAGATGGAGCGGGACTGGCCGACACTGGAGAAATTGCAGCACAGAACCCGTGCTTTCAGCTGGCTGACTCGCTGTTGCAGCGTCTGCATACCGAAGTCGAACTCGTGGTTGCCCAGTGTGACATAGTCGTAACCCACAGCATTCATTAGGCGCACAAGGTAACTTCCAGAGGAAACAGTACCATAAGGTGTGCCGGAAAGGTAGTCACCGCAAGACACAAGGGTGACATTGGGCGTGAGCTGCCGCATCTGGTCGCGGAATGAGGCCATGAGCGGATAACCCTCGACAGCGCCGTGTACGTCATTGTCGTAAAGGATAACGATATCGGAAGTGTCTATCGTCTGCGGCTGGGCAATGGCAGGAATCCGTCCTAGCAAAAGGGCGACCAAGAGGATGGTGGTGAGTGTTCTGCGTGTCATAACGGTCAAAAAAAAGAAAGACGTGCTGCCACATTGCGGCCTCACGTCTTATTATGTCCTTTGTTAATGCCGCACCCCACTATCTGACATAATAGGTCAGACGCATGTTGATGCTGGCACGTTTCTTCTTGGATGTGGTGTTGAATGTTCCGCCCCAAGAGTAGTCCTCGTCAGAAGAGTTGGGGGCAGTGATTTGGAACACGCCCATGTTGGCAGTCTGCAGGCCGCCCAGGCGGGCACCGGCACTCTTGGCGATAGTCTCGGCACGGTTGCGGGCATCGGCCGTGGCCTCGGCAAGCATCTCTATCTTCAGGTCTGCAAGCTTGGTATAATAATAGTTGAGATAGTTGCCACTGATCTGTATGCCTTTGTCAAGCAACTCGGATATTTCGCGTGAGATTGTCTCCACTTTGTCCACATCGCTGCTTTCCACCTTGATACTCTGCCTGAGACGGTAGCCAACAAAAGTATTGTAGCCGCGCTGTGTCTGCTGATCCCAATGGTACTCGGTCTCCTTGTCGCAGTCAATGGCATCAAATTCCATTTCATCTGCCTTGACACCCTTGCTTTTGAGGTA
>JAEEGJ010025357.1_pt1 | contig 12162 bp, 10 predicted proteins | sample 8958761 | NCBI WGS metagenome assembly JAEEGJ01 (sample SAMN16246546, study PRJNA631951) | gut metagenome | biome: gut microbiome; feature: rumen; material: RS-attached | host: Bos | place: Iran: Karaj | collected 2018-10 | reverse complement strand
GACCCCATGATTAACAGTCATGTGCTCTAATCAACTGAGCTACTGAAGCAAGATAGCATTTGAGTTTCCGAAACCTTGCGCTTCAGGATGGGCTTGAACCAACGACCCCATGATTAACAGTCATGTGCTCTAACCAACTGAGCTACTGAAGCAGTCTTTAATCGACTTTTTTTGAGTTTTTCGCTCAAATGCGGTGCAAAATTAGAGGTTTTTTTGGAAATATGCAATATCTTTGCAAAAAAATTACAAGAAATGGAGAAAATTACAGGAATTGGCAATGCTTTGGTTGACGTGTTGGCTCGTTTGCCAGACGATGAATTGCTCCATCAATTGGGTCTGCAGAAGGGTGGAATGATCCTGATAGATGAGCAGCGTCAACAGGCAGTGCAGCAGGCAATGGCTCCTTTGCATCCTCAGCAGGCAACGGGAGGGAGTTCTGGAAATGCCATGCTGGCTTTGGCCAATCTGCATGCCCAACCTGGCTTCATTGGCAAAATAGGAGAGGATGAGATGGGACGCTTTCTGACAGAGAATTGCCGACAGAGAGGTATCGATACTCATTTCTTCCATTGTCATAATCATACGGGGGTGGCTAATACGTTGATTACTCCTGATGGAGAGCGTACCTTTGCTACCTGTTTGGGTGCTGCCTCGATGATGAATGCTGCAGATATTACGGATGATCTCTTTCGTGGTTACCAGATTCTGCACATCGAAGGTTATCTGGTGCAAGACCACGAGTTGATAGAGGCTGTCGCCCAGAAAGCTAAGGCTCAGGGAATGAGAATCAGCATCGATTTGGCCAGTTATAATGTGGTGCGAGAGGATTTGGCTTTCTTCCGTCATCTGGTTCAGGATTATGTGGATATTGTTTTTGCCAACGAAGAGGAGAGTGCCGCCTTTACTGGAGTAAATGATCCGCATGACGCGTTGGACGAGATAGCTCGCCTGTGTGAGATAGCCGTAGTGAAACTGGGAAGCAAAGGTTCCTGTGCCAAGCGAGGTGACGAGGTTGCTGTCGTGCAAGCCAATCATGTGGATGTGGTGGATACTACTGCGGCAGGCGATTTCTTTGCAGGCGGATTCCTCTATGCTTTGACTCATGGAGCTTCGCTGGAGAAATGCCTCTTGGTGGGAGGACATCTTTCTGAGAACGTCATCCAAATCGTTGGCACCCGATTGCCCGACGAACGATGGGAGTATATAAATAATAATGTGAAAGAAATACTGAAGTGATGAAAAAAAGTGTGATACTGGCAGTCATTCTGCTCTTTCCTTTGTGCATCGAGGCACAGCAGGAAGAGAACAACCATTCGGCTGTCAGCAGAAACCTCGAGATATTCAATGACATTTACAAGCAACTGGACCTCTATTACGTGGACTCACTTAGTGCCGATACGGTGATAGGATGGGGCATCAGTTCTATGCTGCATCGTGTGGATCCTTTTACTGACTATTATCCTGCGAATGACGAGGAACTTCGTCAGATGGCCACAGGAAAGTATGCTGGAATAGGTAGCGTCATACGTTTACACAAGAAAGAAGACAGGGCCATGATAGTCGAGCCTTACGAAGGAACTCCCAGTGACAAAGTGGGACTTCGGGCAGGTGACGTCATCATGACTATCGATGGAAAGGACGTGAAAGGAATGTCCACTTCATCCGTTTCCAATATGTTGCGAGGTGAGGCAGGCACTACGTTCGAACTTCGTGTGAAGCGTGGGCCTGAAGGGAAGATTTTGCCTTTCAAGATTACCCGTCAAACCATCCAGATGCCCCAGGTTCCGTATTATGGTATCGTGCGTCCAGGGGTGGGCTACATTTATCTGACGGGGTTCACCGACGGTGCTTGTCGTGAGGTGCGTCAAGCCTTGATGGATCTGAAGGGACAGGGCGCTACGAGTTTGGTGCTGGACTTGAGGGAGAATCCAGGAGGAGCTTTGAGCGAGGCGGTCGACATTACGAATCTCTTTGTCCCCAAAGGGAAGAAAGTGGTCTTTACCAAAGGGAAGTTGGCCAGTGTGAATAGGGAGTACTATACTGCCAGCGAACCTGTGGATACTGTGATGCCTGTCGTGGTAATGGTAGATGGAGGAACAGCTTCTTCCGCTGAGATCGTGAGCGGCAGTTTGCAAGATATGGATCGTGCTGTCATCTTGGGAAGCCGCACCTATGGGAAAGGTCTTGTGCAGATGATACGCGAAGTGCCTTACAGGGGCAACTTGAAGATTACCACCAGTCGCTATTACATCCCCAGCGGCCGTTGCATTCAGGCTCACGACTACAAACACGACGGCACAGAGAGTGTCGTGCCAGACAGCTTGAGGAAACTCTTCCACACAGAGGGCGGACGTGATGTCTATGATGGTGGAGGCATTACGCCTGATATCGAAGTGAAACCCGACAGTTTGCCAGCGATGATTTATGATTTGGTTGCCAGCGATGCATTCTTTGACTTCGCGACCAAGTACGCTAGCGAGCACAAGTCTATTGCTCCAGCTGGTCAGGTAGCATTGACCGACGAGGAATATGCCGACTTCGTGAAGAGCATTACAGAGAGCGATTTCACCTACAACAAGCGGAGCGAGGATGTTTTCAAACTGTTGACTGACATGGCTCGACGTGAGGGTTACATGGATTCCGCAAAGGCTGAATTTGAGGCTCTGGAGGCTAAGCTGAAAACCAATGATCTCAAATCGGACTTAGAGCGCTTCCGCAAAGACATCGAACCCTACATTGCTGATGAACTGGTGCACCGTTACTATTACCAGAAAGGTGGGGTGCAGCAGCAATTGGTGAAGGATCCTTGTATGGATCGTGCTCTGGAGTTGCTGTCCCAACCAGAAGAATACAACAAGATACTGAAACCATAAGAAGAAGAGAGAGGAGGATTCCGTTATGAGAAGAAGGAGAGACATCCGCAAATCAAACATGACTTTTATGTACGCCGTTGTTGGTATGGCTATCGTTGTTTTGATGGTTGTAGGGCTATTTTGGTACATGTGTATGCCCGCAAAACCATAAAAAACAGAGAAAAACAGCAAAAAATGCGGAAATATGATGTGGAATCAGAAATATTTATTACCTTTGCATGCGAAAAGATTAGAGTGAGGGGCTGTCAAGTTCCTCACTTTTCTTTAGATAAATTATAAACGAGTTAAATGGTAGACAAGAAAGCAGTACTCAAAGCTGTAGATGAATGGCTGGAGGGGAAAGATTATTTCCTGGTAGACTTGAGTGTTAGTTCCGACGATCGCGTCGTGGTAGTGATTGATCATGCCGACGGAGTGTGGATTGAGGATTGTGCGGACTTGAGCCGCTACATCGAATCCCAGATTAACCGTGAGGACGAAGACTATGAGCTTGAGGTAGGTAGCGCAGGATTGGGACAACCTTTCCAGGTGCGTCGCCAGTATGAGATTCATGTGGGGAAACCCGTGGAGACTCAGACAAAGGATGGGACGAAATACAGAGGCACGCTGGTTTCGGTGGATGAGACCGGATTCGAGATGAGCGTGATCCAGAAGGTGAAGGAAGAAGGCAAGAAACGCCCTGTCACCAAGGAAGTTGCCCTTCGATTCGCATTCGAAGAGGTGGCTTATACAAAATATCTGATTAAAATAAAATAAAACATATAATGGCAAAAAAAGCAGCAGAAAGTGTAAACTTGATTGAATCTTTTGCAGATTTTCAAGACAACAAACACATTGGACGCGCGACGTTGGTCAGCGTGTTGGAGGAGTGCTTCCGCAGCGTGATCGCTAAGACTTATGGAAGCGATGAGAACTATGACGTGATCGTGAACCCCGACAAGGGTGACTTTGAAATCTATCGTAACCGCACTGTCGTTCCCGATGGCGAGGTGAAGGATGACAACAAGGAAATCTCTCTCTCAGAGGCACGAAAAGTAGAGGACGATTTCGAGGTGGGAGATGAGGTGAGCCAGTTGCTGAAGTTCTCTGATTTCGGACGTCGTACCATTCTGACGCTCCGTCAGACTTTGGCAAGCCGTATTCTGGAGTTGGAGCACGACACGCTTTACAACAAATACAAAGACCGTATCGGCGAAGTGGTTAGTGCTGAGGTTTATCAGTCTTGGAAACGTGAGACTCTTCTGCTCGACGATGAGGGCAATGAGTTGATATTGCCTCGCAGCGAGCAGATTCCTGGAGACTTCTTCCACAAGGGCGAGAACACCCGTGCCGTGATTGAGCGCGTAGACAACACGAATGGCAATCCCAAGATTATTCTGAGCCGCACGTCTCCCAAGTTCCTGCAGCGTCTTTTGGAGGCTGAGGTGCCCGAGATTCAGGATGGTTTGATCACCATCCACAAGGTGGCACGTATTCCTGGCGAGCGCGCAAAGATCTCTGTCGAGAGCTATGACGAGCGCATCGATCCGGTGGGTGCTTGCGTTGGTGTGAAAGGTAGCCGTGTGCATGGGATTGTTCGTGAGTTGCATGGCGAGAACATCGATGTGATCAATTGGACCAGCAACATCCAGCTGATGATTACCCGCGCTTTGAGTCCTGCTCGCGTGAACAGCGTTGTGTTGGATACAGAGAATAACAAGGCTGAGGTTTATCTGGATCCCGATCAGGTTTCATTGGCGATTGGTAAGGGCGGTTTGAATATCAAGTTGGCCAGCATGCTGACAGAATACACCATCGACGTGTTCCGCGAGGTGGAGGAAGTCAATGAGGACGACGTGAGCCTGGATGAGTTCACCGATGACATCGAGCCTTGGATTATCGATCAGCTGAAGGGCATCGGCCTGAATACTGCTCGCGAGGTGCTCGACATTCCTCGTGACGAGTTGGTGCAGCGTGCCGACCTTGAGGAGGAAACTGTCGACGAGGTGCTGAATATACTGAAGGCAGAATTTGAGGATTAAAGATAGAGGAGGGTTTCAATGAGTATAAGATTAAGTAAGGTTACCAAGGAATGCAACGTGGGGTTGCAGACAGCTGTCGAGTTTCTGAACAAGAAGGGATTCGGCGATATCGACATGAACCCCAACACCAAGATAAGCGATGAACAATACGAACTGTTGCTGAAGGAGTTCAAATCAGACAAGGGTCTTCGTTCAGAGGCTACCCAGCTGATACAGAAACGTCAGGAGCACAAGGAGAAGAAAGAATCCCAGCGCCAGCCTCGTCCTGTGGAAGAGGTCGAGACGAAGGCTCCCCAAATGGAAGGCCCCAAGATTGTGGGCAAGATTGATTTGGGTGGGAAGAAGCGTACTCCTCAACCAGAGAAGAAGGAAGAGGTGCCCGTTGAGAAGCCTGAGCCCAATGTGGAGGCAAAACCTGAGCCTGTTCCCGCTTCGAAACCTGAGAAGGAGGAGGCACCGGCTCCCAAGGCTGAACCCAAGGCAAAGAAGGTTAAGCCTGAACCTGTGGTGGAAACGAAGCCCCAACCTGAGCCAGCGCCTGCTCCTGAGCCTGTGGTCGAGCCCGTTCCTCAGCCAGAAGTGGAGGTAAAGGTTCCTGCTGAGACGGATTCCGATGAGAAACCTGAGCAGAAAGAGGAAGTCTTCCGCCTGAATACTCCTCAGCCTGCCCCTGGTTTGACCGTGAAGGGCAAGATTGATTTGGACAGCTTGAACCAGAGCACTCGTCCCAAGAAGAAGAGCCGCGAGGAAAAGCGTCGTGAGCGTGAGGAGAAGAATCATGCCCATCATCAGGCAAATGCTGGAGGCAATGGTCAGCAGGGCCAGAATCAGGCAGACCGCAAGAAGAGGGTTCGCCTGGGTAAGGAGCGCGTCGACGTGAATGCGGTTGCCAATCAGCAGCAAGGAGGCCAGCGTCACCAGAACAACCAGAACCAGCAACAGCAGCAGGGCGGCGGAAAGAAGAATCGCAAGAATCAGCCCAAGCAGATGCCTCTGCAGCCAGAGGTTAGCGACGAAGAGGTTGCAAAACAGGTACGCGAGACCTTGGCCCGTTTGACCAACAAGAACTCCAAGATGGGCAAGGGTGCCAAGTATCGTCGCGAGAAGCGCGATGCGGTGCGCCAGGGATTGCAGGAGGAGATGCAGCATGAGGCAGCCGAGAGCAAGGTGCTGAAACTGACGGAGTTCGTGACTGCCAACGAATTGGCAACCATGATGAATGTTCCTGTTACTCAGGTTATTGCGACCTGCATGAGCATCGGCATCATGGTCAGCATCAATCAGCGTATGGATGCTGAGACCATCAATCTGGTGGCCGATGAGTTCGGATTCAAGACAGAGTACGTCAGCGCAGAAGTCAGTGAGGCTGTCCATGAGGTTGAGGATGACGAGGAAGACCTGGTGGCCCGTGCTCCCATCGTTACGGTGATGGGCCACGTCGATCATGGTAAGACCTCTTTGCTCGACTACATCCGTCAGACCAACGTGATTGCTGGTGAGGCTGGTGGTATCACGCAGCACATCGGTGCCTACAACGTGAAGCTGGAGGACGGACGTCACGTTACCTTCCTCGATACGCCTGGTCACGAGGCATTTACCGCTATGCGTGCCCGTGGTGCGCAGGTGACCGACATTGCCATCATCATTATTGCTGCCGACGACGACATCATGCCCCAGACGAAGGAGGCAATCGCTCATGCTCAGGCAGCCAACGTTCCCATCGTCTTCGCTATCAACAAGATAGACAAGCCAGGAGCCAATCCTGACAAGATCAAGGAAGGTTTGGCGAACATGAACCTGCTGGTGGAAGAGTGGGGCGGTAAGTACCAGAGTCAGGACATCAGCGCCAAGAAGGGCATCGGCGTGAAGGAACTCTTGGAAAAGGTTCTTTTGGAGGCAGAGATGCTCGACCTCAAAGCCAATCCCAACCGCAAGGGTACAGGTTCCATCATCGAATCCAGCTTGGACAAAGGTCGCGGTTATGTGGCCACCGTGTTGGTGAGCAACGGAACTCTCCACGTGGGCGACATCATGCTGGCTGGCACCAACTACGGGCGTGTGAAAGCGATGCTCAATGAGCGTGGTCAGCGCGTCCAGAAGATTGGTCCTGCCGAGGCTGCTACCGTGCTTGGCTTGAATGGTGCTCCTCAGGCAGGCGATACGTTCCATGTGATGGAGAGCGACCAGGAGGCACGCGAGATTGCCAGCAAGCGCGAGCAGTTGGCTCGTGAGCAGGGTCTCCGCACCATGAAGCGTTTCGACCTCAACGAGTTGGGTCGTCGTATCGCTTTGGGCGACTTCAAGGAACTGAACCTTCTCGTCAAGGGAGATGTCGACGGTTCCATCGAGGCTTTGAGCGACTCCCTCATCAAGCTTTCTACGGAGAAGATCCAGGTGAATGTGATCTACAAGGCTGTAGGTCAGATCAGCGAGAGCGATGTCAACATGGCTGCCGCTGCCGAGAACTGCTTCATCGTTGGTTTCCAGGTTCGTCCCTCGGCTGCTGCCCGCAAGCTGGCAGAGCAAATGGGTGTGGATATCCGTCTCTACAGTGTCATCTACGATGCTATCGAGGAGGTGACGGATGCGATGGAAGGCATGCTTTCTCCTGAAATCAAGGAGGAGGTTACCGCTCAGGTGGAGGTTCGTCAGGTCTACCACATCAGCAAGGTTGGTACCGTTGCTGGCGCCTATGTCATGGAAGGCAAGGTGCAGCGTTCCAACAAGGCTCGTGTCATCCGCGACGGTATTGTGGTCTTCACGGGTGCCATCAACGCCCTGAAGAGGTTCAAGGACGACGTGAAGGAGGTGACCACCAACTTCGAGTGTGGTATTTCTCTCGTGGGTTACAACGACCTGCGTGAGGGCGATATCCTCGAGACCTACCAGGAGATTGAGGTGAAGGCCAAGCTGTAAGCGGAATCTATGTTGGTACTGGATTGGATACTGCTGGCTCTGATGGCATTTGGAGCCGTCAAGGGTTGGCGCAGGGGATTTGTCAGGCAAATTCTCTCGCTGGTGGCATTCTTTGTGGGTTTGCTGGTTGCGAAGGCCTGCTACACGATGCTGGGCGGAGTCCTTTCGCCCTATCTGAACGATCATACTACGGTGGCAAACATCGTTGCGTTCATCCTCATCTGGATAGCCGTTCCTGGCTGCCTGGCGCTTGTGGGAGAGATGATCAGCACCGTGCTCGACAAACTCTTCGTCCTGGGCACGCTCAACAGTTTCCTGGGTGCGCTGATAGGACTCTTCAAGTACGAGCTCATTCTGGGAGCCTTCATCTGGGTGTTCAGCCTGACGCAGATTCTCAGCCCTGCCACGATGGAGGAATCCGTTCTCTGCAAACCCCTGAAAGCCGTAGCTGAAACGGTGTATTCCCTCATGATTGGATCGGAAGAATAGCTGCAGATGGAGGGAAAGAACAGTTTTGTTCGTGAGGTGGCCGACAAGAAATACGAGTACGGGTTCACCACCGACATTCAGACAGACATCATCGAGAAAGGACTCTCAGAGGATGTCATCCGACTGATTTCCCTCAAGAAGGAGGAACCCGACTGGCTGCTCAACTTCCGCCTCGAGGCATTCCGCTATTGGCAGACGCTGGAGCAACCCACCTGGGGCCATCTCCAGCTGCCTGAGATAGACTATCAGGCCATCTCCTACTACGCCGACCCAACCGCCAGGAAAGGCAACGGAAAGCAGGAGATCGACCCAGAGCTGATGAAGACCTTCGACAAGCTGGGCATCCCCCTCGAGGAACGGATGGCACTAAGCGGAACAGCCGTCGATGCGGTGATGGACTCCGTCAGCGTGAAAACCACCTTCCGCGAGAAACTCCAGGAGAAAGGCATCATCTTCTGCTCCATCTCAGAGGCGGTCAGAGAGCACCCTGATCTCGTGCGGGAGTATCTGGGCAGTGTGGTTCCCTACAAGGACAATTTCTTTGCAGCCCTCAACAGCGCCGTTTTCTCCGATGGCTCCTTTGTCTACATTCCCAAAGGGGTGCGCTGCCCGATGGAACTCAGCACGTATTTCCGCATCAACGCACGAGGCACAGGCCAGTTCGAGCGTACCTTGATTGTCTGCGATGACGATGCTTACGTCAGCTATCTCGAAGGCTGCACAGCTCCCATGCGCGACGAGAACCAGCTGCATGCCGCCATCGTGGAGATTGTCGTGAAGGAGAATGCCGAAGTCAAGTACAGCACCGTCCAGAACTGGTATCCGGGCGATGCGGAGGGAAAGGGAGGAGTACTGAACTTGGTCACCAAGAGGGGCCATCTGCGCGGAGCCAACAGCCGGTTGAGTTGGACGCAGGTGGAGACGGGAAGCGCCATCACCTGGAAGTATCCCAGCTGCATCCTTTCCGGCGACGGAAGCCAGGCGGAGTTCTACAGCGTGGCTGTCACCAACCATTTCCAGCAGGCTGACACGGGCACCAAGATGATCCACCTGGGCAAGAACACGCGTAGCACGATCATCAGCAAGGGTATCAGCGCAGGCAGGAGCCAGAACAGTTATCGCGGGTTGGTCAGAGTGGCAAGCACAGCCGACGGGGCACGCAACTACAGCAGTTGCGACTCGCTCCTCTTGGGCAGTTCCTGTGGAGCCCACACGTTCCCCTATATGGATGTTCACAACGAGACAGCGGTTGTGGAGCACGAGGCCACTACGAGCAAGATTTCCGAGGACCAGCTTTTCTACTGCAACCAGCGTGGCATCAGCACGGAAGATGCTGTTGGGTTGATTGTGAACGGCTATGCGAAAGATGTCCTCAACAAGCTGCCTATGGAATTTGCTGTCGAGGCCCAGAAGCTTCTGGGTGTGAGCCTCGAGGGCAGCGTAGGATAGGGAACGCGTTCTTCCCCCTGCTTCATCGTGTTCTTTTGTCAAGATTAACGTGTTCTTTCCGCCCTTCCCGCTCGTCAGAAAGTGTCGATTTCATCGAGCCTACTTTTTCAAAAATGCCGATTTCATCGGGATTTTGCGCATTTTGCCCTATGTAAAGATTTTTTCATTTATATAGTTAAGTAGTTAAGTAGTTCTTGCGCTCCAGTAGGTGCTCAGGCGCAGGCGGAGTCTCGCATTCGCTCGTCCTTCGGACAGTAGTTAAGCCGATAGTTTACGACGAAGACGATAACGATGACGATGACGATAACCGATTGTAGTTTCCGATAACTCGGATAACTCGGACTATTCGGAATTCTCCGCTAACAGCGAAAAAGCGAACGAACGAACAGTTGAACAGTTTTTTTTTAGCAAAAATGAGTAGAGTGATGTTGCATCAAACTCGGCCATGGCAAAGAATCTGTAGAGTGATTTCAACAGTTTTTTGAGTGCGCTAAAAATCTTTATTATTATATTATATAATATAATAATAAAACTTAATTCGCGTTCTCACGAACAAACTGTTTACTGTTCGTTCGTTCGCTGTTCGCTAAAAAAAATCAAATCGGTTGTCTTTTCCTGAATAAGGTTGACTCTTTTTAGGCCTTGTTTTTTAACACTTGTCTACCCGTACTGAATTGGTTGACTGTCTCGCCTGAGTTGAGTTGACTACTTTCACTGGAGAGGTTGACTCTTTTCCTAAGAACGTAGACTTCGTACGGATATTGTTTACTCTTCATCTGTTTTTGTTTACTTTGTACTGAAAAGGTTGACTGCCCCGGGCGCAGCCATACCATGAAAAACACTCAGGGGGTGCCAGGCGGCAGGGGGCAGACAGCCCCCGAGAGCCCTCCCGCAGGCTTCCACATGATTCGCTGCGGTCCTTGCTCCTGATGTGCTTCTGAAGGGGTCTTCATGCCGATGCTGGAGTGCGGGCGTGTGTCGTTGTAGAAGCCGATGAAGCCGGATATGCGCTCCAGCGCGTCGTGATACGTCTTGAAGCGTTTCTCGCGGTAGATGACCTCGGTCTTGAGAATGCCGTTCACACGCTCTGCAATGGCATTGTCGGTGGGCTTGTAGTCCTCCGTCATGCTGATCCTGATGCCGTACTTCTTCAGTTCGTCCGTATAGGCATTACAGCAGTACTGCACGCCTCTGTCAGAGTGGTGGACGAGCCCTTTCAGCTCATCTGCCGTGGCCTGCGAGACGGCCATGCGGAGGGCCTCGAGCGTGTGCTCCGCCTCCAGCGTCTCGGACAGGCACCAGCCCACGATCTTGTGCGAGTAGGCGTCCGTCACCAGGTGCAGGTAGCAGCAGTCGTCCACCAGGTCGATGTACGTGATGTCGCTCACCCACAACTCGTTAGGCCGCGTAGGCACGAAGCCGCGGATGAGGTTCTTGTACTTGCGGTAGCGGTGGTTCGAGTTCGTCGTGTGGCGGGGCTTGGGGCGCTTCTGCATCAGATGGAAGTCGCGCATCAGCCCGAGGAACGCATCGCGCCCGGGCACCCAGTCGCAAAGGAACATGCGCTTCATCATCAGCCACAGCTTGTAGTAGCCGATGCCGGGATCCATCTGGCGGATCTGCCTCACTGCGTCCACGATGCGCATGACGCGGAAGAGGTACACCTCATCGCGCTTCTGCTTCTTGTAATAGGCCTGTTTGCTACGGTCAAGCAGCTCACAGCAATACGTTATAGGGTAGCCCGTATTGCCGTTCAGGCGCTCTACTGCTTGACCCCAGCTTTTTTTCGCACCTTGATGCCCTGCTCCTCGATCACGTCGATGAGCGTGTTCAGCGCCAGGTTCTTGTCCTGGCTGTACTTCAGCTGCTTCTCCAGCTTCTCAATCTGCTTGCGCTGGGCCTCGATGAGTGCCGACATGGCGGCAACATCCATCGGCTCTTCTTGTCTTTCATTTGCCATGTCACTGTCCGTTTGAACCGTTACAGGATGCAAAGATGCACATTTTTCGTGAATTTCCAAAGGGCTCAGGCAAGATTGTATCCATCCTGACAGTGTTCCTACGCTCGGAAGGTTATACTTCATGGCTATTTCCTTCCGGGGCCTACCGCTTTGCATATACTCAATGCAAATGCTGCGCTTCAATGAGCGACTGAATTTTTGTCTTCCCATAATGCTTAAAATGACTTTGATAATTTAACACTTAAGGCGCTCTATGAGTCAACCTATTTCAGTACAAGACATTCTGAAACGCACCTATTATTTCCATTCATTTTTCACAAAAAAGCCATAGAATGTTGGTGGTTTCAAAAAAAATGAGTATATTTGCAGAAAGAAATCAATCATTTTCACATCACACAGAAAGACATTATGGAAGCTATAAGCAATTTCGGAATACTGCGCGACAGTCTGCTTG
>JAEEGJ010025355.1_pt1 | contig 12163 bp, 9 predicted proteins | sample 8958761 | NCBI WGS metagenome assembly JAEEGJ01 (sample SAMN16246546, study PRJNA631951) | gut metagenome | biome: gut microbiome; feature: rumen; material: RS-attached | host: Bos | place: Iran: Karaj | collected 2018-10 | reverse complement strand
CTGATATTACAGACCCCACCCCTAACCCCTCCCCTTGAAGGGAGGGGATGGCTGCGCATGAATAGGTCAACTGCTATATCATTGCCTAAATATAAACATAAAGAAAACCATTGATGTGTTTTTGACAGCATTGATGCTGCTGGGCATGGGATGCACCTTTGCAGCCTGTGGTAACGATGATGATGACGACAGCAAGGGCAACCGCGAAGTGGCTGAGCTGAAGGCACTGCTGCTCGACGAGAACGGGCAGGTGTACTTCGACGCTATGGGCGAAGGCGCCTATAAGATCAGCGACGATGAGCTACCCCATGAGGACTACCGCATCACCCTGATGGCTACCGACAGCCGCAACAGCCGCATCATGCTGAATGTCAACAGCCGGTTATCGGTAACCTACAACTGGTCGCGATGGTTTGTCAATTTGAACGGCAATTTCTATCATTCACGCTACCATTACGACAGCAACAGCGGACGTCTGAACGACTGGAGTGCCATGCTCAGACTTGGCGTGAGATTATAGTCAGCTCTTGCCATCCCCACTTGCTCACTCCATGGGGAAGAGACCGTAGAGCTTGGCGTCAATCATGTCGGTGACCTGCTTGAGGTGGTCGGCATTGTCGCCAAACTTGCAGTGGTCGCCGTCAACGATGATGAGCTGACCCTTGTAGCCGGCAATCCATTCCTCGTAACGTTTCTCCAAGCCCTGCAGATAGTCGAGACGCATGGACTGCTCATACTCCCTTCCTCGCTTCTGTATCTGCGCCACGAGTGTGGGAATGGACGAGCGGATGTAAATCATCAGGTCGGGAAGCTTCACCAGCGACATCATCAGGTCGAAGAGGTCTTTGTAGTTGGCAAAGTCGCGGTCGCTCATCAGCCCCTGCCCATGCAGGTTGGGGGCAAAGATGCAGGCGTCTTCGAAGATGGTGCGGTCCTGTATGATGGTGTCATCGGACTTCGCTATCTCCACCACCTCCTTGAAACGCTTGTTGAGGAAGTAAATCTGCAGGTTGAAGGACCAGCGCTGCATGTCGGCGTAGAAGTCGGAGAGATAGGGGTTGTTGTCCACTGGTTCGTAACGTGGTGTCCATCCGTATCGGTGGGCTAATAGTTTGGTCAGGGTGGTCTTGCCGCTGCCAATATTTCCTGCTATGGCGATGTGCATTTTTTTTTAGAGGATGTGAGAGGATGAGAGAGGATGAGAGAGGATGAGAGAGGATGAGAGAGGATGGGAGAGGATGAGAGAGGATGAGAGAGGAGAGGAATCAGGGAGTTTTGTTTTGCTGGGCTTCCATGGGGAAGAGGCCGAAGAGGGTGCGGTCGATGAGGTCGATAATCTGGGCGAAGTCTTTGGGGTTGTGCTGGAAGTCGAGGTTGTCCTTCTCAATGGTGATGACGCGGCCAGGATACTTGTTCTTGATGAAGTCATCATAGCGGCGGTTGAGGTTCTCGAGATATTCCAGCTGTATCTGCTGCTCGTAGTTGCGCCCCCGCTTCTGTATATTGCCCACGAGATGGGCCACCGATGCCCTGAGATAAATCATCAGGTCGGGCACGCGCACCACGGTCATCATCTGCTCGAAGAGCTCCATGAAGGTCTCGTAGTCACGGTCTGAGAGATTGCCCATCGCTTTGTTGTTGGCCATAAAGACATAGACACCCTCGAAGATGCTGCGGTCCTGGATGATGGTGTGCTGAGCATGGGCAATGTCGATGAGGTCGCGGAAGCGCTCCTTGAGGAAGAACACCTCCATGTTGAACGACCAGCGGTGCAGGTCGCGGTAGTAGTCTTCCAGATAGGGGTTGTCGGCCACGGTCTCGTAGCGCGGCTCCCAGCCGTAGTGCTTGGCCAGCATCTGGGTGAGCGTGGACTTTCCACTGCCAATGTTTCCTGCTATGACGAGATGCATTGTTTTTTTAGAGGAAGTGAGAGGAAGTAAGAGGACGTTAGAGGATGGGAGAGGACTTATAGGAAATAAGAGGACTTACGGGCGAAGGAAGGTGGCGATGTCGTCGGCTACTTGCTCGCTGACGCTGCCTTTCTTCATATATTCCTGGGGTGTGGGGGGACCTTCGCCCGGGATGAAGAGATGATTGAGGGCGGGATAGGCGATGAGGGTGGCGTTCTTCTTCTTGCGCAGCTTCTTCTGCCAGATGCGGAAGTCCTTCATCGTCACCTGATAGTCGCGTTCGCCCTGCAACAGCAAGATGGGTATGTGGAGGCGAAGGGCTCTCTGCACCTGATGCTGCGGCACGAAGTAATGAGGCATCTGACTGTGCAAGTCTGCCAATGCCTGCGCTTTTTGCTCCTTTGTAGCCTCTGGAGGTGACAGGCTCTCCACTTGGTCGATGACCACCTGCTCCATGTCGCGTGCAGGAGCAGCCATCATCACAATACCCTGCAACGAATCCTGCTCGGCAATGGCAGGAGCGAGCATGGCGCCTAAGCTGTGGCCCAGCAGATATACATTATTATTATATGTGCGCGCGAGGGCAATGGCCGCCAAGGCGTCGTTGATGGTTTCCACCTCTACCGAGGCCACTGGCTCGTGGCTGACGTAGGTGCGCTTGTCGTAGCGCAGGGTACTGATGCCCCTCAAGGCGAGGAGACGTGCCAGGTCGCGGAAGGGCTTGTTGGCCATCACCGTCTCGTCGCTATCCAAGGGGCCTGAGCCGTGCACCATCACGACAATGGGCGGATGCTGCGCCAGGCCGCTGAGCGTGATGATGCAGGGCAAGGCCAGACCGTCGGCAGCACGCACCGTGTCGGTCAGTTCGACGATGCCCTCGGGCAGTGGCTCATGCTTTACCTCGTCGTGCCGTGGCATCAGGTGCAGTCCGTGGATCATCCAGCCCCGGTCGAAGACGATGACTGCGCTCAGCTCTCCGTTCTCAAAACGGCAGACCGATGAGCATATCGACAAGGTGTCCTGCAGGTTGACGGTCCACTCGCCGTGCTCCTGATAGGCTCCTGCCAGTTGCTCGGCCTGCTTCATCGCACCGCTGAGCTGATCCTTATCCACCATGGCACGCATATCGTCAGCCAGCCGCTCGTAGAGGCTGTCGGTCTGGTCGTATTGCAAGAAGGAAAAGATGCGCTCAGCTTGGCGCACAGCATCCTGCGTGTCAAGCTGAGCCAGCATGTTCAGGGGGAGCAGTGTCAACAGAAGGAAAAGCAGTCTGCGCATGGTTTTTCACATTTGATTGCAAAAATAGCTATTTCTTCCGACATCTGCAAATTTTTCGGCCTTGTTTTTTCAACGAACTGCCGTGATGTCTATCGGCACTACCACCTTGAAGGTGATGTTGCGCCCCATGTTGAAGACTCCTCGCCTGCCTGTTACCCTGTTGTCGTCGGCATACTTGAGGCGGCTCAGGTGGTTCTGGTAGGCTTTGTCCAGGAGATTGTCGGCTGTGACATACACCTCGGCTATCTTCCTGCCTTTCACCTGGATATCGGTGCCAGCCGCGAGCGACAGCAGGGCGTATGCCGGTGTGGCGGTCTCGGTGTTGTCGGCGCTGTAGATGTGGCTCTGCTTCAGATAGCAGTCCAGTCCGGCGGCGACATAGAGGTTGTTGAACGGCCACCTTCGGACGGCGGGCGCTGCATGGTGATGGTTCACGGTGCTGTGTGAGTGGTGCATCAACTCCCACTTCAGCTCCGACGACCATCGCGGCGCAGGTGTGAAGGGCAAGTACTTGGCCTCTGGTGCCGCGTGCATCTGCCGGGCATCGACCATCGAGAAGGTATTGGAGAAATGGACGGAATGAATGGGATGGAAGTCGGCTCCAGCTTCGAAGCCCAGCAGCTGCGCGTTGCCCTGCGTGTAGGCATAGGTGAGATAGCCCTCCTCCACAACTTCGTCTAAGCGATGTGTGAAGATGAAGTTGTCGATGCGGTTGGCGAAGAGCGCTATCTGTGCCGAGACGTAGGGTGAGGTGAAGTCGATGCCGAGGTCTGCCTGCAGGCTGTATTCTGCCTTGAGCCGACGGTCGCCTATCTCGTAGCGGATGGAGCCTTCGTGCACGCCGTTGGAGGCCAGCTCGCTCATGTTGGGTGTACGGAATCCACGGGCCAGGTTCATGCGCAGGTTGAAGTGCTCACTGATGTTGCACACGGCCCCGAGGCTGCCTGTCATGCCGTTGAAGTGGCGGGTGAAATCAGCGAAGCGCAGCGCTCCGTCGTCCATGAGTTCATAGCCGTGCAGCCGTCGGTGGTCGTAGCGCAGGCCACCGTTCAGCGTCCATTGCTCTGAGAGCGACTTTGAGGCAGTGGCATAGAGGCCGAAGTCAAAGAGGCGGCTGTCAGGTATCAGGTATTCCTCGCCTTTGTTATCTGACTGCTGATACATGCCACCGATGCCTGTAGAGAGCTTCCAACCATTCCACTCATGGGTAACGTAACGCAGGTCGTAGGTCAGCGTTTGCAGTTTCAGGAACAGACCGTATTCATCCATCGCCTCCTCATACTCCTGACGGCGGTTCTGCTGATAGCCGATGATGGCCTTGAGGTAGCCCGACGAGAGGTTCAGCGCGTTGTCCCACACAGCCTTGTAGTGCTTCACCTGCTGGTAAGGCAGCGACTTGCCGTAGCCATGATCCGTGAATCCTTCTCCGTGAACCAATTCTCCCGTTACCTCGTCACGCTCTCCCTCAATGATGCTTGGCGTCAGGTGATAAGCCGTCCACGTCAGTCGCGAGTGTCCCCAGTCCTTGTTGATTCCCAACATTAGTCGGCCAGCCCGCTCATGGAATTGCGAGCCAGGCACGTAGCCGTCATACTTATTCTTATACGCATGTGCCATCTTATCGCTATAGCGGGCATCCCACACAAACCCTTTCTGGTTGCCCGCCATCTGTAGCGAGTAATGGAAGAGTCCGTTGTTGGTCTGGTATTCCGTGTTGACGTTAGCCTTCATCTCACCCTCGGCCAGCGTGGGCTGAGCGTGCAGGATGACCACACCAGCCATCGCGTCAGAGCCGTACATCAACGAGGCTGGCCCTTTCAGTATTTCAACACTGCCGACATTGTTGCCATCGACTTCAACACCGTGTTCGTCGCCCCATTGCTGACCCTCCTGACGCACACCTTCGCTCATCACCACGACGCGGTTGTAGCCCAGTCCGCGGATGATAGGTTTCGAGATGCTGCCGCCTGTTGTCAGCTGGCTGACGCCAGGCTGGTGAGCGATGGCATCGATGATATTTGTCGAGGCCGTGGCTCGTAACATTTGCGGTGTCACGATACTTACGGGGGCTGTGGCGTGTTTCAGCTTGGTATCGCCCGTCACACCCGTCACCGTCAATTCACTCAGTTGCAGATGACGGAAAAAAATATCTGTCGAATCCTCCGCATGATGATGTTTACTATTATCCTGAGCTGCCACTGCCGTGCATATACACAACAGTAGCAAAATGATGTATTTTGCTTTCATTCTGTGATTGATTAATGGTATATAAATAATGTATGTAAAAGTCTAATGTGGATCAGATGGTCGGAGGTCCCCTGGTTACATTAGCGCCGCAGCTGTCGGCACGACAGCCGCACAAAGGCTGGGCATAATTTTTCTTACATACATGAATATATACTGTGACAGCCAGTATAACGGCTGCCAGCATCGGCAACGTGAGGAATTGGCACAGCACGCAGTCGTGCACCCAATGGGGCGTCACCGTCATGTGACCGTGACAACTGTGATGTACGCAGTCGGCACATTCCGTTGCTATGGCTTCACCCATTTCGTGGATATGTACAGACGACAGCACCAGCATTGGCACAAACACAGCCAATAGCAACCATGAGGCAATATGTCTTTTTTCCGTCAGTTTCACGCTTGCAAAGGTACGAATAAACGAACAAGAAGTTGTTCTTTCCTATGAAAAAATAACATTTTTTACCCTAAAGTATCACTACTATTACAGAAAGCTTGTAGCTATTCACCCGAAAGATTTTTCACAATTCCAAGTTTTGCCCCCTTTTATGGCATAATAAATGTTAATGATGAGTTGGAATTGATGAATAATTGCTATTTTTGTAGCAAATTAAGAGGATACTTTATGAAAACAACAGAACGTGTATTCCAGATCTTTAAGGAACTGAACCATATTCCACGCCCTTCGCACCATGAAGAGCGAGTAGCTGACTATCTTTGCCAGTTTGCGGAGCGGCTGAAGCTGCCCTATAAGCGCGACAAGGAGAACTGTGTCGTCATCAGCAAGCCGGCCACACCAGGCTATGAGGGTGCGGAGCCCGTCGTGCTGCTCAACCACATGGACATGGTCTGTGTGGGCATGAGCGATCCGCTTAACACACCCATCGATGCCTATATAGAGAATGGATGGATGAAGGCTCGAGGAACATCGCTGGGTGCTGACAACGGCATCGGACTGTCGATGGCGCTTGCCGTGCTGGAGAGCAACGAGATGGTTCACGGTCCGCTGGAGGTTATTACAACCACCAACGAGGAAGACGGCATGTCGGGAGCCTCACAGCTAAGCAAGGACTTCCTGAAAGGACGCAAAGTCATCAACCTTGACTCCGAGGACTATGACACCATCACGACGGGGGCCGCCGGTGCCTGTCTGCAGTTCCACCGCATCCCCATGAAGCGCCAGCCTGCTCCAGGTGGCAAGCACCGCTGGTATCGCATTCGTTTCGAGGGCGGACTGGGTGGCCACTCGGGTGTGGACATCAACAAAGGCCGTTGCAGCGCCGTGGTAGCTATGTGGGCCATCCTGGCAGCCATCTACAACGAGTACGACTTTGACGTGGCATCCATCAACCTTGGCGAGGCCAATGCCTCTATCGCCTCGTCGGCAGACATCGTTGTTTGTGTACCGTCTGGCGAGGCCTGCGAGTTTGTCAAGTCTCAGCAAGACATGATGAACGAATGGCTGCGCGAAGAGTATCCTGACGACCCGAAGATGACGTGCAGCATTGAGAAGTGCGAGAAGCAGGACAGCGTGATTTCCAAAGATGCTTTCGAGGCACTGATGGGTTGTCTGGAACAGGTGCCACAAGGCGTGGTGAAGATGAGCGAGGCGATGCCCGGCACGGTAGAGACGTCAAACAACGTTGGGCGCATCGTAACGGAAGAAGACAGCATCTTCGTATCGACCCACACGCGCAGCTTCATCGACGACGATATGGCCGCGCTAAGCAAAGAGATTGCCGACACCTTTGTGGCTGCCGGTGCGACTTCGGAAGTGGTGATGTCGGCTCCTGCCTGGCAGGAAGACCAACATTCTGCATTCCTGCAGCTTACCTCCGACACGTTCCAGGACGTGCTGGGCTGGCGCCCACGGATGGTGGCCATGCACTTCGTCCTTGAAGCAGGGTTCTTCGTTGAGCACTATCCTGGCATTCAGATTGCCTGCATCGGCCCACGCATCGTAGAACCACACTCCACCAGCGAACGGGTGGAACTGAAGACCATCGAGGATATCTGGCAAGTGCTCATCGAACTCCTCAAGCGTCTTGCTGACTAAGGATGGGCATATAATAAGCTGGGGCAGATGGCGGCCGTCATCTGCCCCATGACACAACCTCTTACTTACTCTTCAGCTTTAGACTGGCGGTAGGCAATGAACTCTTGATGCTCACGCTAACGGAACCTTTCTGCTGTGTGCTGCGCACAACGAGGAGGGCGCGGCCTTTCCACGTATTTACACGAGACGAGGTGTAGGGTTCTGTATCCTTTAAATCGGCAGAAGCAAAGGCTAACAGCGTACCAGCACCTTTCACCGTGGCCTCACAGGGAATGGCAGCTTCAGGTACGACTGTGCCGTTCTTGTCAAGAACCTCGATGGTGACGAAGGTAAGCGACTGTCCGTCGGCTGCCATGACGGTGTGGTCAGGGGTGAGGCGCAGACGAGCTGGCTCACCAGCGGTCTTCAACGTCACACTCTCGCCACCGGCTTCAGCACGGAGGGTACCAGCCTTATAAGGAACAGAGAATACAGCCTTGAACTCAGTCTCACGGCTTACCAGCTTTGTGCCGATAAGCTGGTCGTTAAGATACAGCTTTACTTCTGGCTGATGGGTATAGACCTCCACCTCGATGGGTTTACCCTCCCAGCCTTTCCACGTCCACGACTCCCATGTGGGCCAGACGCTCCACATCGTGGTGTGAATCTCACCGTGGTAGCCGTTGGGTTCTTTCACGCAGAGGTATATACTCCCCTCGCCCTTAAAGTTCCCCTCGCCCCTTGGAGAGGGGTTAGGGGTGAGGCCGGGGTCGGGAGTGAGGCTCTTCCACAGCATCTCACGATAGTGGCTGATGGGCTTGCGCCAGCCAGTGATATCAACATCACCACAGGGAGCGCCGTGCCATTCGGGCTGTCCACCCTCAATCCACGACTCACCCTCGCGCTCACCCTTATAGTAGTTACGCCCTATACCACTCTCGCCCAGATAGTCCAGACCTGTCCACACGATGTCGCCTACAACGTAGGGGAAGTCGTTCGCCACAGCCCAGTTGCGGAAGGCATCGCGAGGATAGCTCTCCGTCTGCCAGATGACGCGCTTGGGATCGCGCTCATGGTCGGTGGCGTGCTTGAAGATCATGTAGTTGTAGCCCGCCACGTCGAGCACCTCAGCATGTGGGTCGTAGATTTCCCAGTCGCGGTCCCAAGCACACAGAGCCTCGGTAACGGGGCGCGTCGTGTCCAGTTCGTGGATGGCCTTCTTCATCTGTCGGGCGGTATACACCACGCGGATGTCTTTACGCTCAATGACCTCGTTGCCGATGCTCCATGAGATGACGCTTGGGTGGTTGCGGTCGCGCAGCACCATCGCATGGATGTCCTGGCGGAAGCAAGAGTCGATGACGGTGGAGTAGTCGTAGGGATTCTTCTGTGTGCGCCAGCCGTCAAAAGCCTCGTCGATAACGAGCATACCTATTGAGTCGCAGGCGTCGAGGAAGGCGCGCGTTGTGGGGTTATGGCTGGTGCGGATGAGGTTGAAACCGGCTTCTTTCATCTGGCGCACCTTGCGGATTTCGGCATCGTCGAAAGCTCGGGCACCCAGCACACCGTCGTCGTGATGTACACAGGCACCGTTGATGAGTACTTTCTTACCGTTGAGCACGAAACCATTCTCGGCGTCGAACGAGAAGGAGCGGACGCCGAATTTTATTTTCGAACACGAATTACTCGAATTTAACGAATTATCTTTTAATGCAACACTTGCAATGTAAAGATATGGTGACTCTGGTGACCAAAGCTTGGGATTGTTGATGGTGTAGGTAAAGGTGACTGCCTTGCTCTCGCCAGCTTTCAGCGATACTTCTTTCTGTTGGCCTTCTACCTCCACGGTGGCGTTGCGGTCTGTCGTACCCTCGTTCTGCACCATTACCTCAACCTTAACTGTTGCTTTGTTGGCCGAGACTTGTGGCGTGGTGACAAACACACCATTCTCAGCAATGTGCAATGCGGGCATCGTTTCCAACCATACGTGGCGATAGATACCGGAACCGCTGTACCAGCGGCAGTTGGGCTGTTCACTATTGTCTACCTTTACGACAACCTCATTTTCGCGTTTGTCCTTATAAAGATAAGGTGTTACATCAACGGTAAATGGTGTGTAGCCATAATGATGCTGTCCGGCCTTGACCCCATTGACGAACACTTCAGCTTTCTGATACACACCCTCAAAATGCAGTTTCACTAGCTCGTCTCCGGGTGTTTTGAATGTCTTGCGATATTCACCCTTGCCAGCCTCGAACCATCCGCCACCAGTGCCCGTAGCGCCTTTGCCAGAGTTGGGACCTTCGAAGATGTCCCAGTCGTGTGGCAAGTCGACGGTCTGCGTCGTTCCGTTATGTGTGAACTGCCAGCCGAAGTCAAACAACTGCCTTTTTGTCTGTGCCGATGCCGTCACTGCTGCGGCGACCAGCATCATTGTCATCAAAAACTTCTTCATATTATTATTTTTACAAAGCATATTAATTTGGGGTGTAAAGATACAAATAATCCATGAATTATTGTTATCTTTGTGCGCAAAATTGAGATTATTTAAAAAAACGAACAATATGGATAATCAAGAAGAGATATTCCCGATTGTAGACGAAGCAGGATACGTGATAGGTTCTGCGACACGGGGTGAGTGTCATAGTGGCTCGAAGCTGCTACACCCCGTCGTTCATCTGCATGTATTCAATTCCAAAGGCGAAATATATCTGCAACGTCGGCCCGACTGGAAAGATATACAGCCAGGGAAGTGGGACACGGCCGTTGGAGGGCATATTGACTACGGAGAGACCCCAGAAGAGGCTTTGCGACGGGAAGTGCGCGAGGAGTTGGGCATCACTGACTTCAAGCCGGAACCCATCGACAAGTATGTATTTGAAAGCAAGCGCGAGAAGGAACTGGTATATGTTAATCGTACTATCTATGACGGTGAGATACGCCCATCCGTTGAAGAGCTGGACGGTGGCCGTTTCTGGACGATGCAAGAGATTCGTGAGGCCATGGGGAAAGGTATACTGACTCCTAACTTCGAGAGTGAGTTCAATAGATGTTTTTTGTTAACAAAGAAAATAAGTTAGTCTTTATTTCATAATTTGCGGATGTTCTTTCTCTATGTCATTGAAATGCTTGCCACCTTCGATGTCAAATGACAACAGGGCACTCTCGGGTGTTGCGAGTAACAGTCTGGGGCACACGGTTCAACAGATGAATGGATCAAACCTACCTCGGCATAGAGCCGTTCCATTCGGATGGTAGTATCAATGGTCTCAAAGAGATCTTTGCACATATCGGTTTGTAATTATTTTTGTGCAAAGATATACAAAAAGTAATAGAAACGGAAGAAAAGATATGCACGAATTTGGGCTTAGGACCAAATTTGTGCATCAGAAGGTGTGTTTTTGTAAATTCTGTAACTAACGTTTAGGGAATTCCCCCTCACGGTTTAGGGATTATCCTTTGCATCATCACCGTTTTCTTCCTACCTTTGCAGCGAGAACATTAAACAACTGCGATTATGAAAAAGATGATGATAGCCCTTTTAGCAATGCTGACGATAGCAGCATCGGGCAAGGCAATGAGTTACGAACAGGCTCGCAACGAGGCACTGTTCCTGACCGATAAAATGGCTTACGAGCTGAACCTCACCGACGAACAGTATGAGGCCGCCTACGAGATCAACCTCGACTACCTGATGGGTGTGACGAGCTACGACGATGTCTATGGCGACTACTGGGAGCGCCGCAACCGCGACCTGAGCTACATTCTGCTCGACGCACAGTGGCAGGCATACATCGCAGCCAGCTACTTCTACCGCCCACTGTACTGGAGCGCAGGTTATTGGCACTTCGGCATCTATGCCCGCTATCCGCACCGTGACTACTTCTACTTCGGACGTCCGGCATTCTATGCTACCTATCGTGGTGCACACGCCTGGCATCTTCACGGCACGCACGGATACTACTATAACCACCGTCACCACTTCCGTCCGGCAGCAGGACGCATCCACTTCGGCATGCACGACCGCTGGAACCGCGGCGACTTCCATCGCCATCATGGTGGAACGGTAGGCCGTCATGGGGGTACGAGCAGACCTCACGGAGGTTCAATAGGAAATCACGGTGGTACAAGCAGACCTCACGGAGGTTCAATAGGCAACCACGGCACCAGCGATCGTCGTTTGGGGAACTTCGGCGGTTCACGCACCAGTTCGACCCGCACAACGGTCAACAACACCAACAATCAGCATAGCGGATCATTCAGCGGAAGTCGTAGCAGCAGCTCATTCGGTGGTAGTCGTAGCAACGGTTCATTTGGTAGCAGCCGTAGCAGCGGTTCATTCAGCGGAAGCCGTAGTGGTGGCAGCAACAGCAGCACTACCCGCGGAAGTTTTGGAGGAGGCAGTCGCAGCAGTGGCGGTTTCGGAAGCGGTCATAGCGGAGGCAGCCGCGGCAGTGGCAGCCATGGCGGCGGAAGCCGAAGCGGCGGTTCTTTCGGCAGTCGTCGTTAAGATACGCACCTCAGCATTCATCATACGCTGTACCTCACGCATGGTACAACCGGCATAGACAGCCAACAAGGCTTTGTTCAGAATGCCATGACCTACGGCCACCACCCGTTTCCCCGGGTAGGTGGTCGTTATCTGTTGCAGGAAGTCGGCGGCACGTTGCAGCAGGGCTTGCTCGCTCTCGATATC
>JAEEGJ010025351.1_pt1 | contig 12164 bp, 10 predicted proteins | sample 8958761 | NCBI WGS metagenome assembly JAEEGJ01 (sample SAMN16246546, study PRJNA631951) | gut metagenome | biome: gut microbiome; feature: rumen; material: RS-attached | host: Bos | place: Iran: Karaj | collected 2018-10 | reverse complement strand
TGGTGACTCAAACCGCACTATGCTTACCCGCGTATACGCTCTCTGTTTTGAAAAGCCAAATGATCTTAAAGATTATCTTGCTATGCTTGCAGAAGCTGAAAAGCGCGATCACCGTAAACTCGGTCAGGAAATGGATCTTTTCCACCTTGATCCGGAAGACCCTGGTCAGATTTTCTGGCATCCAAACGGATGGACTATCTACACTGTTATGCAGGACTACATGAGAAAGATGGTTCGCCGCGACGGCTATCAGGAAGTAAATACTCCGGCAATCATGCCCCGCTCTCTCTGGGAACGTTCTGGTCACTGGGGACACTACCAGCAGAACATGTTCATTACAGAATCTGAAAAGCGCATGTTTGCAATTAAACCTATGAACTGTCCTGGTGCAATCGAGATTTTCAAGAGCCGCCAGCGTTCTTATAAGGATTTACCTCTCCGTCTTGCTGAGTTCGGTCACGATGTTCGTAATGAACCAAGCGGAACCCTTCACGGTGTAATGCGTATCCGCGGCTTTGTTCAGGATGATGCCCACATCTTTATTACAGAAGATCAGCTTTGTTCAGAGGTTGCCCGCTTCTGTAAGCTTTTGAAGAACGTTTACCATGACTTTGGTTTTGATAAACTTGTAGTAAAATTCTCTACTATGCCGGAAGATCACGTTGGTGACCTTGCAACCTGGGAACGCGCAGAAAAACAGCTTTCTGATGCCTGCCATGAAGCTGGTCTTGAATATGAGATTCAGCCTGGCGAAGGTGCCTTCTACGGTCCAAAACTTGAGTTCAAGCTTTACGACTGTCTCGGCCGCGAATGGCAGTGCGGTACTATTCAGGTAGACTATCAGCTGCCTTCAGCAGAACGCCTGGACGCTACCTACATTGGAGCTGATAACCAGAAGCATCATCCGGTAATGCTGCACCGTGCAGTTCTTGGTTCCTTCGAGCGTTTCTTTGGTATTCTCGTAGAAAATTTTGCAGGTAACTTCCCTACCTGGCTCGCTTTTGAGCAGGCAGCAATTGTTCCTGTATCAAATGATTTTGATGATTATGCTAAGAAGGTATATGAAGCTTTGATTGGTGCAGATATCCGTGCTAATGCATACCTTTCTACAGACAACATGAGAAACAAAATCAAGACAATCACAAAGGAGCACAAAACTCCTTACATCCTGATTGTTGGTGAAAATGAACAGAAGGAAGGCACTGTAACCGTTCGTTTCCGCCAGAACAGCGGTCTTGAGCAGAAGACAATGAAGATTGAAGAATTCATTGCTTATGTTCAGAAGAAGAACGAAGAAAAAGGTACTACAATCTAATAACAATCTATTATATTGAAAAAGTAAAAACCTCGGTGTAAAATTAATTATATATATTTACACCGAGGTTTTTTTATGCATTCGCTAAAAGCTCGTTTTATCATCTTTTTTGGTCTTTTTATCCTTCTTTCAAGTACTGTAATGGGTGTCTTTTCTGCTTTCAGTATTATAAATACCGGAATTGCCCTCTGTACAGAACAGGGAATTCCAATTGCCCAGAAAGCTGATGAAGTTCTTGATGGTGATAAGTTCGAAGAGCTTGTCTTAAATCCTTCTGTAAATAATCCTTATTATGAAGAAGCCCGTCTTGCTCTCCTCGAAATCAAAGAAACAATTAATTGTGAATATCTTTATACCATGGCTCCTGTTGGCGGCTCAATTTTCAGATACATCATAGATGGTTCCTGCGACCCGAGCGATACTGAAAACTTTTCTGAGTTAGGAACTCATGAAGATATTTCCGATTACGGTGAAGGTCCTCTTCTTGCCATGCAGGATGGAGGCTTTCATTCGTCTGGGCTTGAAAAACAAGACCAGTGGGGATACACAATTTCAACTTATAAAGGAATTAAAAACTCTGCCGGAAAAGTTGTTGGTTTTATTGGTGTTGATTTTAATGTTGAGACAATTCTTCAAATGCTTAAGAAAAGAATTATCAGCATTGCAATTGTAAGTATTATCTTTCTTGTAATAGGAATTATTCTTGTAATTCTCTTTACTTCCAGAATTTTTGGAACAATGAATATCATTTCTGTTGCTATGGAAAAGATTGCCTCTGGCAAAGCAGATCTTACTTTCCGTATTCCGGTTCAAGGTCAAAACAATGAACTTAACCAGCTGGCCACACATTGTAATGAAGTAATCAACAGTCTTAATAAATTGATTCTGGAGCTTCAGGGCGAAACCGGAGTTCTTAATGAAACCGGGACTGAGCTTTCTACAAAAATGACAGACCATATCAATGTTCTTACTGCGGCTACAAAAGATATCAGTGAAATTTCTAATAGTATTACCGAACAGTCTGTAAAAGTTGATGGTATTACTCACGGTATGCAGTCTGTTGAATCAGAAATCAAGAGTCTGGATCAAAAGCTTACCCAACAGTCTGATGCAATCCAGCAGTCTTCCGCTGTAATCGAAGAAATTACAGCCAATATAAAATCAGTAGATAAGAATGTTAATGAAATTCTTGAAGAATATAAGCTGCTTGTAAAAGAAGCGAGTGAAGGTCAGAGCCAGCAGAATATCGTAACTTCTCAGATTGGTAACATTGCCCAGCAGAGTGAACAGCTGCTCGCAGCAAATACTTCTATTTCTTCTATTGCAAATCAAACAAACCTTCTTGCCATGAATGCCGCAATCGAAGCCTCTCATGCGGGTGAAGCCGGAAAAGGCTTTGCGGTTGTTGCAGGAGAAATCAGAAAGCTTGCAGAAACCTCATCAAAGCAGTCTGATTCTATTTCTCACCTGCTCCAGAGCATTACCGAAGCAATTGAAGGTATTGTTGATTCCTCTAAAAAATCTTCTAAAAACTTCGAAAGCGTTGGCAGTAAGATCAAGCATCTCCAGCAGCTTATTGAAGAGGTTCAAGCCGGCATGAATGAAGAACGTACCGGTGCAGAAAATATCCTCAATACAATGTTCACCCTTGAAGGAACCACTCAAGACATTACCTCGGCCTCGGCTCATATGAAGGGAGAAAGCGAACAGGTATTTGAAAGCATCCGTATTCTTAGCTCTCTTGCAGAAAATACCAGGGAAAAATCAAATACGGTTTCCATCCGAATGGACGAAATGAAAAACACTTCCGAAGCAGCCGTAGCCGCCTCAGACCGCAACCTGAATGCCACAAACAAAGTTTCAGACATGATCAACGGCTTCTCGACCTCCCGCTAAAGGCACAATCCGAAAGGATTGTGGGGTTAAGAACTCCGTAGTTAAATAAAAAAAGGACTCTTTTGTAAGAGTCCTTAATCGGGCAAGAGGGATTTGAACCCCCGACATCCTGGTCCCAAACCAGACGCGCTACCAGCTGCGCTATTGCCCGTTACGTAAGAATTAATATATACTTTTTTGTTATTTTGTTCAAGTAGTAGACTGCCAAATTTTGAAAAATTTATAGTAATTCTGCCGAAGCTTCTATATCGCCGCCCTTCTTAATTCTCTCTGAAAGTACATCTTTAATACGCACTTTTATGGTTTTATCAGCTTCAAGAAGCTGACTGGAAATAATTTCGCAGTGAATAAAATTATCAGTAACAGCATGATATACAAATCTGGAATTATTTGCTGAAAGCATGGCTTGTCTTTTTAAGGTTTCCAGGACAGCTTCATGCTCTGTGCCGATAAAGCTTTCTACATATCTTATTTTTTGAGAAATTGCCCAGTCTGTAAGCTGGCGGCTTCTTTCTCCGGAAATTGACTGAGGAACTTTTCCTTTCATCACTGCGGCGGCAGTGCCCGGTCGTTCTGAATAAGGGAATGCATGAACCCAGGCAAAATCGCAGTCCCGGCAAAGCTTCATAGTCTGTTCAAAATCTTCATCACTTTCACCTGGAAAGCCGGCAATTATATCGCAGGCAAGGAAAGGATTCTTTTTGGCTTTTTTCAACATATTACAAGCCTGCAAAACTTTTTCTGCATCATAAGCCCGGTTCATCAATGAAAGAATCTTATTGCTTCCGCTTTGCACAGAAATATGAAAATGAGGTTGAACTCTCTGATCAGCTATAACACGGCAGAACTTTTCATCTACAATTTCCGGATAAAGGCTTGAGATTCTGTAATGGATTTTTGATGTATTAGAAAGAAGCAGTGAAAGAAGCTCTGCAAAATTACAATAGCCGTCTTTATAGGCTCCTTTATACTGGGCAATGTTTACAGTGGTAAGCACAACCTCACCGTGCCCCTTCTCCTCCAGTTCTCTAACGCGTTCAATGGCAGTTTCTACATCAAGAGAAACACTGTGCCCCCTGGCAATGTGAATGGCACAATAAGAACAATTATTATTGCAGCCATCCTGAATCTTAAGGCTGGGGCGGCTGTGCGAAAGAAAGGAAGAGGCAGAAAGCTTAAAAGAATTTTCTGGCAGACCAGGTTTTAATTGAGGAATTGAAGCAATCTCTGTTTTTATTTTTGAAGCAAAAGCTTCCGGATTCCAGACGGACTTTTTCTTTTCCTGAAGCAGCAGTTCAGGGACGCTGGACAATCTGCTTTTTATCTGTCCGCCGATAACACAAATTCTCTTATCGATTTTTTCAATTTCGTCTTTAGCAAGCTGAGCATAGCAGCCGGTAACAATAAGTGTACAATCTGGATTTTTCTTTAAAATTAATCTTATAAGCCGGCGGGCCTTCTGCTCTGCTTTTTGAGTTACTGTACAGGTATTGATTATACTTAAAAGAATTTCGTGATCTACCTGCGAACTGGAAGTAAGAGCTTCCATAGTCACGGTAAAGCCTTTGTCAAGGAAAAAACGGGCTGCAGATTCGCTTTCAATTTGATTAAGTCTGCAGCCTAAGGTTTCTATTCTGATTTCACTCACAATAATTACTGAAGTTTTGCGTTTACACGTTCACGGCCACGAGAAGCATCAACAGAAGAAGAATTTAATCTTAAGGCTTCATCGTATGCCGCAACTGCTTCATAATAGTTTCCAGCCATCTCTCTTGCATAACCAAGACGTACCCACCAGGTATCAAGAAGAGGCTCTTTTTTTACGGCAGAAGAAAGTGCAATATCTGCATGCTGATATCTTGCCTGGCGAATAAAAATTTCGCCCATGTAATAATAGGCAATGCCGACACGTGAACCACTTTCCGGTGCAGAGGCAACATATTTTCTAAACTGCTCCATTGCACCTGTATTTTTTCCAAGATAGTATTTAGCTTCTCCGAGAACTTCAATGAGACGTAAATCATAAGGACTTACAACGAGACCTTCTGAAGCACGTTCTTCGGCTTCGGCATACTGCTTATTTTTTACAAGAGCCCAGCACATAACAACGTAAGATTCTACACGGTTAGGATTTTCTACCAGTTCTTCTTCACAAACCTGAACAGCTTCCCTGTATTTTCCGTTATGATATAAAACCAAAGCATCCTGTTTTGTTGCAGAAGTCTGAGCAAATAATGAGCTGAATGTAATTAAGAAGACAATCAGAAAGACAATTTTATTTTTCATTTTCATTTCTCACCATTGAACATTTTCCGGTAAATACACAACCAGGCTCAAGCACAACTTTACCGGTAGTAATATCTCCATCAAGAGAACCAGAGGCTGTAATAAAAATCAGTTTATTTCCGATTATATTGCCCTTTACTTTTCCACGAATTAATACACGTTCAGCAGTTATATCAGCATTAACAACTGCATCAGAATCTATAACAAGGTCACTTGTAGAATCTATTTTGCCATTTACTTTTCCGCGAATCATAAAGGCTTTTTTCATTTTTATTGAACCTGTAAAAGCAATGTCCTTTTCCACGATTGTATCAAAGGCTTCATCTTCCATGTCAAAAAAATCTGTGTCTTTTACATCAAACATATTCTTATTTTACCTTTTTTTAATTTTATCTGTTTGAATAGTTCTTTTCAACCCACTGTTTATAATTACCATTTAAGATATTATTAATCCACTCTGAGTTTTTAAGATACCACTTAACAGTTTCCTGAAGACCTTCTTCAAAGGTCATCTTGCGTTCCCAGCCCAGCTTTGTTTTGATTTTTGTACAGTCGATTGCATAACGCTTATCGTGGCCAGGGCGGTCCTTTACGTAAGTGATTGTCTTTTCGACTTCATCAACTGATTTACCTGTTGCGGCTGCAGTCAGCTCAATTACCTTATGAAGCAGCTTGATATTCTGCCATTCGTTTTCGCCACCGATGTTATACTTTTCACCGGTTATGCCCTTGTTTACAATCAGCCATACGGCACGGTTGTGGTCTTCTACATAAATCCAGTCGCGGATATTGTCGCCCTTTCCGTAAACAGGCAGGTTCTTTCCATCGCGGATATTGCTGATCATAAGAGGAAGCAGCTTTTCCGGGAACTGGTATGGACCATAGTTATTTGTACAGTTGCTCAAGGTGATTGGAAGGCCGTAGGTATGGAAGTATGCCATTACAACGTGATCCGAAGATGCCTTGCTCGAAGAGTATGGAGAGCGCGGATCATAAGGTGTGTCCTCACGGAAGTAGCCTGTTTCACCGAGCGAACCGTAAACTTCATCAGTTGAAATATGATGGAAAAGAACATCATCGCGGATGCTGCCATCTTCTTTCTTCCAGAAGTTTCTTGCAACATCAAGCAGGGTAAAGGTTCCCATTACATTTGTCTTCATGAAAGCTTCTGGGCCGAGGATTGAGCGGTCTACATGGCTTTCTGCGGCAAAGTGAATTACAGTATCAATATCATACTGCTTGAAAATGCGTTCGATATTTTCGCGGTCGCAGATATCTACTTTTTCAAAGAAATAGCGTTTTCCGCCGAACTTTTCTTCTATGTCTTTAAGACTTTCAAGATTTCCTGCGTATGTAAGACAGTCTACGTTTACAACGGTACCGTCGAAGTTTGCGTCATTAAAAAGATTTCCCTCAGCAGAGGACATTCCAAAAAGATAATGAATGAAATTTGAGCCAATGAATCCAGCTCCACCGGTGATAAGAATGTTTTTCAGTTTTCTCATTCTTATATTATATCATATAAGAAGAAAGTTTGAAAGTATTGTATCTTGTAAGATAATTATAAAAAAATTGATGTGCGTGAGCAGAGGCAGAAGCGAAACGCACTCTTTCATTTTTGGCGCTTAGCCATAAAAATAAATAATCACTTTTGCCAGCAAAAGTGATTATTTATTACACAAAAAAATGAAAGCCGCGCGGTTTCGATTATGCCGCCGCGGAAGCACAGCAATTTTTTTATTAGATATCAGTAATTTCAAAAGGTACAGGAATTTCAAACATTCTTTCTTTTCCCTCAAGGGGAATTGTCAGTCGCACGGCCGCTAACTGAAGTCTTTTTATTTTACAGACTTTTTTCAAAAATTTATTCATTTTAAAATTTCCGTGCTGATCATCACCGGCAATCGGGCAGCCATTTTTGGCAAGATGAATACGAATCTGGTGCATGCGGCCGGTTTCAAGCTGGAGTCTTATAAGGGATAAAGGAAGCTCCCCTGCTCCATTTTCGTTTTCGTAAGGCACTTTCCATTCTTTTTCTACCTTATAGTGAGTTACAGCGGCCTTGGCATCACCATGCTGAACAACAGCTTCTTTTATTAGCCCTGATTTTGCAGGCATACGGCCGGCACAAAGAGCCAGATATTCCTTTCTTGCTACCTTTGAACCTATAAGCTTAGTCCATTTTCCGGCGGCTGCTGGATTTTTTGCTACAATCATCAGGCCTGAAGTATCTTTATCAAGTCTATGTACAAGATAGATTTTATATCCGAGCTGTTCAGCAAAATCGCGGTCAACAGAATGTACTACTCCCTGCCCTCCTTGAACAGCAAGTCCGGCAGGTTTATCTATAATCAATATTTCATCATTCTCATATATAATAGGAATCATATTCATCCGATAATCATAACGGAGGCTTTCCAAAATGACAAGATTTCATAAGAACCTGATTCGCACAGTTACTTTTATCTTTCTTCTCTTTTCTTTTGCAAATGCATTTGCTGAAAAAATAACAGACAGAGATTTTGATTTTTCCCTTGATATACCGGAGGGTTTTGAAATTGCGGATTATACCCAGGATGGAATGTCTTATGTTTTTTCACACCCTAATATTCCGGTTACTCTGGTTATGAAGATTTCTGAAGAAGCTCAGGCAAAAAACGCCGCAGAAGTTCTTAAAAAGAATCTGAACAAGCTTAGTGCAAAGGGTGAAACAGATTCGTTTGTATGGAACGGCAGCTCCTGCGGAATCAGCAGTTTTACAATGACTCTTGATGATAATTATTTCGGATGGTCTGTAGCTGCCCCTTTGAAAATTAAGGGGGCTTATGTTGTTTTACTCTGCTATGCGCCCCAAAGCCAGAAGGGCTGCGAACAGTTTATAATTTCTACAGTTAATTCACTCTGTATTAATTCTGATTATCTTAATACTCCCGGTATCATTACCAGCTACGCTTTTCCACCAGAGGGCCGTAAAGCAGTTTCTCTGAAAATAGGTGGTAAAGAAATCAAAACTTCAATTGATAAGTCTGATGAAGAAGCCGCAAAATTTGTAATTGACCTGGAATATGCAGTTCTCACTCTTTATGCAAGTCATAAAATGTGGAAGGAAGCCTGGCAGCGGTATTATAAAATGATTTATCGTGATAATGCCGGTCGTCTGGAACAGGCTGCAGCAGACATTTATAATGCTTTATATCCGGAATTAAAAGAGACAAAGCCACAGGATGCTGATATTAAATATGCCCAGGCCCTCTTAAGCTGGGTACAAACTTTTGGATACCAGCGTGCTACAAATAAAAATGAATCTGATTTTACCAGCCTTCCGGCAGCCCTTATTGGTAAAGGAAATGACTGCGACAGCCGCAGCATGCTTATAAGTGCCTTATTGAATTATACAGGAATTGATACTGCACTTTTGATTTCGAGGGATTATTCTCACGCAATGGTAGTAACAGATATCCCAGCCCCAGGCCAAACCTTCACCATGGAAAACGGCCGGGAATACCTTATGGGCGAAACCACCGCCAAAGTAACCTGGGGCATGATTGCACAAGACCATGCGGACAGAACTAAATGGATAGCTGTGTCTTTTGATGAGTAAGCTCAGATTACGCTTTCATCAAAAGATCATAAACTTCCTTTTCGTTCAGGGAGCCCAGCATAGCATCGCGGAGATCCTTATCCTTAAACTTAGCACTGAAGTGTGAAATAGTCTTAAGATAATATGAATGCTGATTATATGCTGCGGCAATCATAAAGAGAAGATTTACCGGCTGATCATCGATTGTCTGGAAGTCTGCAATAGGCTTGCGGCAAACACCAACAGCCATTACAAGGTCAGTAACTGAAGAAAGACGAACGTGAGGAATTGCAATACCACGGCCGATGGCTGTAGACATAAGTTCTTCACGCTTAAGGATTTCCTGAATAAGCTCTGCGCCATCCTTTACCTGAGGAGCAGTTGCAAGAACATCTGCAAGCTGTACAAGAGCATCATGCTTTGAAGTCTGATTAATAAATACAATGCGGTCTGGAGAAAGAATATTTCTTACCTGAACAGTCTGTTCTGACTGTTTTACTGAATCAGAAGAAAGACGGGCATTTACCCAGTTTTCTACTTCTGACTTCTTAAAACGCCATACAGTTCCGATTTTTCCAGCTGGAATTTCACCCTTCTGGGCCCAATCATAAACAGTTCTGTCTGAAACACGAAGATATTTTGCAACTTCTTCAATTGTAAGGATATCGTCTTCCATTTTTTTCCTCGCTTTATTATTTTTTTAATCGTTTCGTTTGAAATCCTTGTAATATTTTGCATACTTTGCGGTATTTTGTCAATATATATAATAATTTGTCTACGTAAATATCGCCTTCTCCCGTAAAAAATAGCATAATCCAACGGGATGATGTTGTCTTATGCTATTTTTTACTCCGAATGCGATATTTAACATCCAAAGAATAACAATAATTGATAAAATACCTTTTATCGGATAAGATAGAAGAATGAAAACAAAAAAACATGTTGGACTTGGAATATTTCTGCTACTCTTCTTTTCAATTATTTATGTAATATTAGCAGCAAAACCTTTAAATAAAGAATACAGTTTTACCCCCGTATGGAAAATCAGTACCGCAAATCCGGTATTATCAAATAATAATTCAAAAGCACAGTCTTATTTTCATTTGGGGCAAACCCTCGGATATTTTGATGACGACGGAAATATTTCTCTTTTCCAGACCTTCCCTTCTAAAGTTTCCATATCAGATAAATATTTTGCTACCTACAACTCAGAAGCAAAAAATACAGACTTTTATAAGGCAGACGGCACAAAGGCCGGAACAATCGAAGCAAGCGGCTTTCCTTATTTCACAGATAACCTTGTTTATATTTTTCTTCCAGGCGGCTGTGCTTTTTCGAAATGTTCAGAAACAGGAAAGATTCTCTGGACCTTTGAAGGAACCTTCCCGATTACAGCCTTTGTTGCAAAGCAGAAATATACGGCTGTAGGTCTTGCAAACGGAACAATTAAAGTATTAAACAATGAAAACGGAACAACAGAAATTGATTTTGCTCCTGGAGGCAGCGATTATCCTGTGATTCTCGGAATCGACATTTCTGAAGACGGACAATATATTGCTTCTATTTCGGGGCATAATCATCAGCGTTTTGTACTTTCACACCGCGAAGAAAACCAGCAGAAAATCATTTATCACAGATTTTTTGACCATGATTCTCCTTACCGCACAATAGTTCATTTCAGTAAAGACGGAAAAAGAGTTTTCTATAACTTTTATCAGGGCTTGGGCATCTACAATCTTGAAACAAAAGCAGACAAGATTCTTGAATTAAAAGATAAGCTTCTTTCAATTGAAGAAACAGATGATTTAACTATTCTTATGGGTAAGGACAAAAATAGTTACACAGTTTCGATAATTGATAATACAGACACAATGGAAGGCGCCTTCTCCTTTACTGCAGATTCAGCCTTTATTCGAGCGGCAAACAACAATATCTATCTGGGTAAAGATAACTCTATTTCAAAAATATCTATTACCAGAGAATAAAAAGCGGAGGGGTTAGATGAAAAAATTATCAGGTTTTATTACAATTTTATTATTTTTCGTTATTTTAGCTTTTTGTTTTGACTGGCCTCAGAATGATGTATCAAAAAAATCCTTTAATTCCTACTTTGGACAGAACAGAGGCGGAATAATCAGTACTTCTATCATTTTTTCTGAACCGGAAGAGGTAAAGGCCGCAGAAGACGGTTATATAACTGCAATTCTTACAGAAAATTCCGATGATTCAGACTTCTTCCCTTCTACACTTGGAACCGCAGTAATTCTTGCTCACAGTGATGACCTTATTTCGGTTTACGGAAATCTTGACGCAGAAACTCTTACCCTTAAAAATGAAAATGAGCATACAATTGACGCCGGTGCAACTATAGCTTCTAGCGGTAATTCTGGCTTCCAGGATAATCATGGAAATCTTGAATTTATGATTATTGATGTAAAGAATAAATCTGCCATAAATCCTATTGTTCTTATGCCTCGCGCAGAAGAAGAAATTCCGCTTTCTCTTTCTGGTATTGTGATTGTAAGCAAGAATAATGATTATTATGATATCAATACCTATAAAACCTATAATTCTGGTCTTTATAAGGTATATTTTAAGAGGAATCCGGTTGCCGCACCTTATAAAACTTCAGTTTCAATTAATGGTATAGTCGTAGATCAGCTTTCTTATGATATGATTACCCAGGAAAATAATAAGCTTTGTATTATCGGCAAGAAGAAATATACAGATGCTGATATCTTCCCTAACGAAAACCTGCAGCTTCTTGGTGAAGTTATGTTTACCCCGGGGCGTGCTACACTCGGTTTGAGCATTTCGGATATTTTAGGAAATATAAAACAACAGAATTATAATATAATAATTAAATAACCACACGGATTCGAAAAATCTAACGATTTTTCTATTTTTATATTATTGATTTTGCGTTAGCAAAATCGAATCCGTGTGGCATTTAAAAAATAATTGTTAAAACCTCTTTTCCATGTTAAAATTATCTAATCAAAGTTTTATGGGAGTATAAACTTGGAACATAATATGATTTTGTCAGCATCCGGCTGGCGTAAGGTATTTGCTGCATCCGGAGACGAG
>JAEEGJ010025349.1_pt1 | contig 12165 bp, 5 predicted proteins | sample 8958761 | NCBI WGS metagenome assembly JAEEGJ01 (sample SAMN16246546, study PRJNA631951) | gut metagenome | biome: gut microbiome; feature: rumen; material: RS-attached | host: Bos | place: Iran: Karaj | collected 2018-10 | reverse complement strand
AACATGACGCCGAAATGTTTGCGTTCCCCTGCCGCCGCCAGGCGGATGGCCTCCTGCACGCCCGGGGCGACCGCCTTTGGGACGACGTTGACCGTGACGTCCTTCCACGTGTCGCCGAGCCCGAGCAGCTGCAGGACGGCGTTTGCGGCGGTGCCGCGCCCCATGAGGATTGTGCCGCCGCCGGCACCTGCGTCGCGGGCTGCGCCCGCGACGAGGTCGCCGCGTCCGTGCGGCACGATGCAGACGATGAGTCTGTTGTTCATGTTCCGCCTCCTTCGGCATGCGCACGGCGGTTGGTCCGCATGCGCCTGTCGTAGATGATGCCCATCAGCTGGATGGCGATGAGCGGCATCATCGCGACGAGCGCGATGACGCCGAACGAGTCAGACCCTCCGGCCCCGCCCGAGGCGGCGCCGAGGGTGAAGGAAAGGATGAAGGTGGACGTGAGCGGGCCGGAGGCGACGCCCCCGGAGTCGAAGGCTATGCCGGCGAAGAGCGACGGCGCGAAGTACAGCAGCGCCATTGCGAGCACATAGCCGGGGACGAGTATCCAGGCGATTCTGAATCCGCATACGGCGCGCAGCATGGCGAGGCCGATTGCGATTGCCGTGCCGATGGCCAGGAAGACAAGGAGGGCGCGCCGCCTGATCGTGCCGCCGGAAACCTGTTCGACCTGTTCGCTCAGAACCCAGACCGCCGGCTCGGCGCAGACGATCACGGCTCCGAACGCGAGGCCCGTGCCGAGCAGAATGGCGTACCAGAAGCCCCCTTGTCCAAGGGCGTTCGCGCCGAGCGCCTCGCCGAGCGCGCGCCCGGCCTGCATGAAGCCGGAGTTGACGCCGAAAAGGAAGATCGTGAGTCCTATCAGCGCGTAGACGAAGCCGATTCCAATGCGGATGAACTGCCTCCGCGTCATCTTGAGAAGAAGAATCTGAAAGGCGACGAGAAGCGCGAAGAGCGGCAGTATTGAGGTCGCGGACTCCTGAAAGGCCTCGCGCAGGATGGTGCCGGCGGAGTGCGCTTGCACGGCTTCTGCGGCTGCTTCGGCAGCCGCATGCGAGACTGGGGCCGCGATGGCGTAGGCGAGCACGGCCAGGACCGGCCCGACTGACGCGACGCCGGTGAGGCCGAAGCCGCCGTCCTTGTCGGCCCTTACGGAGGAGACGCCGAGGCCGAGCGCCATGATGAACGGAACCGTCATCGGCCCAGTCGTCGCCCCGCCGGAGTCAAAGGCAATCGCCACGAAGGCCGGCGGAGCGAAAATGGCGAGAAGGAAAAGAAGCGTGTATGAGATGAAAAGCGTCCACTTGATAGAGAGTCCCAGCGCGGTTCGCGCGATGCCGACGGCCATGAAGAGGCCGACTCCTCCGGCAATTGAGAAGACCAGCCCGCTTTTGCGGACAGAAGGGAAGACACCGTTCACCTGGTTGCCGAAGACCTGTATGTCGGGCTCGGCGGCCGTGACCACGAAGCCTATGGCAAGTGCCGCCGCGAGCAGGAGCAGCAGGCTGCGCCGGTTGGTGAGGGCCGCGCCGCATCGCTCGCCCATCGGCTGTATGCCGAGGTCGACGCCAAGCAGGAAGACGGTGAGGCCGGCGATGAGGAAGAGCCCGCCAGTGCAGAAGCGCATGAGCGCCGTCTTCTCCAGCGGCGCCACGAAGAGGCCGAGCAGAAGCACTATCGCCATGACCGGCAGGACGGAATACGCGGTTTCCTTAAATTTTGCGACGATGTTCAAAGTTGAACATCAATTATAACCTTATTCAACTGGCATTGGCAAGGAAACGCGCCAACGCGGCCCAAGCGCATGGTCACACCCGAATTTGCTGGACAAGTTCCTCAAGAACAAGGATAATGGTTATGTTCCACTAGGGTATGACACAATGGGAAACAAGCACTGCATTTCCTCCACCATAATGCTCCCTTCGGAGCAGGAGGCATACGACATCTGCATCGCGGCGCCGACGCCGTCGGCCGAGGGGCTTCTCGCCTCGGAACCGGTCCTGCAATCGCCGGCCGGGGACTCCATGGGCGTGGCATTCGCCGTGAACGGGCTTTCCGTCGGGTTCGCCGAAGTGTCCGCCAACCCCGGCATGCAGGACGCGACCCGCTTCATTTCGGAGGGTTTCCCACGCGTGGCTCCCGATGACAGACTTTTGCGCGTGCGCATGGACGGACTTCAGCCTGGGACGCGCTACTGGTATCGCGTCGGCGCGGCGCGCCTGGCGCATCCCATCGGCTACTGGTCCAAGGTGGGCGACATCGACTGGGGCGCAGTCCACTCGTTCGTTACCCCCGGACCGGGCGCTCCATCCCGCTTCGCCGTCTTTGGCGACACCCACGCCAATTTCCCGAGCATGGCGCGCGTCACGGCCAAATACCGCGAACTCGGCCTTCCGCTAGTCGTGTGGAACGGCGACGTCCTGCCCAGCAAGATCGACGACCGCGAGTCGCTGGTGCGCCATTTCATCGACATTCCGGAAAACGCAGGGTACGCGGCGGACACGCCGATCCTCTTCAACTGCGGCAACCACGACTACCGCGGCGACTTGGCGGGGAGGCTCGGCGACGCCATGATGACGCGTCCGCCGCGCGAGGTCGCCGGACGAGACCCCCTGCTTGACCGCAACTTCGCCCTCCGCATGGGCGACATCGCCCTGATTGGACTCGACACCGGCGAGGACAAGCCGGACAACCACTGCGCCAACGCCGGCATAACGGCCTTTTCGCGCCACCGCCAGCTTCAGGCCGTGTGGCTGGAGGACGCGCTCTCCTCAAAGGAAATCGCCGAGGCACCGTTCGCCGTGGCAATCGTCCACATTCCGCTCTTCGACTCCGACCCCGACGCCAACCCCGGAACTGTGCTCATCAACTACGCGCAATGGCAGAAGGAGTGCGCCGACCTCTGGGTGCCGATACTTGAGCGGCACGGCGTGGGGCTCGTGATTGCTGGCCATACGCACCGCTACCGCTTTGACCCGCCGGAACCCGGCCGCCCCTGGGCGCAGCTCGTCTGCGGCGGCGCCGGCGCCGGCACATTCCAGACGCTGGCAGTCTGCGACGTGGAGGACGGCGAACTCGTCGTCCGCGTCCACGACACCGACGCCGGAAACATCGTCGCCATTCACCGCTTCCCGCCGCGATAATTGGAAGCCCTTGATGCGCTCGACTTCGAGCGCGCGGGCTTTCTCGCCGCTATAATTGCGAACAGGCTTTTCCTCATTCGAGTCATCGAAGAACCGCAGGAGCAACCATCATGAAAATGACAATGCAGTCCACTTCGCTTCGCCGTGCAGCATCCGCCATCTTGGCGCTCGCCATCTCCGGAGGGGTCTCCGCCCAGGCCGGCATCAAATACTGGGACAACCCCGACTATAGGGCCTTCGACGTGGACTGCTACGTCTCCGGCGCCGTCTGGAACTACGACGGCATTCGCAACGTCGGCGCGACGGCGGAGCACTCCACGACGGCGACGACGTGGAAGAACCTCGGCACCGCAGGCGCGAACAACGACGTCTGGGTCCGCTACCAGAAGTCGGGTGGTGGTTGGTCCAATAGCAGCGCACCATCAAGCCTCGATCCCGTGGGCGGGAAAAACCTCGGTTCCTGGACAGCGAATGGCTTCACGTTCATGGGCGACAGCGAATGGCGCGCCGCCGGCAGCGGTTCCGTCGCGCGCATCGACACCGGCACCAACTACACGATCCAGGCGCTCGTCACCGCCACAGCTTCCGGCCAGACATACAATACCGCCTACCTCATGTCGGTCCAGAAGGACCACTTCGCCTTCGCCGTGAACAAATCGGAAGGCAAACTCTACTGGAAAACGCAATCCGGAACCACGTCCGACCATCCGTACATTTCCGGCGACGATCTCGGCTACATGACGGCCATTCTGAACGGGACGGACAAGACGGCGACGTTCTTCAGCGGCACGACGATCCCGACATCCGGCGACGGATTCCGCCAATACTCCACCGTTTCCGGCAAGGGCGACAACGGCTACTGCATCTGCGGCTACACGGGCAACGACGGGCAGTTCGTCGGCACCATCCATTTCTACCGCTACTACCAGAAGGTCCTCACGGAGGAGGAACTCGCCTGGAACCGCGTGGTCGACGAATGGCGTTTCTTCGAGCGTCCCGTGCCGTTGCCCGTGACAAACGTGGTGGTCGCCACCGCCGTCGTCGGCGTCGAGGGGACAGAGCCGCATGGCACATACGCCGTCGATGGACGCCACACCTTCATCGCGCCCGCGACTGTGAATGTCGGCGGCACCAACTACGTCTGTACGGGCTACACGCTTGAAACGCGCAGTGGCGACGGCTGGTCCGAACCCGTCTTCCTCAAGTCCGCACTCTTCCAGCCATGCGCCTGTGTCGTGACCGAAGGTGAATGCGTCCGCCTCACATGGCAATGGGCAAAGGCGGCCGGCCTCAAAAATCTTGGCTATACCGTCAACGACTATATCTGGGACGGTCTCGAAACATTCTACGACGGCATCTGCAACGTAGGAACCAACCTGCCGCACTCCTACACGGCGACGAACTGGGTGAACCTCGGCTCCATCGGCTACACGAATGACGTATTCGTTCAGCGCCTGAAGCTGGATGGCAGTGGCTGGGTCGATGTTCCCAATCTCAATACCAAAGAGGTCAACGATCCCGGCTACTGGACGGAGAACGGGTTCACGATGAAAGGCACAAGCCGCTTCCGCTGCAATGCGCCTGGCAACTTCACCGTCGGGAAGAACTATTCGCTTCAGATGTTGATTGATGCCAAGGCGTCGGATCAAGTAACTGCCTATAGCTATCCGCTCGGAGCCGAGTATCAAATATTCGCGTTCCAGCTGCGGAAATCGGACGGAACCCTGTTTTGGAAATACAAATCCTCGAAACAACCGACGTCTTGGGCATACATGACAGGCGGCGTTTATGACTACATGACCGCAATTGCGCGGGACAACAATACACAGAAGTTTTTCGACGGCACGACGGAGCCTACGTCCGGCACGGGTAGCTGTGACAATGATTCGGTCGGCTATTCAGATACCGGATTTTGCCTTGGCGGCTATGGCAAAACGGGCGTGACCGACCTTTTCGTCGGCACACTCAAGTCATTCCGCCAATACGACCACGCGCTCTCCGCTGCTGAAGTCGCGCAGAACCGCAAGGTTGACGACTGGCGATACTTTGGCATCCCGGACAATCCGAATGTCGTTGTGCAATCGACCGTTCCTTATCTGCGCGGCGAAGAGCCCGACGGCTCCTACGCCGTTGAAGGCAGCCACACTTTCACCGCCCCGGCGACCGTGACGGCCAAGGGCATCGACTACGCCTGCGACGGCTACACCGTCGAAGCGTGGGACGGATCGACATGGACCAATGCAACATCGCAAACCGGCAACTCCTACACCTACAACGTCGGTTCCTCGCCCGTGCGCGTCCGCCTCACCTGGCGCTGGAAGGCGACGCACGGCTTCCGCACGGCGGCGGACTACAGCTTCGATGACTATTCGCAGGCGGGTCTCGTCTGGAACTATGACGGTATCCGGAATAGGGGCTACAAGGATTCCGACCACTACTCCGCGGCCTCGACATGGAAGAACCTCGGCTCGGCTGGCTCAGACTACGATCTCGCGTTCAGGAGCGGGGAGACCACCACGGGCGAATGGGCGGATGACGGCTATATCTTCCGCGGCGGTCCGCGTTTCAGGGGTGGCGGCAAGGTCGGCCCCTTGAAGAATTTCACGCTGCAGACGCTCATTGACGCGGACATTGCCAGCCAGACGGCCTCCTCGTCGCAATTCTCCTATCTCATGAACGCCTATGACAACCACTTCAACATTTCGCTCGTGTCGCCATCGTATGATGGTTCTGCCGCTAGTTCGCTCTGCTGGAAGGCGCAGGGCGGCACATTCATGTATTTCCATGCGAAAGACAACCAGTACAGCTTCGCGACGGCCATGATGGACTATGACAACAAGAAGGCGATGATGTTCCCCGGTACGACGATTCCGACGGAGTACCATAAGGATGGCACCTATGGGGCGCAGCGGCTTTACACTGAGTTTGCTTCGGTCAGCGCCGTCTCGACCACGGGATACGGCCTCGGCAACCGCAACAACAACGGAACCGAGGGTCTTGTCGGCAAAATCAAGAGCTTCCGCTACTACGACCGCGTGCTCACCGAGGAGGAGCTCACGCGCAACCGCAACGTCGACGCCGCGCGCTACTTCGGAGAGCTGGGAGTCACGAACGTCGTCGTCGAGGTGGAGCATGGCCTGGACTTTGTGGCGGACCCTGTCCCCGGCGCTTACTTTGTCGAAGGTTCATACGACTTCTCGGTCTCCAGCGGGAACGACAAGCCGGTTGGCTACAAGATCCAGGTTCCCAATGGCGACGGCTGGAAGACTGTGGCCCGCCGTGACGTCACCCAGTTCCACTTCGACGTCGCGACGGCCCCTGCCGCGACGATAAAAATCGTCTGGGTGAAGACGAATCCGTTTCTCTTTGTCGTAAGATAGTATGTGTGATGATTGACAAGTTCGATTTTTCTTCCCGCAGGCGTCTTGCGACGCTTGCGGCTTGGCTTCTCGCCATTTTCGCGAATCCGGTTCTCGGCGCCATCGAGAATCCCATCATTGACGGGTGGTACGCCGATCCGCAGATTCGGCGCTACGGCGACGAGTACTGGCTCTTCCCGACGTATTCCGGCTCTTATTCCGGACAGCCGTTCTTCGATGTCTTCTCCTCCGGCGACCTGGGCAACTGGACGAAGCACGGCAAGGCGCTCAAGGCCGAAGACATCTCGTGGGCGCGGTCCGCCCTGTGGGCGCCGGACGCCCACGAGAAGGACGGGAAGTACTACCTTTTCTTCTCCGCCAATGACACATCCCCCGCCGATGGCTCACGCACGGGCACCGTCGTGCGGGCCGTTGGCGACCCGAAGTACGGTGGCATCGGCGTGGCCGTCTCCGACAAGCCCGAGGGCCCCTACCGCGATTTAATCGGAAAACCGCTCGTCGACCAGTTCTGGAACGGCGCGCAGCCCATCGACCAATACGTCTTCGAATACAAAGGCGAATGGTACATGCTCTACGGCGGATGGGGCCGTTGCAACCTCGTGAAGCTCGCGCCTGACTTCAAATCGCTCCTGCCGCTTGAGGACGGGAGGATGTGGCGCGACATGACGCCGCCGGGCTATGTCGAGGGGTCGGTGATGTTCGAGCGTCGCGGCAGGTGGTATTTCATGTACTCAAGCGGAAGCTGGACCAAGGACAACTACCGCATCAACTACTGCGTCGGGGATTCGCCGTTCGGGCCGTTCGAGTTCAAGGGCACGGTGCTGTCCTCGCAGAAGCCAATCGCCACGGGCGCGGGGCACAACTCCGTCGTCTGCGTCCCGGGCACAGACGAGTGGTACATCTGCTACCACAGGCGGCCGATCCCGAGCCGTTCTCCGAACCACCGCGTCACATGCCTGGACCGCATGCGCTTCGCCGAGAACGGCGACATTGAGCCCGTTGTCATGACCAAAGGCCCGCGCCCGACCGGCCTTGTCAACGTCGCGGAGCTGCTCAACAGCAACGGCAAGACGGACGTCTCCGCCGCCATCCAGCGCATCATCGACATGAACCCGAACCAGACGCTCTGGTTTCCTGACGGCGTCTATCCTCTTTCCAAGCCGATTTGCACCCCCGCCGATCCGGCGCGCGCCGTCTCGCTGCACCTCTCCGACTTCGCCGTACTCCGCGCCATGCCCGGCTGGGCGCACTCCAACGCCATGGTCCGCCTCGGCGGCATCCACCCCAAGAACGACAACCGCTCGACCGGCAGCGTGTATGGACTCCGGGGCGGCGTCATCGACGGCGCGGGCGTCGCCACGGCCATCTCCATCGAGTCCGGCCGCGAGACGCGCGTCCAGAACGTCTCAATCAAGCGCGCCCACGTCGGCATCCACGTCAAAAAGGGCGCCAACGGCGGCTCGGCAGACTGCGACATCCGCGACATCGACATGACCGGCGACAACGCCCCCGGCTCCATCGGCTTGCTCGTCGAGGCACACGACAACACGTTTTCGAACTTCCGCATGGTCGATTTCCAGACGGGCGTCCGGCTTCGCGGCTCCGGCAACTTCCTCACCAACATCCACCCGCTTCTCTCGCGCGTCTCGAACCAGCGCTTCTTTAACGACACCGTCGGCTTCGACGACAACTCAGGCAACAACTCCTACCTGCGCTGCTACTCCGACCAGTTCTCGACGGGCTGGCTCTTCGGGCCGAAGAGCGACAACGCCGATCTCGACGGCTGCGTCGCCTTCTGGTACGACTCCGATCCCGGAAAGCGCCACACGGTCATCCGCTGCGAGGGCCAGTTCAAGGCGCTCGTGGATGACCTCTGGGCCGGCTTCCGGGACACCAAGGCGACCAACGCCGTGCTGCTTGTCGGCAAGGAAGGGGGGCACGGCGTCATCCGCGACATCCGCCTCGTCGAGGACCGTCTCAACGCCCTCGACGACCGCTTCCGCGATTATTTGACCGGCCGCCTGCATCCGTAATGTCCACCTCCCCTACCATTCCCCAACGCGCAACTGGCGACGACACGGCTTTCCGGAAATCCGGCACATCCGGCGGCAGAAGCGTACTGGCGATGATTTCATCGCCGGTCGCGAGCCGCATTGACGGCGTCTCGCGCTTCGCCCGCGAGCATGGTTGGCACCTGATGTTCCAGGACCGCCTGGGGTTCGCCCATCCGTTCGACTGGGTCGGCGACGGCGTCGTGGCCACCATACGCGGCGACAGGCGCGAAATGGCCTTTCTGCGACATCTGGCCGAACGCGGCATCCCCATTGTCGACTTGACCTTCGACAGGCCGGACTTCCCGTGCTCACGTGTCTCGTGCGACCATGTCGCGGCGGGACGCCTTGCCGCCGAGCACTTCCTGGAGCGCAACTACCGGAGCCTCGTTTTCTTCTCCATCGACTGGGGCAATGTCCGCGAGCGGCTTTGGCGCGGCTTCTCCGCCAAGACAGCGGCTGAACAGTGGGTCTTTTCGCGTGAATGCCCCAGGGTGCGATGGAACGACTGGGGGGCCGTCTCACGCTGGCTTGAGCGCAAGTTCGCCTCCGCCGCGAAGCCGCTTGGCGCGCTTGCCTATTCGCAGGGCGAGGCCGTGCAGCTGCTGGCGGCCGCGCAGCGCCTCGGCATCCGTGTGCCGGAGGACTTCGGCATCGTCTCAGGCGGCGAGGATCAGGCGCTGCTCGAAAACCAGCCGGTGCCCATCACGGCCGTCGACACCGACATGGGCCGCGGCGCCTACGAAGCGTCGGCGCTCCTGCAGCGCCTGATGGACGACGAACCCGCGCCGCCCCAGGCCATCGAACTGCCGCCAAGGCGCATCATCGCGCGGCGTTCCACCGACGCCACCGTCGCCACCGATCCGCTTGTCCGGGCCGCCATAGAACTCTTCGCCTCCGGCCTGCAATCCGGCGTGAACGTGGCAGACGCGGCCCGCGCCCTCGGTGTCTCGCGGAATACGCTGAATCGCCGCATATCCACCGAACTTGGTCGTTCCGCCAGCGCCGAACTGCACCGCCAGCGCCTGATGCTGGCCAAGCGCCTCCTCTCCGACCCCGCAAACAAAATCGAGTATGTCGCCCGGATGGCGGGATTCTCCTCGGCCTCGCACCTCGGCTCCGCCCTGCGCGCCGATTGCGGCCTCTCGCCGGTGGCGTTCAGGGACGGGCGGCTCGCGCCCTTAGGGGCGTCCATGGTGCAATGATAAGGCAACTAGCACATTTTTGATATTGACGCGACAATAGCGCAATGTTAAAATGTTGCTCGCTTCTACCCACCATGGGCGACTTTCCAGAACATAAAGAGCAAGGCGCGACAATGAAAACTTCGAGCATTCCCGCACTCGGTCTGGCCGTTTGCGCAGTGGCGTTCATCGCGACACAATTTGCGGCGGCCCAGACGTACACGGCATCCAGCTACGTGCAAGCCGATCTCGTCGGTCAGTGGGACGGCATCGAGAATGCCGGCGCGGGGCTGCATGACGCCACCACGAACTACTGGACAGACCTGACGGGACAGTCGGGCGACTTCGCAGTGCTCTCAAGCGTCGCGTCCTTCACGGCCAACGGACTCAAGAAGAATACCTCGGGATTCATGGCGACGAACGTGACCCCGACCGCGCGATCCGACGTGCGCACGATCGAGGTCGTCGTCTCGGGCGCTCCGGCATCGGGCTGGGTCAATGCGTTCTTCATCACGAGGAACCAGACGGTGTCATTCAACAACGCTAGGGACGGAGGGAATCGTGACTACTTCTTCGACTATAGCAATTTTGGTTGGCGGACGCTCCTGAAGCCGGCGCAGGAAACGGTGGCCGTCATCTACGAGAGTAGTACCAAGGCGCAAAAATTCCGCCAGAATGGCGCGTCGCCGACTGGCAGCAAGACCACGAACAACTGGGGTTCGCCAAACGGTTCGTCGGCAATGCATATCGGTGGACGTACCGGCCAGACCGGTAGCGACTACCAGGCGTATGGCTACACGATTCATGCGGTTCGCCTGTACAGCCGTGAACTCACGGAAACTGAAATCAGGCAGAATGCCACGATAGACCAGATTCGGTTCTTCGGCGCTCCGGCCGAGATCATGCCGTCCAGCGACAAATACGCCCTGGTTGCCACGGCGGGAGTGGGCGGCATGGTGGCGGCCGACGACGTCAATGCCGCGCCCAATGCGACGGCCAAGAAAGAGGTGTACTTCTCGGATGAAGCGTATCCAGTTGCCTTGCGCGCGATTCCGTTGCAGGGCTGGAAGTTCTCGGGCTGGACAGGCGACTTCTCGTGCGTGACCGAGGGTTCGGCCTCGACGCCGGTGATCGTCGTCTCCTCCAGTTGCGGCCGCGTTTACCACGCGGCGTTTGAGCGCGACAATGACAATCCCGAAATCCCGTATGTGACGGACGGCCTTGTCGGCCGTTGGGACGGCATCGAAAATGCGGGCGCTGGAATCCATACCACGTCCACCAACCGCTGGGTTGACCTGTCGGGACATGGCGGGGACTTTCTTGTGCTTTCGCAAACGGCATCGTTCTCCAATACGGGATTGACGAAGAACGCGGCCGGCGTTTGCGCGACCAACCTTCTTAAACATTCGGGCGTGCTGACGATAGAAAGCGCCGTCTCGGGGATACCTTCAAGCGGATGGGTGGACGCAGTGTATCTCAATGAACATCAAACGGTGACCCTGCGCAACGAAACCAACAACAAGCGGCAGTTCTTCTTTGACTACAACAAGCTCAAGTGGCGAATGAACGGACAGCCAGATCACCAGACGGTGTCGGTCACCTACACGATGAATGGCAGCACACCGGCAGGGCAGGCCTTCTACCTCGACGGGGCGCCGCCGCAAGATGGCGAAACCTATGGTTCCGGCATGTATTGGTGGGCGGCGGCAAGCACGAATACATGGATTGGCGGGCGCGTAGGTTTCCCGGACGGAGGCGACTACAAGACATACGGCTACACGGTGCATGCGCTGCGCTTCTACGATCGTGTGCTCAACGCCGGGGAGATCGCCTACAACAGCGCGGTGGACCGCCTGCGCTTCCGCGGGCTGCGCACGGAAGGGTTCGCCTACCGCCTCGTGAACGGCAACGTGCAGTGCCAGCTTCGCGCGTGGATGGACGGGCGGGGCGGCACGGTGAAACTGAACGGCGGCGCAGCGGCGACGGATGGCGTGGCGACCGCATGGGGCGCCTTCGGCACGCAACAGACGGCAACCTTTACGGCGACGCCTGCGGAGGGGTGGACATTCCTAGGCTGGGCGGGCGACACCGACGCGATCGTCTCCGGCACGGCGAACGACCTCACCGTGGCCGTCAGCGCGACGAAGGGCGTCGCGCTCCAGGCCGTGTTCACGCAGACGAGCAGATACGTCCAGAATGGGCTGATTGGCTTCTGGGACGCCAAGGAGAATGCGGGCTTCGGGCACTATGACGCCAATGTTAGCGCATGGAAGGATTTGACGGGCATAAGCGGTGATTTCAACCTCAACGCCGCTTCGGGCGTCTTCGAGTCCGACGCGCTCTACAAGGTTCGCCGGGGACGTATGGCGTTCAACGCCGCACGTCGGACGGATGTCCGCACAGT
>JAEEGJ010025347.1_pt1 | contig 12165 bp, 19 predicted proteins | sample 8958761 | NCBI WGS metagenome assembly JAEEGJ01 (sample SAMN16246546, study PRJNA631951) | gut metagenome | biome: gut microbiome; feature: rumen; material: RS-attached | host: Bos | place: Iran: Karaj | collected 2018-10 | reverse complement strand
AACGTATATACAAAAGGAGGTGTTGCTTATGCAGGTTCAAGTTAAAGCATGGGGAAATAGTCAGGGAATTAGAATACCCAAAGAAGTGCTTCAGGAGGCAGCTGTTTCGGTTGATGATGTTCTCGATGTCAAGGTGTCTAATGGCATGATAATGCTTGTTAAACCATTTAGACATAGAACACTGGAAGAACGTGCTGAAGAATATGGTGGGCAGCTCCATTTAGACGGTGAATTTGACTGGGGTGAACCGGTAGGAAGAGAGATTTGGGAATGAAGGAAGAATTGCATCAGGGGGATATACTTAAGATTGAACATATCAAGAAACCGGTTCTTATTGTGAGTAAGGATTTCTTTAATCAGACTTATGAGATAATCGGATGCCCTATTTTTGAAAAAGGGGAAGCAGGACCTTTACATATACATATCGAAACTGAAGACGTAGAAGGTTATGTGCAATGTGAAAAAATGGCACTCCTTGATTTGAATATCAGGGGTTATTCAAAGATTGATAGGATACATTATCCTGACATTATAAATATCACAGACGCTATCCAAGGAATCTTTGACTACATCTGAAAATGAATCAACATGGAGTCAGTGAGATTTCTTTAGTAGGAATATATTAGCAGTGTATGATTCGGATTATTGATTGTACGCTGCTTTTGTATATGTCTATGAAAAGCCGGTAGATATCGGCAATCTTGTACTTCAGAAAGAAGAGGTTGATGAGGTCAGGTGGTTCGACATAGAGGAAGTACATGAGGGGTGCCTTCACAGAGACGCAACGTTCTGTGTACCGATTGAGGGCCTTGAGACACTTATGAAATATCTGGGGACGGAGGATATTGATTAACTATGTTTTTTATCATGGGAATAACAGATGGCAGGAAGGATTTTGATTTTAATCAGCTGATTACCTGCGCAATCTGTGGAAAATATGGACGCTTCAACGTGTTTATGACATATACAGTGCTGTCTCTTTTCTTTATACCGACCTTCAAGTGGAACAGGCATTACTACGTGCAGACCAGCTGCTGCGGAACTGTTTATGAGCTTGATCCGGAGATTGGTAAGATGATCGCAAGAGGCGAAGAAGTGGAGATTCTGCCAAGTCATCTGACTCAGGTAAGCGGCGGAAGAGGATTCACGACCGGTTATAAGAGATGCAGACAGTGTGGATACGAGACAACAGAGGACTTTGATTTTTGTCCTAAGTGCGGAACGAGGTTTTAATCATTGTTGGATGAAGTAAGCAGCTTACCCATTCAGGGGGTGAGCATTAACTGGGATAAAATTGATAGACGAAGTTATTTGCTGTATTCTCTTAGACCATAGTAGTAGAACTTCTTGATTTTTTCCTTGAGAGATTCTGGTTCTATTACTATTGCATCCCTTCCAAAGCGCTTGAAGTATTCTTCCAATTGGAGTTCGGGCCAGTCAAAGTAGTACAGGTCGCCTTCAATCTTCGATACTATAGGCCTGTTCTTGGTGATTGCCTTGAACTTTCTAACTCCATATTTGTTAAGATGTACAACTGCTTGTACTGTCAAAGATACTGAATGAGGGCTCCGGATAGCTTTTTCCTGGAGCTCTTTTTGCGTCTCCGGATTTATGGGAAAAGAATCTGCTGTTACAAAGACACTTCGTAACCTGGAAATTCTGAATGTCCTTGGTCTTCTGGAATTTCTATCCATGCAAAGAAGGTAGTTGCACTGTTCTTCCTTAGATGGCGCAATTACGTATGGCTCCACTAAATAGGCATGCTCATCACCTGAGGTTGTGTTTGTAAAAGAGAGAATCTTATGCTCCTTAAGTGCCCTGGAAATGTCTTCATAAGAGTCTTTGAAAATGATTGCCTCTCTTTCGCTCCTGGGGATAGACAGATATGAATTAAACATGTCCTTAAGGTACTGGGAAAGAGAAGTATCTTTTAACATGTTGTTCTCTATGATTTTGATAATGTCGTAAGAAGAACCGCTGACAGTAAGAGTTACTGCACTGGTCTGCTTGCTCTGGAACTGGTCATTCTTGATATAGGTGCTTACAATCTTGTCTGCGAGCCTTATTGCGTCCTTATCTGAAATACTGGTAATGCTGGTCAGATCCTGCATTATGTTTGTCATCAGCTTCTCACTGTCATGCCTGTACTGGTCAAAATAATTGACAATAAGCGTCTTAAGAAAAGCGTTGAGGTTCACGGATTCATCCTTCTTGGTGAACTCAAACAGCTCTGCATCGTTTATAAGTCTTGATCTGGTATCGTCTGAAAGATAAATCTTATACTTCTCAGTCATAGTACACCTCTTAATTGGCGATGTGAAAATACATAGTATTTACGATAATAAGCTATATATAGAATTATATTGGGGTTGCATAAACAAGTCAAACTGCATCTTTTTATCTCCAAAAACTTACGCTAAGATAAAATCACAACAAAGATACGAACAGCAATATCTTAGGGAACCGATGAAAGGTTATCTGTGGCATAACCTAGGCATTGCGGGGTAAGAGCCCGCGCCGGTTAAAAAATGTATCTTGAAAAGTTGGCCCATGAAAGCCACAGGATTGTGGGCCATGAAAGAGAGGAACAGAAGATGTTAGAGTTCTTAAAGAGAGAAGCAAATAAAACATATACTGAGAACGGTGCAGCAACTTACGTATCCACCAAGTCTGACTGCCTGGATCTTTTTGCTACAATTGGTGCGCTTAGACATGCGTCTGACGAAGATATCATATGCAGATTCACCAGAGCTTACGCTGAGAATGCAGATCTTGCAATGAAAATGCTTTTCTTTGCAAGAGATATAAGAGGCGGACTTGGCGAGAGAAGAGTGTTCAAGGTTATCCTTAAATACATGGCTGAGTGTGAGCCTGAATCAGTTAAAAAGAATATCGAGTTTGTTGCAGAGTATGGCAGATACGATGATCTTTTGGCGCTGTTTGATACACCGGTAGAAAAAGAAGTATTGGCATATTTCGATAAAGCACTCAAAGCTGATATTGCGGCTCTGGAAGCTGATAAAGAAGATGCGGAAGTATCTCTTTTGGCAAAATGGCTTCCTTCAGTAAATACAAGCAATAAAGAAGCTGTTGGAAATGCAAGGAAGATAGCAAGAGCAATGAAAATGTCTGATGCTGAGTATCGTAAGACACTCTCTGCTCTCAGAGCACAGATCAAGATCATAGAGAACAGCCTTCGTAAAAAGGACTACTCTTTTGACTATGCGAAGCAGCCTTCAAAAGCTCTTTATAAGTACAGACAGGCTTTCATCAGAAACGATCAGGCAAGGTATGAGTCTTTTATCCAAAAGGCGGCTGAAGATCCTTCGGTTATGCACACTGGAACACTTACACCTTATGATGTCATAGCTCCTGTTATAAGCAGAAGAGAGTTCTCTGAAGCTGAAAGACAAGCTATGGATGCAACGTGGAATGCACTGGAGAATTACGCTGGCGCTGACAATTCTCTTGTTGTGGTTGATGGCTCTGGCTCAATGTACTGGAATGCTAATCCAAGTCCTGCAGCAGTGGCACAGTCACTGGGTATCTACTTTGCAGAAAGAAATACCGGAGCATTCCATAACCACTTCATAACTTTTTCTACAAACCCAAGACTCATCGAGATCAAGGGCAGAGACATAGTTGATAAAGTGCGTTACTGCATGAGCTTCAATGAATGCAGCAATACAAATATTGAAAAGACATTCATGTTGATACTTCAGACTGCTGTGCACAATAGGCTGAAACAGTCCGATATGCCTGAAAAGCTATTCATCATCTCTGACATGGAATTTGACTGCTGTGCGGGTGATGCAAAGGCAACTAACTTTGAAAACGCCAAAAGAGAATTTGAGAGATGGGGCTACAAGCTTCCTCAGGTGATCTTTTGGAATGTAAATAGCCGCAATTTGCAACAGCCAGTCAGAATGAATGATCAGGGTGTGGCGCTTGTATCAGGCGTTAGTCCACAGATCTTTTCAATGTTAAAAGAGGGTAACCTCGAACCATACAAGTTTATGATGAGCGTCCTTTCATCAGCACGATATGAAAGGATCGCTGGCTGAGAGAACCTGGCGATGTATTTTAGAGCCTGGTTCGAACGTCTTCCGGCGAGCGAATAGCGAGAGCGGAAGTTCCTTATTATAGATGTGGCTGGGAGAATGGAGACTCCCGGCCGGAATGGAAGGACAATTATGAATACAATTGAGATAAAAGGTAAGGTTAATACTGCTCTCTGCTACGCAAAGGTAGTAGAGGATGAGGCAATAGAGCAGATCCGCAGAATGTGCGATTATCCTATGACTGAGGGCTCAAAGATCAGAATCATGCCTGATGTTCATGCAGGAAAAGGCTGCACAATCGGTACCACAATGACAATTGCTGACAAGGCAGTTCCTAACGTTGTTGGTGTGGATATCGGATGCGGCATGTATACAGTAAATCTTGGAAAGCAGAAGATTGACCTGGAGAAGTTCGACATGTCTGCTTTTACAATTCCTTCCGGAAGAGAGGTTTGGGAGGGAAGAATTGAGAAGTTCGATCTGACTGAACTTCGCTGCTACAGACAGCTCAAGGAGGCTAAGCGTCTTGAGAGATCCCTTGGAACTCTTGGAGGTGGTAATCATTTCATTGAGATAGACAGAGCAGCAGATGGTACGCAGTATCTTGTCATCCATTCAGGTTCTCGTAATCTTGGTAAGCAGGTTGCTGAGATTTATCAGACACTTGCAGTTGACCTTGATAAGGGAATCGGAGAGTACCTGGAGGCAAGAGATGAGCTGATCAGAACTTACAAGGAGCAGGGAAGAAGAACAGAGATACAGGCTGCTTTAAAAGATCTATACAATCTGAAGTACCATGAGGGTCCTATGACAATGCCTGAGGATCTGTGCTATTTATCAGGGCAGTACCTGGAGGACTATCTTCACGACGTTGAGATATGCCAGCGTTTTGCAAGAAGAAACCGTGAGAAGATGGCGGAGATTCTTTTGGAGAAAAATGGGCTTTCTGCCGGTGAGTCTTTTCACACTATTCATAACTACATCGATACTGATGAGATGATCCTTAGAAAGGGCTCAATAGCTGCCCACAAGGGGGAGAAGGTTCTTATCCCTATAAACATGAGGGATGGCTCTGTTCTTGCCATAGGCAAGGGCAATCCTGAGTGGAACTACTCAGCTCCTCACGGTGCAGGGAGACTTATGTCCAGATCTGCAGCAAGGAATAACCTTTCCATGGATGAGTACAAGGAGTCCATGAAGGGAATATACACATCATCTGTCTGCGAGGCAACAATTGACGAGGCACCTATGGCGTACAAGTCACTTGAGGACATCATCGATGTTATCAAGGAGTCCGTGGAGATCGTAGATGTGATGAAGCCTATATACAATTTTAAGGCTTCGAATTGAGGTGGCTTTTTTTCTTTTATAAAAACAGATATAGTAGAAGATAAGTATTTATATAAAAGACCAGAATATACTTGTGACTAATAGGAGTATCAAAAGATGTTGCGGATATAATTAGAAAACATGTATCTGCAGTCTGTGAGGAGACATAAATGTTGATAAAAAGAATATATGAAAATGATGATAGAGCAGATCAGTTTATAAATGAAGCATTCACAGACTTTGCTAAAAAGAGTAATGTGGATTTGAATTTTGAAGAATACTGCTTTGCGGCAGAGAACGATGAGGGCGAGATTATTGGAGTAATAACAGGTAGAGCCTATTATAACGAAGTCCATATCGGGGATTTGATAATCGATGAGAAATATCGAAGACATAGGCTCGGATCAGAGCTTGTTAAGAAAGTTGAGGAGGAGTATTCAGGAAAGGGATATGAGAAAATCACCCTAACGACCTTTGGATTCCAGGCACCTGAGTTTTATAAGAAGCTCGGATACTCGTTGGAATTTGTCAGAGAAGACAAGGAGCCTAAACTGAGCAAGTATTTCTATTCAAAGGCAATCTGAGTAATGGAGCATTATGAAACGGTTATTTGAAATTGATCTTAAAGATTATAAAGAAACAGATGCAGTTTTTCGCAGACCTTCAGCCAGGGCGATAATTATAAAAAATGATAAACTTGCCCTAGTCTACAGCAAGAAAGAGAAATATTACAAGTTCCCTGGAGGAGGAATCCATGATGATGAAGACAAGAAAGAAGCGCTCATCAGAGAGGTTAGGGAAGAAGTAGGACTTGTTGTAATTCCTGAATCTATCAGGGAATATGGAAGTGTATTGCGAAGACAGAAGAGCACCGTAAAGGATGGTGAAATCTTTGAACAGGAGAATTATTACTACTTCTGCGATGTTGAGGATCGAGCTGTCGAACAGGATTTGGATGCTTATGAGGACGAAGCGGGGTTCGTGCTGAAAATAGTGGATATAGATGAGGCTATTGCGACTAATGCAGCGTATTCTAGTGAAGATTATTTCAATGAAATCATGATCAAAAGAGATAGAAGAATGCTTGAAATGGTAAAGCAGGAGTTGGGATGGAAATAAGGATTGCAGACAAACAAGATATTGATCTCATGATGAGCAGCAGACTGGAAATGTTAAAAGAAGTTAATTCTCTTGATGCAGATTACCGGTATTCTGAGAGTTTTGTAGAGGAAAGCAGGAGATACTTCCTTGAGGGAGATCAGACCACGGTTCTTGCTTTGGATGGAGAAATAGTCATCGGCTGTGCGACAATCTGCTATTTTAGTGTTATGCCGACATTCTCGCATCCATCAGGCAAGCGGGCTCATCTTATGAATGTGTATACTGCTAAGGAATACCGTAAGCAGGGTATAGGAATGAAAATGGTCAACATCCTTATAGATGATGCATGGAATAAAGGAGCAACAGAGATCAGCCTTGATGCAACAGAGGCGGGGAGGCCCCTTTATAAAAAATGTGGCTTTGAAGACTCGGAAGAATGCATGGTTTTGGTAAAAGAGAAATGAACAATCCCTGGGAAGAGATAAAACTTGATGATTATGAAAAGCATATGAGCCTGGACTCTGTAAAGCAGCTGCAGACCATTAACAAAATGATGAAAGAGCAGTTTGATGCTTATCAAGTAAACACGGCAATGATTTTTGGCATAGCCGGTGGCAATGGATTAGAACATGTCAGCAAAGAAAAGTATCAGATTGTTTATGGCGTAGATATAAATAAAGAGTACCTTGAAGCTGTCTCTGGACGCTATACAGACTTGTCAGGCGTATTGCAGTGCCTTCAGGTTGATCTTATAAAAGATACATCAAAGCTGCCTAATGCACAGCTACTAATTGCAAATCTGCTAATAGAATACATTGGATATCAGGCATTTGTAGTTGCTGTACATCGGGTTGATCCTGATTACGTGTCTTGCGTAATTCAGATTAATACAGATGAAAAGAACTGGGTTTCAGATTCGCCATACATCCATGTATTTGACAGGCTTGATGAGGTGCATAGCCAGATGGAACAGGACGAGCTTGTTTCTGTGATGGAAGGCGCAGGATATCAGAAGATACTGGAGGAGACAGAGTCTCTTCCTAACGGAAAAGCTTTATTAAGAATTGATTTCAAAAAAGGAAAAGAACGAACCTATGGCATCAACTAAAGAGTACCTGGATTTCATATTAGAACAGCTCTCTGAGCTGGATGAAATAACATATAAAGCTATGATGGGCGAATACATCATCTATTATCGCGGCAAGATTGTTGGCGGAATCTATGATGACCGTTTTCTTGTAAAGAACATTAAGGCAGCTGTAGATAAGATGCCAGATGCGGATCTAGAGCTTCCTTACGAAGGGGCAAAAAAGATGCTGCTTGTTGATGATGTTGATAATAAGGAGTTTCTTAGAGATCTTTTGGAAGCAATGTATGATGAGCTTCCTGAGCCCAAGAAAAAGAAGTGAGGCAGAAATTCATGTGGAAGATAAAGCAATTTTTTGATGGGGACTTTGGCTGCGAGGAGCTCGCGCCAGGAGAAAAGCCAAAGGTCTCAGTAACACTTGAAAACGAAGAGGGCCAGACAAAGTTTGTATCTGTAGAGGATGCATGGCTTATAGATAGAGGGCTTAATATAGGCGATGTTTGGCCTGCGGAGTGAAAGAAGGAATAGTTACGATGAAAATCTTTGCATTTGGGCTGTGACTTTGGGATAGTGGGGAGTGATTCATATCTAACTGGATGGTTTTCATGATGGAGCAATTATCGTTTTTTGAGGAAAAACACAATGATCCACGGCCTCCGCTGGCACTTAACTGGAATCTGTGGCATGGATGCACCAGAGCAAGTACAGGGTGCCTACATTGTTATGTTTACCGGAGAGATGAGTCCATAGGAAAGGACCCTACAGTCCTTCATAAGACAGATAACTTTAATCTCCCAATACGAAAACTAAGGTCAGGACAGTATAAGGGCATGTATAAGGTTCCATGCGGGTCACACATTTATACATGTTTTTCTTCAGATTTCTTTCATCCCGATGCAGATGGATGGAGAAAAGATGCCTGGGAAATGATGCATGAGCGTTCAGATTGTACATTCTTTATGATTACTAAAAGACCTGAGCGTATTGCAGATCATCTCCCTGCAGGATGGGGGAACGGATGGGAGCATGTTACGATAGCCGTTACCTGTGAGAATCAGGATATGCTGGATAAGAGACTTCCGGTTTATCTGGATCTTCCATTGTTCCATCATGCCGTGATGATAGAACCTATGCTGACTGAGGTGGATTTGAGTCCATATATCGAAAAATACAGGACTTCCGATGGGCGACCGCTCATCGAGGAGGTTTCCGTAGGTGGAGAGTCAGGAGCAAATGCAAGGGTCTGCGATTATAAATGGGTAGAGAAGGTATGGTTACAGTGTAAAGAGAACGGAATCTCATTTTATTATCACCAGACAGGAGCAAAACTGATTAAGGATGGGAAGCTTTATAACATCCCAAGAAAGCTACAGCATATCCAGGCGCATAAAGCTGGATTGGATTTATAACTTTTTATATTACGTTCTAAAGTATTAATGTGCATAATGCAAAAGCAGTGAAAAACAGACCTTTATCTGTGTGCGGATCAGGTCTGTCTTTGGTTGTACGATAGTATATATTTACATAAGCCATGGCTTAAAGGACTGTCAATCGAGGAGGATGCGGTATTTGAATATTCTTTTATTCCTTGCAAAAGGTTTTGAAACTATGGAAGCCAGTGTTTTTGTTGATGTTATGGGATGGGCAAGAAATGATTTTGATTGTGATGTAAACGTAATCACATGTGGCCTGAGCAAAACTGTTGTGAGTACATTTGGAGTTCCGGTTACAGTAGATACACTTTTAAATGAAGTGAAAATAGAAGATTATGATGCGTTGGCTATTCCGGGCGGATTTGAAGAATATGGGTTTTATGATGAAGCTTTTTCCGAAGAAGTATCTGAATTAATAAGAGGGTTTAACAGCCAGCATAAACCTATAGCGTCTGTCTGCGTTGCAGCTCTGGCACTTGCTCATAGTGGAATCCTGACAGGAAAGAAAGCAACAACATATCACTTAAATGGTGGAAACAGGCAGAAACAACTAGGTGAATATGGTGTTGAGGTAATAAATGAGCCTATCGTTCAGACAGATAATATCATCACATCATATTGTCCACAGACTGCTCCGGGAGTTGCATTTTCTCTCTTAAGCATTCTTGTGGGAGAAGAAAAGATGAGCGAAGTACGTACAGCAATGGGGTACTAAGGAGGGAAAAGTGAAAATACTTTTGGCTGACCAGAATAATCTGGAAGATGTAAGAAATATAAAGAGATCGAGTATAACAGGATTGAAACAGAGAATGGAGATTATCTCTGTTATGATGTGATGATGCTGGAGAAGGCTGATGATAATTCAGGATATTGATAAAGGAAGGCCCTTTGACTGGGGCAAAACATCAGAAGATTATGCCAAGTACAGGGACATTTATCCGCAGGAGTTTTATGAGTACATTTTGCAGCTGGGTTTGTGTAAGGACGGACAGAGGATACTTGATATAGGAACCGGCACAGGTGTACTTCCGAGGAACATGTATAAGTATGGCGCGAAGTGGACGGGAACTGATATTGCCGATAATCAGATCAGGCAGGCAAAAGAACTTTCTGAGGAAGCCGGGATGAAGATCGATTTCTTTACATCCAGGGCAGAAGAAGTTTCTTTTCCTGATAATACATTTGATGTGATAACGGCATGCCAGTGCATATGGTACTTTGACCATGATATTACGGCGCCAAACTTTGCAAGAATGCTTAAATCGAAAGGCAAATTTCTGATTCTTTACATGGGGTGGCTTCCATATGAAGATCCGATAGCAGGTAAAAGTGAAGAGATCATTTTAAAGCATAATCCAAACTGGACAGCTTATGGTGATACAGTTCATCCTGTCTGGGTGCCGGAGCAGTACTTGAGGTATTTTGATTTATTATCGCAAGAGCAATTCAGAGTTGATATTCCGTTCACAAAAGAGGGATGGCATGGAAGAATGCGGGCCTGCAGAGGCGTAGGGGCATCAATGTCACCAAAGCAGCTGGATGCATGGAATAAAAATCACATGGAGATGCTACAAAAAGAGGCTTCTGAGAACTTTATGGTAAAACACTACATATCAATTGCTGAACTGCAAGTGAAGGAATAATGATAAAACTTACAGATTACAGAAAAATCAACCATTTGGTTGATCAGATCAGAATAGAGAAAGTATACACACTGTCCATTTTAGAGGGGATTCAAACGGGCGAGATATTTGTCGATGATGACGAGGCACCAACAGCAGCATTAGTGTGGCATTATTGCGGATTCGCCAATATCCTGGGGAGTTATGACGAGAACTTTATTGAAGAAACTATGAAGTTGATGCAGGATCCTCCGGAAGGTCATTCGGGACGTATGGCACTTCAAACCGAGAACGACTCTCGCTTAGAGGAGATGATACTGAGAACTCCAACGGTTGCTAAACACGAGAGGTATATTTTTGAGTTTGAAGGAAAAAAAGACATTATTCCACACACGCTGGATGCTAAGCTCAAGGAAATATCACACGATAATTATGAATTGATGAAGGGAAGGATCATCCCTTCTTTCTCATGGTCAAATCAAGAAGAGTTTATTAAGAATGGCTTCGGATATTGTTTGGTTGAGAAAGGACAGATGTTGGCTTGCGCATTTGCGTCAGGCGTTTCAAAAGAGTATGTGGATATCGGCGTAGAGACAGCAGAGGAATGTCGCGGAAAAGGGTACGGACGGATTGTTGCCGCTGAAATGGTAAAAGAAATTTTATCAAGAGGAAAGACTCCGATATGGGGGTGCGACATAAGAAATGAAGCTTCCATGAGGCTAGCCTGCTCAGTTGGGTTTGAAATCGTCGGGATACATCCGTGGTATAAGAGTGAAAAGTGAAGAATAGCGTGTTAAAGTTTGTGCATTTGTTTAAGCATTATTATATTGGCATATCATTCATTGGAATAGCTGCTTTTGTGATACAAGAAATTCCATATATTATAATGCCGCTGATAAATCCTGAATCAAATCCGATAATGAATATGCAAAATGAGATTAAATGGATCGAGACAGCACAGGGGATCTTTGGAATGCTATCCATGTTCTTGCTGATGCTGATCGTAAGGGATGATGTCAGTGCTTTTCCATTGGCTACGTCAAGAGAAAAAGTATTCTTCTTATTAACTATACTCATGATAGCAATAAACTTTGTGGGATGGGCATTTTACTATGCTGGATATCAATATGGATGGCTGATTGTTCTGAGCCAGTTTGCTGTTGTTCCGCTGTATTATCTGTTCTTTGGATTATGGAAGAGTAATTTCCTATTGGCAGGTGCAGCTGTTCCATTCTTTTTGATACACACTATAAATGGGGTGTTAAATTTTGTGGTTAAGAAATAACTTTTAATATTATGTACTACTGTGAGGAGTATGACTAATGAGCAATGTTATTTTTGACATGGCCGGTAAAGATGACATATCTGAGTTGGTTCGTTTGAGAATTGCATATATGATAGACGATTTTGGAACTATCAGTGAATATGAGCGGCAATGTATGGAGGAACAACTTCCGGGATATTTTGACAGAAGACTTGGAAAAGAACTGATCGCATTTATTGCAAGGGCAAAAGACCTGAAGGCGCTTGCT
>JAEEGJ010025343.1_pt1 | contig 12167 bp, 4 predicted proteins | sample 8958761 | NCBI WGS metagenome assembly JAEEGJ01 (sample SAMN16246546, study PRJNA631951) | gut metagenome | biome: gut microbiome; feature: rumen; material: RS-attached | host: Bos | place: Iran: Karaj | collected 2018-10 | reverse complement strand
GACCCGGAAGACCTTTTCAGTGGTGACATCATCTGCGAAATCGGCCACATGACGAGTTTCTTCCCTGAGCGACTGATGACACGAGGCAAGGATTATCAGGTGGAAGGCATCCGCTGTTTCTGGCAGTTCGGCCAACTGGTCTTCAAGCAAGGCGATATGGGCTGCGACGAGGTGCATTCAGGGCATTACTGGGCCGTCGATGAACAACCCGATGATGCGGCCTTCGGCGTTTATCCCAACCCGACCAATGGCGTCCTCTTTGTAGAGACGCGCCATGGCACGTCTCTACCAGCGGCAAATGAATACCGCATCGCCAATCTCATGGGCCAAACCGTCCAAACGGGCAGCCTCACCGCTGAAACCCAACAGATTGATGTAACGAATCTGCCCCAGGGCATGTATTTCATCAGCGTCGGCGATATGACACAGAAATTTGTGGTGAAATAAAAACGCGGTCCTGTAGGGCTGTCACACCGTGGCAGCCGCCTGTGCAGCCATGACAATAAGCGGCTGCCGTGGTTCCGGAGTTTGTCGAAGGATGGTACGACAGCCCTACAGACCGAAACGAATAGATAAATAACAATCAAAAACATACGACAATGAAAAAACTAGTATCAATTATCATCCTTTGCCTCGGATGCCTTGGCTTTACAGAGGCCCAAGAAACTTACATTTGGAAAAGTGTATATCTCCAAGGTTCCTTTTTAGGCGTTAGTCATGATGGGAGCATCTTTGCCCATGACGGCAGCAACGGTCTCATTCGCTCACAAGACGAGGGCGAGACATGGCAAGTTGTATTAGGCCAGGAAACTGGTTTTAGTGGCTTTGTCAATCCGTCATGCTTTGCAGTTAGCAACGAGGGAAGAATATGCGTCTATAATGATAACCAGCAGGCCGTGGTGTATTCCGACGACAACGGTAACACTTGGCAGCAAATGCCACAGGTTTCTTCCTGCGCGATGACCAATGTTGTGGGTTTGTATGCCCCGAGCAATGAAACCGTTGTGGGATGGGCTTCCACCGGAGAACTCTTTTGGACCACTGACGGCGGTGAGACCTGGGATGGAACTATCCCAGATTTTATGGTTATGGAAAATGCTCCGACCGTCAGTGACCTTCTGGTCAACGAGAACGGTGATGTATATATTAGTATTAGTACAATGGACTTATACGATTATTACGTTTGGCATTCAACGCTTTCCGATATGCAAAACTGGGAACCTGTTGCCTTTAATGATGTTAATGATGTAAACATTCAGGATATGGAGTTCGACCCCGAAGGTAATGTGGTGGTTTGTGGTTGGAGTACCGAGGGAAGCATCGGCTTTCAGCATGTTCCTGGTTTCTATCTGTTCGATGGCACAAGCCTTGCCGTTAGCAACAGCGGGATTGTCTACAAAATGAATAATAGTACTTCAATTACTTCTGCCGCCGTGTTGGCCTATTCCTATGACCATGGCGAGACTTTTACCGAAATAGGCAATGAACTTTACTACTATCAACCCGCTCCTGGCGAGGATGCCAGTTTTCTTGTCAAAGGCTATGACAACTATCTGTATTTCAACGCAGAAGGCAATTGCTGGAAAAGCATTCCCGATGCCAGCAGTATTCCGACTTACAATCCTTGGGTTGGAGAAAAGATTTTGGATGAAGCCAGCGGCTTGTATTATATCCTTACTAGCGACAGCACGGCAAGAGTGACTTATTTTGATACAGATTTACAATACTATTCAGGTGATGTGACGATTCCTTCCTCCATAGTGTATGGGGATTGGACCTATACGGTAAACGAAATAGGTGATATGGCTTTCGTGAATTGTCCCAATCTGACCTCGGTTACCATACCCAATACCGTCACTTCCATTGGAGTCGGTGCGTTTAGCAATACTGGACTGGTCTCAATCACCATTCCCGATTCTGTGGAAAGCATTGGAGAAGGATTGTTTGTGCATTGCCCTGATATGGTCTCGGTAACACTTTCGGATGCAATTACCGGCATTCCTGACCAAACTTTCAGACTGTGCTCGTCTCTTGCTTCTGTCACCCTTTCGAGTCATTTGACAACGATCGGGAATCGGGCGTTTGAAGGTTGTGGGTCTTTGGCTTCGATAACATTGCCCGATGGCCTTCAAGCCATTGAAAGCAGCGCATTTTATAATTCTGGTTTAACCTCTATTGATATTCCCAATTCCGTGACGACGCTTGGGGGATCGGCCTTTGGCCTGTGCGACAGTCTTGCTGAAGTGCACCTTTCTGAGTCGATGACCGTCATTGAGGACCATCTGTTTTATAATTGTGGCAACATGAGGTCCGTATCAATCCCTTCCCAACTGGTCAAGATAGGGAATAGCGCCTTTTACCAATGCTATAATTTGGAAGAAGTGTCGATTCCGGCAACAGTTACCACTATTGGCGGTGCGGCTTTTCAAAGTTGTTATAAATTGAATTCTGTTTCCATTCCCGCTACATTGACTTATTTAGGCGATGCCGCTTTTTCCGAATGCACTTCTTTAACTTCGGCAACATTGCCCGAGGGGCTTGATACCATCCCGCAATATTTGTTCTCTTCTTGTCATAGTCTCGCTTCCATAACTATTCCAGAGTCGGTTGTCGCAATCGAGGAGTCTGCTTTCTATGGATGTGATAGTCTTCAAACTGTTTATATCCCTCAAAATGTTGAAATTATTGGCGATGGCGCTTTCTCCTATTGTCATGGCTTGGAAACTATCGAATTGGATCCGAATAATGTTCGATTTAAGATTGAGGACGGAGTGCTGTTCAATCCTTCCAAAACCAAATTGATGCTCTATCCTGCGGGAAGAAGGGCGAGTTCTTATGCCATTCCAAGTTCTGTAGATACAATTGCAAAACAATCATTTGCAGGAGCAAACTATCTGACGGAGGTCACGATTCCCAATTCCGTGACATTGATAGGAGAATCGGCATTTAACCGCTGTAACGGTCTGCACTCTGTTACTATACCTGTGGGAGACATAGGTTGGAATGCATTTTATGGTTGCCAAAGTTTGGAAACAGTGTATGTTGGTCATGCTGTTGATAGGATAAACTATCGTGCTTTTATGGCGTGTGACAATCTTAGATGGGTCATTTTGGGTAACCCCAATGTCTTCATCGGAGAAGATGCATTCCGACAAGCCTATCCTACTGGCGAGATGGCACTGGCTTGTTTAGGGGATACACCTAGTAGTAATGTTGGCGCGAATGCTTTCCCGTACAACACGCAAGCAGTAATGACCGTTCCATGTGGAACGATAGAGGCGTATAGCAATATTTGGGGATATCAGGTATGGTTTGGCAATGTTGAAGACGACTGCAACCATTATAATATCAGTGTCGTAGGCAACGAAAACGGCAACCAGGTCATGCCTTCCGTTACTTCGGTTATGATGGGCGACGAGGTCACTTGTGAAGTCACGCTTGAACCCAGTTATATGCTCAATTCGATTGTGGCCTACAAGACCGACGACGAGACCCTCAAGGTGCCCGTGGTGGACAACCGCTTTGTCATGCCCAATTTCGATGTGACCATTGTGGCCGATTTTGAATACCTTCCCATCGGCGAAGGCAATCCCGAATGGTACTACGAGATCCAGGGCGAAAACGGCAGCATCACTTATCAGCATCTGGAATATTCCGCCGACACCACCGTCAATCACAAGGATGTGACAATCATCATCCGCACCAATACCCTTTACGACAAGGGCGAGCATAGCGAAGTGACTCGAGAATATGTCTATGAAGAAGATAATGTGGTGTATTGGTGGAACCAAGAACTGGAAGAATTCACCGTGCTTTATGACCTTGGTGCCCAAGAAGGCGACAGTTGGGTCATCAAGGTCGGCACGGAATCCATCACCATGCATGTCGACGCGGTGGAGTTGTACGAATACGATGGGAAACTATTCAGGATGATGCAGGTGAGCGACGACGAAGACCTCTTCAGTGGCATTATCGTGTGCGGCATCGGCCACTTGACAAGTTTCTTCCCCGAACGTTTGATGACCCGCGGCAAAGGCTACCGCGTGGAAGGCATGCGCTGCTATTGGCGCGAGGACGAACTGGTGTTCAAGCGCGGCGATAGGGACTGCAACGAGGTCTACGAACAATACCATTTCGGTGTTGAGGAAGATGGCCCTTCGATAGGCTCAGGGACCTTTGCGGTTTATCCTAATCCGACCCACAGCGTCTTGTTTGTAGAGACGTGCCATGGCGCGTCTCTACCAGCAACAAATGAATACCACATCACCAACATGATGGGTCAAACCGTATTGACAGGCCAAATCACTGCTGAAATCCAGCAGATTGACATATCAAATTTGCCGCAGGGCATGTATTTCATCGGTGTGGGCGATGTGACACTGAAATTTGTGGTGAATCAATAACGAAAAAACATACGACAATGAAAAAGCTAGTATTATCTTTATCCATCCTGCTCGCCTTTGCGTTCAACGGTGTGGCACAGCAAGGCAGTTTCGCTCCTCAAGGCGCGGAGTGGTATTTCAATGTCAGCACCTTCATGAACAGTCCCATCACCTATTATCGGATGGCTGTGGAAGGCGACACCATCATCCAAGGACATCACTGTAGCGTTATCACACGACCGTTTTTTGGTCTCAATGGTGATAAGCAATATGTCTATGAGGACAACCGCAAAGTATACTGGTATAATCAGACTTTGCAAGACTTTACGACGCTTTACGATTTTGATTCCAACGAAGGCGACACATGGATTTGCGAAGTGGACTCTTGTGCTTTCGAAATACAGGTTCAATCAGTGGAAGAATATACATGGGAAGGCCATACTTATCGGGTACAGCATGTGGCGGCCATTGGTGGAGGCGAGTATTATAACTCGTTTTACTATATTGGCAGTGGCACCATCATCGAAGGCATAGGAGATATATACGGATTGTTCCCTTATTCCGGCGCTTGTATTGGTGAAATCTACGATGGTCAGTATCCTGATTACCTGCGCTGCTATCTCGTTGACGGCGAGATGCTTTATCATTACGGTTCATACGACTGCGACCAGCAAGCCTACTGCTGGGACGGCACCGTGGCCGATGCCTATGCAGGCGGCGATGGCACTGCCGAAAACCCCTATCGGATTGCAACGGCTGAGCAACTGGCACTCCTCGCACAGCAGACCAATGCTGGCACAGGTGGTGACGCCTATTACGAGTTGACTACGAACATCAACCTGCAAAGATGTGACGGAGGCATGAACCAATGGGTCTCCATTGGAACGGAAACGAATATGTTCAGAGGACGCTTCAACGGCAATAGCAATTATATCCTGAATGTGAACCAATACATTGAACCTGGCAATGGATTGTCGGTGGGCGGATTGTTTGGTTTTACGGATAGGGCAGAGATCAGCAATGTGCAGTTGGTGCAATGTTCTATCAGAGGTCAGGGACGCTATGTGGGCGGTTTGGTGGGCTATGCCGGCATGACCGACATCACCAACTGTGGTATTTCCCAGTCGTCCGTCAAGTCGGAAGCATGGGGCGTGGCAGGCGGTTTGGTGGGTTGTGCCGATGTGCCTTTTGGCATGGGTGCCTATTTCACAGACATCGAGCCTTATTATATCACAAACTGTATCACTGATATTGCAACCGTGATAGAAGGATCTGATTGTGCTGGTGGCATTGTGGGTCAGGTCAACAAGGACGATGGCCGTAATCCTTGCGTGATTACCGACTGCACTGTCAGGAATAGGAATTACATGCTTGGTTGGTCGGTGACAAGTGGAGGCGATGCCGGTGGCATTGTAGGTTATTTCCGCAATGGTACGATTACAGGTTGCCTGAATCAGTTTGAGGTGTATGGCGGCGAATATGGCGCTGGCGGCATTGCTGGTGAGGCCAATTTGGCCACAATTGAGAATTGCACGAATGAGGGCAGCGTGGAAGGCACTTTCGCTTGTGGCGGCATCGTCGGGCGTTCGGCTCCCGAAGCGGGCGTGTTTCTGAACGTATATAGTTGCGTTAACGAAGGCAACATTGATTGTGTGAACGCCGAAAACTATCAGTTTGCAGGCGGTATTGTCGGGTCGCGAGCCTCAATGGTGATGCGTTGCGCCAACAAAGGCAATGTCACGGGATATACCGACTATGGCACGATGTTGGGTGGCATTGTGGGTGGCAACGGTGGCACGATTGCCAACTGCTACAACCGTGGCACAGTTCGCGCCGCCATCGAAGAGCCCGATGAGCATCTCTCGTATGTGTTTGTGGGCGGTATTGTGGGCGGTCCCGATTCGCGAGTCTTCAATGTGTATGCCACAAATACCGTCATGGCACCTGAATGCACACTCCCTGAAAACACAATAACGGGCTTTGGCCAAATTGTTGGCTATGAGACCGATGTAACGCACTACCTTAACGGTTATTGGCATGAGTATACCCATCCCGCCAATGGCCATCCTGATTATCCTGACCTGCCGGGTTCGTCTGGTTTCTGGCGCAGTTATGATTCCATCTTCCTCATGGAACCACAATACGGCACCACCGACCTCTTGGAAGCCTTGAACTTTGGCGCAGCTGTCGTGTTGGATTCCGTGCCGGAGTATCCGTATCTCTGCACTTGGGTCGCTGACGAGGGTGGCACGAATACTGGTTTCCCTGTCTTCGGACCGTTGCCTGGAACGGGTGGCGAATTCCAATCCGGAGATTTGCTCTACACCATTATCAGTACCAATCCTCCGCAAGTGAGCGTCGCCGGCCATGTGGACGGCGAGAATGCCCAAGGATTCCTCTTCATTCCTGAAATGGTGACCTACGAAGGCGTTGCTTATACGGTGACGGAAATAGGCAACCTTGCCTTCCGTTTCTGCAGCGGCCTGGAAGGTGTCCTTGAAATCCCTGAAACGGTGAAGATTATTGGGGAACAGGCTTTTTACAAATGTTCTGGTTTCACGAGGTTGGTTTTGCCTGAGGGGTTGTTGGAGATTCGCGAATTTGCATTTGGTGATTGCACTGGCCTAACGGGAACACTTGATTTCCCGTCAACGGTGACCCATATCAAATTTGACGCTTTTGCCAATTGTACGGGCTTCTCTGGCGACCTTATCCTGCCCAATTCGGTGGTTGAGGTGGGCAATACCAATTATCCCCCTTATATGAATATGCCTGAATCTGTCGCAACCTTCGCCGATTGCTTCGACCATCTTGTGCTTTCGCAAGCGTTGGATACCATCGGGTACCGTTGCTTTGCTGGTTGTTCCCGACTAACTGGCGACTTGGTGATGCCCGAAGGTTTGAAAACTATCGAAGGTTATGCTTTCGCAGGGTGCTCAGGTCTTACCAGTTTGACTTTGAACGATTCTTTGGACTATATTGGGCCTTATGCTTTCGCTGAATGTACGGGAATAACGGGCATACTGTCAATTCCTGAGGCTATTAACGTCGGGTCGTGGGCATTTGCTGATTGTACGAGTATTGAAGGACTTGTCCTGCCTCATGATTTCACTGCGGTCAGTTACGAGATGCAAGATATCGGTTATGTCTTTGATGGTTGTTCGGGTCTGACTGAACTTACAATTCCCGAAGGCTGGACGACCATCGTGAAAAGTGAGTTCAGCCGTTGCGGCAACTTGACCCATATCAGTCTTCCTGAAAGTCTGACGAAGATTGAAACCAATGCTTTTAAGGAATGCACGAACCTTGAGGAAATCAACCTGCCCGAGGGTGTTACTGAGATTGGAAGTGGCGCATTCATGGAATGCAGAAGTCTCACTCAAATCGAATTACCCACCAACTTGAGAACCTTGGGGAATCAGACTTTTGCCCGCTGCACCAGCCTCGCAGGCGATATGGTCATCCCCGATTTGGTTCAACGAATCGAGTTAAAGACTTTCGACTCGTGTTACATGCTCCAAAGTGTTGTCTTCGGCGATTCTATCAACTACATTGTTGAGCTTGCTTTTGAAAACACCAATCTGTCATCCCTAGTGCTGAAAGCGATGACACCACCTGAATTGAGGCGTATGACTACTCCAAATGCCTGGCATTTCCAAGCCGACATTCCCGTCATCGTGCCTTGCGGCGCTTTGGAAGCTTACCAGAATTCCGAAGATTGGAGTAGTTTCACCAACATTACTGAGGACTGCGGCAGCGGTTTGATAGAGTTCCATGGCTCCGAATGGTACTACGAAATCCAGAACGAGAACGGCAGTACTACCTATCAGCATTTAGAATATGTCGCCGACACGACCGTCAATCATAAGGATGTGCAGATTATCATCCGCACCAACACCTTGTATGATAAAGGTGAGCATCAGGAAGTAACGCGCGAATACCTCTATCTGGAAGACGAGGTGGTGTATTGGTGGAATAAGGACTTGCAGGAGTTTACCGTGCTGTATGACCTTGGTGCCCAGCAAGGCGACAGCTGGGTCATCAAGGTCGGCACGGAATCCATCACCATGCATGTGGACGCAGTGGATTACTATTACTACGACGGCCGGTTGTTCAGGTTGTTGTGGGTGAGCGACGAAGACGACCTATTCAGCGGCACCATCGTGTGCGGCATCGGCCACCTCAGCAGTTTCTTCCCCGAGAGGCTGATGACACGCGACAAGGGCTACGGTGTGAACGGACTGCGCTGCTATTGGAACTATGGCAACCTGGTTTTCACCGTCAACCGCAATGATTGCGATGCCATCTACGCCGAGCTGCATCACGGCCTTGAAGAACCTACGGAAATACCGTTTGCTATTTATCCCAACCCAACCGATGGTATCCTCGTTGTAGAGACGTTTCTTGAAACGTCTCTGACCACCAACGAATACCGTATCACTAACCTCATGGGACAGACTGTCCTCACAGGTAGCCTTACTGCTGAAATCCAGCAGATTGATGTCTCCAACTTGCCCAAGGGCATGTATTTCATCACCATTTCGGGCACGACAAGGAAGTTTATGGCACGATAATTGTGGCGTTTTAATGCTGTTTCATGTTGCTTGAAGCAACAAATTTGTTCATTAAATTCTTTAAAACAATGAAAAAAGTGATTTTATCAGTCGTCATGCTGCTTTTGGCAGCAGGCGCGTTTGCCCAGAATCAAGATGTCCCTAATCCTGCTAAGGTTCGTGTTCCCAGCGGTTATCAAGGTTTCTTTGAGCAAGGCAACACTTGGCATTTCGACAAGAATATGGCCAACAGCATTAGCTTGTCAACAACTCATGGCTTCTATTTCAACGGCCATATCTTCGCGGGTATCGGCATTGGCATCGATTTCAACAATGACCGCGGCTTGGTACCCATTTACACCAATTTGCGTTATCAGTTCAACAACACCAAGGTGGTGAGTCCTATCATTAGCCTGCGCCTTGGCTCCTTTGTCGGTGACAACGTGGGTGCTTACGGCGACCTCGGTTTTGGCGTGCGTTTCGCCTCCAAGCGCGATTTTGCCGTCAACGTGATGGTGGCAGGTACCTATTACGACAAGATCAAGGAGTACTATTCAGGCTATGACGATAACGGTGTCTATATGCATGGAACCCGTCAAGTCAGCCCTGCCGGCGTATCTTTGCGTATCGGCATTGAATGGTAATGGGTTCACCACGTGTGAATCATCTTAACCGCCCAAAACAAGTAGAGACGCGATTAATCGCGTCTCTACAATTTTTTATTCTAACCGTGGTACGACAGCCTTACAAGCCAAAACGGAGGAAAAATGTCGTTGCTTGACATGAGCTTATAGGAAATTAGTAAATTTGCAACGTCAATAAAAACTCGATAAAAATGAAAAAGATTACAAAAGTTCTATGCTTGGCGTTGGCAGTGCTGATGCTGTCGATGAGCTGCACCAAGAAAAGCAGTGAGAAACAGATTCTTTCATTCAAATTTGAATCACTTGATGTTGAGGCTGTTATTGTGGAAGAAACAAAAACTATTTCTGCTACTATACCTTATGATGCAGATGTCACAAAACTAGTTCCAACTATTGTGGTATCTGAAAAAGCAACAGTCAATCCTGGCTCGAATGTACCTTTGGACTTTACCAATCCAGTGACTTATACGGTGACTGCTGAAGATGGTTCTCAAATTGATAATAAGGTATCTGTAACTCTTGAAAATCCTTTTCTGGGTATTTGGGGTGTTGAAAAATTAGAGTATTACAGTATTGATTATGCAGGCAATCCTATTGCGTCCTCAATGGAATCTTTCAACTTTAATCCAAACGACATTGACAATGGTATCCGGTTGGTATTTAGAGAGGACAAAACAGGGGAGGTGCATGACAATTCTCTTGTTATTATGGACTTACCAATCGTGACAAGTTTTACTTATTCATACAATTCTGATGCCTCAAGGGTGTATATAAATAAGGAGGATAATAGTAGTTATGTGTTTAATGTCATAGAATTAAAAAACGATTCTTTTGTGTATGAAAACGAGTACATTTCTCATCAAATTGAAAAAGCGTATTTAAAAAAACTCTCCGATGCCTCCAGCAAGTCTAATAATGTAATAGAATCCCCATTTAGACCTCACAAGCAAGGCTCTCTTTTGAGTGGAAAGTAATACTATTCAAAACCTTGTGAATCATCTCAACTCTAAAATCCAAAAATAAGGCTGCCGCAGTCCGCGACAGCCTTAATTATCAAATCGAAGATTCAACGAAGTTAATTATAAATTCTCAATTCTCAATTACTTAAACGCGTTCTCGCTCAAGCCCTTTCCACTCAAGGCAAGATCCTTCATGTAACCAGGAACCTCCTTGCCGAGGTACTTGTCGACATACAGTTTGGCGAGGTATTGACCGAGCATGAAGCCGTGGCCGCGCAAGCCGGTGCAGAGGCCGACCTCTGGGTCGACGATGTAACGCGGCTCGGTGTAACGACCAGCCCAGCAAGCCAAGAAGCTCACTTCGCCCAAGTTAGGAATCCACTCGGCGAAGACCTCAGAGACGATTTCCAAGAACTCCTTGCTGTTGTACTTGATGTTCTGGCGTGCCTCGTAAGCGTCGGTGTCAGGACTGGCGCAGCCGATGATTTGACCAGTATGGGCCCACTGCTGTCCGTAGACGGCGCTGAAGCCTTTGTAGTGACGACGGTCGATGATCATGTCGAGCGGGCCACCATTGGGTCCCATCATAGGCAAACGGCGCGTGATGAAGGCCTGGTGCTTGACAGGATAGAGACCAGTGTCCAAACCGAGCATGTCGTTCTCAGCACCCCAACCCAGTGCGTTGACGAAGTGGTCGCAGGTGTACTCGATGAACTCGCCTTCGTGGGTGCGCACCAAGGTGACATAGTGTCCACCGACTTTCTGCACGTGGAGCAGCTCGCAGTCCTCGAAGTAGCGACCACCCTGCTGCACGCCAATCCAACGGATGTAGTCGATGACGCGGCCAGGCGTGGCCTGCCAGCAGTCGCGGGTGATGAGGGCGTGGCTATAAGTGGTCTTAGTATCGTCCCAAAGCGGGGAGATTTCTTTCTTGAAGTCCTTGCGCTCAATCATATAGGCATCGCTCCAAGCGCGTGAGGCATCAAGCGAGTTGTAGGTGGCTTCATCATGTACCAGGTTGACATAGTGCGTCAGGTGATAGTTGATGTTGTGCTCGGCTTGCATCTTCTTGAAGATCTCGTGGTTGTGCACGGCGATATCAGCGATGTCGGGGTTGGAGAATGCTGGACGACCACCACCGATGCAGCGCCACGAGGCACCACGGCTGTAGTTGATCATGACGGGCTTCTTGCCGGCTTCCGAGAAATAACGGAAGAGGGCACTGCCTGCTATACCGCCACCAGCGATAAACACCTCGACCTGTTCTTTCTTCACGCCGTTCATTTCGGGGAAGATAAAGGTCTCTTTGGTGTGCGGGTTGTAAAGGTCGCCGAGGCTGACTTGGTTCGACAACGGGGCACGCGGCGTGGCGTCGCCGACTAACTCAATGCCGTATGAACGCAAGATCTGACGGGCACGGGGGATACAACGCTTACCACGGCAGGGCCCCATGCCCATACGGGTGATGTGTTTCAACTCATCCACAGAGATGGTCTTACGGTTACCAATGACGCGCAGCACGCGGTCCAATTTGATGTCCTCGCAGTGGCAGACGTAGGTCTCGCTCTCGCCTTCGGCCAGCTTCTTTTGGGAGATGGGCGTTGTGAGTTCCTTGTTGGCGTTGTATCG
>JAEEGJ010025342.1_pt1 | contig 12167 bp, 8 predicted proteins | sample 8958761 | NCBI WGS metagenome assembly JAEEGJ01 (sample SAMN16246546, study PRJNA631951) | gut metagenome | biome: gut microbiome; feature: rumen; material: RS-attached | host: Bos | place: Iran: Karaj | collected 2018-10 | reverse complement strand
ATGGGATGTATTCCTCACGAAGTCTTACGACCATCAATCCGGAGGATGTGGAGTCGGTTGAGGTCATTACCAACCCGAGCGTGGAATATGATTCGGAGGTGGCTAATGTGGTGAATATCATCCTGAAAGAAGAACGGAAGCAAGGTGTCCGTGTCGTGGCGATGGGGCGCGGTGAATTGCCCTTGAATAGTCTCTACGGCCGCCTCAATGTGGATTATGAGTTTTCTAGATTCCGCGTTTTTGGCAATTACACGGCCACATACTACAAGCCTCGCCACGAGGGGTTTGTCTATGACAGCACTTATTGCACAGTCACTGACGAGGAGGTCGACCGTTACGACGAAATAACGGCCACCAACATCCTGCCCTCGTCACCTTCCATCAGCCACAAAGCCGGATTGGGTTTCGATTGGCGCATCAGCAAGAATGATTTGCTTTCGGTGAGCGGTAATTTAGAGCTGCACAGGGACAAAGTGAACAGTAGACAATACTCGCTTTATAACGACAACGGTGTTCTCGGTTTCGAGGAATGGAACGATGTGACGAGCCAAGGACGGTCGCGAGACCAGAACTATACCTTATACTATCGTCACCGCTTTGCCAAGAAAGGTCATGAAATCACCTTTAACTCAAACTATTACAGAATGAACGGCGTTAGGGAATACCTTTCCCATTCTCTGTTCCATTATCCTGATGCCGACAGCGTTTTAAAGACGTTGGACCGCTTGACCGACAATGGGCAGTCGGCATGGAACGCCAAACTGAAATACGACCTTCCGCTGACCGAAAAGTTGACATTGACCACCGGCGTGCAAAACTATTCGCGCTGGATTGGCTACACTTACACCACTGGCGATGGCGGACAATACTTTGATTATCACGACAATCGTTTGGCCTTGTTTGGGCAGATGGCTTATCGGTTCAGCGACCGCTTTTCGGTTTCGGCAGGTTTGCGCGGCGAGCATCTTCGTTTCAACATCTACGACACCATCGGCAGAGGCCAATGGAATGCGTTGCCTTCGGTCGCGCTGATGTACAAAATTAACGAAAACAACACATTGAAACTCAACTACAAATCACTTCTTCAATATCCTTCCTATCATTTCCTCACGCCGTTCATCTACACCCAAAACGATGCTTTGGTTTATTCCGCTGGTAATCCCTATCTGCTGCCAGAGAAGACGCAGCGTGTCAGTGTGAACTATGCTTATAGAAAGAAATACACTAACCTAATTGTTGAACCGTATCTTGCCTATCGTCAAGGAATTATCGGTGAGCGATACCAAATTGACGGTGCGGTGACGAACACCATTTATGACAATGTGGCCAACTCCATGAAGTACGGAGGTCGGATTTCGGCGACCACCTTGGTGGGTGGTTTCCTTATGCCGATGGTAGAGTTTGATATGGGCTATGTGGACTATGGTAATCCGAAATACAACGGTTTGGAAATGAGCCTTGTAGCAGCCTTGGAAATGGAATTGCCGTGGGATTTGACTTTGGAGGCAGAGTTTCTTTACGATGGCACAAAACGCCTTTACAACGGCTATTCCTTCGGCAGCCCGCTCATTGAGACTATCGCTTTGAGCCGGGGCTTCCTGAAAGACCAACTCTATGTTGAGCTGTCAATGGAAGGCTTTTTCCTCAGCGAGAAAACGGAGGATGTCATCGATGTGCCAGGTTATTACAGCCTGAATCGTGCGGAACAGCGGATGCCTTCGTTAGGGCTTTACGTGCGATATGTATTCAAGGGCGGCGAGCGCAAAATGGCGGAGATTGAGGAGCGCGAGTCGCTGATGGAGAGTGAAGAGAACGCGGCGCAGAGGAAATAATGTGCCAAAATGTCTTTGGACTTTCCCAACAAAAAGTTTGGAACGGGCGTGCTTTCAAACACTTTATTATCAATAATTTACGATTTTTTGTAAAGAAAAAAGTTTGGAATGTCCTTTCAATTGTTTGACAAACATGATAGTTTTGCTCCGCTGAGACGAGATCTTGTTTATTTTTGTACCTATGAAACGGTATCATCTGGTTTTGTTTTTCCTTTTCACAATGTTGGCGGCTTGCCATCCTACATCCCGAGATGTGCAGCAAGCTGCCGACGATGCTTTGGAAAACGCTCGTATTCAGTTGGATTCAGGTAACAAGGCGGAGGCCATGCGCTTATTCAAAGAAGCGGAACATTATGGCCATATAGCGAATCAAAATCTGACTGTGGCTCATGCGCAGTATCATATTGCACAATGTATGGGTTACTATGCTGACAAAAAGGAAGTCGTTTCGTTGCTGAAGGCTGCTGCCGAGGGCTTTGGCGAAGACTACGCCGACCGTGCCGAAGCGTTGAGAGAGTTGGGCGATTTCTATCAGTTCCATGGACAATTTGATAGCGCAGCGTATTATTTGGATCAGGCCCTAGAGTATGCCGAGCAAAGCGGGTCAACAGAAGCAAAGCGCGACTGTTTGTCCGCTTTTCATACCATGTATTTCAATGCGGGGGATTACGAAAAGTCGGCCGATTATCTCAGTCAGTTTTGGCAAGCCTCGATTACTGATGCGGACGACAATGTGCTGATGTATTATTATCACGATATGGGGAACATCTATTCTGAGTCTGGCGACTTAGATTCTGCGGATTATTATTACAGCCGTTTAGAGGAACTTGTGTCCCAAACCGAGCCTAATGAGGATACTTGGTTCTATTACGGTGTCTTATCCGATTTTGCCGAAGAGCGCGGCGATTATGAAACTGCCTGTAAATACGGATGTCTATATGAGGAAGGCAACAATCTAAGAGAAATAGAGCAACAAGAGAACAATCTTGCGCTCATCAGCCATAAATATGACAGTGAGGTGATGCGGAATGAGTTGAACCAGAAAATCATCATTGGGCAGCGCATCATTGTCATCGTCAGTTTAGTAGCGACTTTGGTTTTGGCAGCCTTGTTGGTTTCGCAAATACGCTTGGCACGGAGGCGCAAACGTGAGGCCGAAATCAATGCAGAGCTGTTCCACTTCAAGCAGCAGAACAAGGCTTTGGCTCAAAAACATGCCGAGCATGAGCAAATCCAGCAGGATTATGCCGACCGCCTTTCGGATGCCCTGATGAAGGAGCAACGGATTATGCTTTTACTGGACAACTATCTGAACAGCAATAAGAAAGCCAACCTTCTCAAAGAGTTGGAGACTTCCGTTTATGGCGATAAAGACCATTGGGAGGCCATGCTTACAGTGGTTGACCAGCTTTATCCCGACCTTATGGAAACCCTCCGGCAAAAATATCCCGACTTGGATGAGGATGAGCGGAAGTCTTATATCCTTTCGTATTTCAAAATCTCGCGCCAAGAAGAAGCCGACTATCTCGGCACTACTGTCAATATGATTGACAAACTGCGCGGAAGACGGAGAAAAAAGATGGAGGAAGGTTAAAAAACTTTGGACTGTTTTCAACAATTGATTGGAATAGCTCTTGATTTATCTCTTTTGTTTTCAGAACTATACATTTTTTATATTTCGGAATTGTTTGGAATGACTATTCGACCGCTTGACAAAGGCGGTAGTTTCGCAGCATCATTTCCATTACGAAGTATAAAACATTGTATCACCCTAAAACACAAATCACTAATTATTCACATTTTAAAATCATAACAAAATGAAGAAAGTCATTTATCTGCTTGGCATCATGCTCCTTATGGCAGGAGCGGCCAAGGCGCAAGACGCAAAGACCCAGAGTGGTCCTGAAATCGAATTCGAGAAAACCGTCCACGATTATGGCGACGTGCCTTACAACGGGGATGGCAAATGTGAGTTCCGCTTCACCAACACGGGTACCGAACCCCTTATCATCCAGAAGCCGAAGTCGAGTTGCGGATGCACTGTTTCCACCTGGCCCAAGGATCCCATCCTTCCAGGCAAGTCGGAAGTCATCGAGGTAACTTACAGGACCAACCGTGTAGGCAAAATCGATAAAACCATCACCGTGACATCCAATGCGGTGCAAAACCCTACAATGGTGCTTCGCATCAAAGGACGCGTGCTTGACCAACCTACCGAAACCCTCCCCGAGAAGAGAGACGACTCGGACAACGGCTCTCCCGTCAACAACAACTGATCTGTAATTATTATTTGGTTATCATTAAGCCGTCTAATATTACCGTTAGATGGCTTTTTATCAAAACAAACGCGTGTCCCTTTCGATGGTGGTGGGTTGTCTTAGGCGTGGCGGCAGTGGCGGTGATTGTCGGGGTGATTTATAGCATCACCTCGTCAGGCGGCGTTGAGGGGACAAAGAACATGGCAAAATAAACGGGAAGGTATGTCACTTTCCCGTTTTGGGTGACTTCACGTTCGTTTGATAGTACAAAAGCTTGCTTGATGTGATAGTCGGGGGTGGAGACAAAAGTATTCAACGAGGCGTGTATGTTGTAATCCTTCCCTGACTTCACTTCAATAGGAACCACCGAAAGCAGGTCGTAATCGTTTACAAGAAACTCAACCTCGCCTTTCTTCTTGTTGTCGTAATAGAACAGCGGAAAGCCATGTGCAACAAACTCGCTACACACCACCGACTCATACACCGAACCCAGGTTGACGCTCTTTTCATCATTCATAATGGCGGAAATGCTGTACTGATAAAGAAGCCGTGTCAGCAGCCCCACATCGTTCAGATACAGTTTCAGCAGGTTCTTGCTCTCCGATTCCACAAGCGGGAACCTTGGGTTGGAGACGGCCTTCACCTCGTTGCAGATACCGCTTTTCACAAGATACTCAAACTCAGCTTGATACTGCCACGCTCTTGCCTGTTTCTTGTTCTCTATCTGGTTGAAATGAACCCGTTTCTTTTTGTTCTCAAGATAGGAGGGCACCAACTCATATATGCGCTCAATGACCAATTTCCGTTCTTTGTCGTACTGGCTCGCATCGCCCTTGTAAAGTTCATAGACATCCTTTTGTGCCGATCTCACTTCGACAATATTATGTGTCTCTATGAACTTGTTCACGGCATCAGGTAGCCCCCCGACCAATAGATATTTTTTGAACAAGTCCATCATTCGATTATGCAACGGTTCGTCCAATGAGACTCTTTGCATATAACTCTGTCGTGCATGATTGATAAACTCCTCTCCTACATTGTTAGCCCATAGAAACTCCTCAAAATCAAGCTGAAACATTTTCACCACCTTGATTCTCCCGCCAGGCTTTGAGAGCGTCTCGTTTAACGCAATCCCCAACTGCGAACCGCTGACAATATAAGTAAACCTATCATCTTGACGCAGGAATTTCAAAAGGGTGAGCATGTCGGGATAGGCCTGTATCTCATCCAAAAACACCAATGTGTTTGATTTCTCACCCAACCGGTTGCCAGCAATGGTGCTGAGTCGGAGGTAAAAGTCTTCTTTGTTACGGGTTCCTTCAAAAAGCTGGTCGCCTTTCTTGTCCTCATACAAATCAATCTCGATGTAGTTCTTGAAACGCTTTTTCCCTTCATGTCGAATAATATAGGACTTTCCTATCTGTCGTGCTCCATCGAGAATTAGTATCTTTTCAGACCCATTATCAAGATATTCAGCGATTTCTGTTTGAACTTTTCTTCTTAACATACACTTTTCCTATAATTTTTCATCTGCAAAAATACACTTTTCCGTATAAATAGCAATAAAAAAAATACATTTTTCCGAGAAAACTATAGGTCAAAATATACACTTTTCCGAAGTTTGCTGTATTTTTTCCAAAAAATGTAAGATTCCCTCCATTTCCACGATATAATAGCAAACGACCGAAGGTAATGACGACTGAAGAGTTCAAACGAGACATCCTGCGACTGCAACCCCGATTGCAGCGGACCGCCGAAAGCATCATCGGCGATGCCGACAGCGCAGCAGATGCCGTTCAAGAAGCCGTCATCACACTCTGGGAACAACGCGCAACGATAAAAAGCCAGGACATGGAAAAACTCAGCCTGACCATCGTGAAACGGCGCAGCATCGACCTGCTTAGGAAGCAGAAACCCACAATACCTATCGACACGGAGAGCCTGATGCTTGCCGAGCCACCGCAGGACGATAACGAGGAACGCTACCGACTGGCCCGAAAACTCGTCGAGCAACTGCCCCAGCGCCAACGCGATGCCATCCTGATGAAATACGAGGACGGCCTCAGCGTGGAAGAAATCGAGAAGGCGACGGGCATGAGCAGCACCCATGTGTATGCAACGCTGTCGCGCGCCTACAAGTCGTTGCGTGAAGCCATAAAACAATATAAGGAGAAACAAGGATGAATACTGAAAACGAAATGAACGAGGAAGTCCGCCAGCTGCTCGACAGCCTGGAAGAACACGGGAAGAACGCCAGTCGGCAAAAAGAACTTGGCGACCTGATTGACCAATTGTCGGAGAAAGAATTAGGGACGGGTACGTCATTGCGAGGAACGAAGCAATCCAGAAAACAAGTTGACCCCCTGGATTGCTTCGTCGTGCCTCCTCGCAATGACGCAAAGCGGCGCAAGCTTTATCCGCTTTGGTGGGCCATGGGTGCCGCTGCCGCATGCCTTCTGCTTTGGTTGCTCGTCAAACCGAGCGAGAAAAAGCAACCTGAGATGGAACAGGAAATCCTTGTGGAAGAAACGAAAACCGTTGATTCCGTCAAGACCGAGGTGGACAATGGCGTGTTTGAACAACCTGTTGTTAACGAAACATATTTGGCAGAAGAGACACCCGTCGTCCCACAAAACACCCCGATGAAAAAAGAGAAACCGAAGACTCAAATCATCGAAGAAGTGGTCGAACAGCCCATGCTAGCCGTGGTCAAGCCGACGGAGCCCAAAGACACTACGAATATTGGATCCAACACCATACCCACTGAAAACGAAACGCCTTCAGCCGTTCAAAAGCCGCAGCGGAGAGTCATCCGGAGCCTCAACCTGGTGTGCTACGAATGTCAGAAGGACCCCGAATTCTTCACCAAACCTGTCACGGAAGACAGGACCTTATTCGGTCAGCCGCAAGACCCGAACATGAAAAACGGATCGCTGGCCTTGGAAATCAAACTCAATTAAAACTTGGAAACCATGAAACGCATCTTTTTATCAATAGCCATTCTTTTGGCTGCACAGATAGGCTTCGCCCAAGAAGAAGTCGCCATTGAGCAAAACATCAACCAGCGCATCAACAAGCTGGAAATCAATCCTGGATGGGATGTCCATCTGATTCACCACGAGGCCGACAGCGGTTACCGCGTGGCCATCATCACCGAAGAGGATCTGGCGGCCCGGGCCTACAATGTGCAACTCTGCAATGTCAAGGACCAAACCTTGACCATCCTTGAGAACACCCAACTGCCTAAAGGCACCGTGGTGGAGATTGAAGGTCCCATGACCTTCGGGCAAATCAACCTTTTGGACAGAGCAATGGCTGAAGCGGATTATGTCGTTGCCTCCGCAGCATCTGTACCAGAGGACTGGACCAACCTTAACCTTTGCAGGTATTCAAGTTTTCATGTCCGGCATTATCACATCCCCAACCCAGAAAACTCTCCTGGTATGAAGATTTGGGACCATGCCCAATTGACTATCGATACCCTTTCGGGAGAAGGTGACGCTGTAGTGAATGTATATGCAGACGCAAACTTTCAATATGGCTCCAACACCTTGCGAGGTAAAATCACGCTATATGATTACGAAGCAAACAATAATTATCCTTATTGGCAAAAAGAACGAAGAGAAATCAAGACCAAAGAAGTCGATGGCAAGCTGGTCACCACCAATCAGCGAAAGATATGGAGTCAGTCCATTTCTCTTGACGGAGGAATTGGCATCCGTAAAGGCGACACCCCGAAAGATCCCAATAGTCCTCTATTGCAGAACAGCACCTTGTCGATAAAACTGGGCATGAGTACCTATTTTAAACTCAGCAACCATTGGGGTTTAAGTACAGGAATATTATGGAATCATAATATAAAGACATTGAGTCATCATGTGAAATACGAAGACAACGAATTGGTGGTGATAGATGGTCAAGGGATTTTCCAACGCAATAGGCTTTTGAACCATTATTTAGGTGTTCCTGTTACCTTAAACTATTACCTTGGAAAACGTCAAACAGAAAGTTTCTCATTGGATTTCTATTGCGCCCGACTGTTGGGAGAAAGGCTCAGTACGAGTATTGACCCAACACAGTCCACCGGTATAGCATGGACGGGAGAAAGTATCAATAACATCTTCAATCCTTGGAAATTGGAAGTGGGTCTCAGCTTCAACACCCAGCATTTGGGCATCATCCACGGTGTGAGGGTCTTCACCAACCTTCTGCCCGAGTACAAGCCAGGAGTCACGACGGACAAGTTCAGGAGCGTCGGCGTCGAGATTAAGCTATAAACACCAACAATGACAAAGCCATCGAAAGCGATTTCGGTGGCTTTTTTTGTTTACAATCCAAGAAAGCATCAACTTGTATATCATTTCTCTTTCAGGAATCGCTTCAACAAAAAGGCAAGGAAATAGGGAAATGTGTAAAAAGACCCGTTCCAGCCGATGTTTTTGTACCCGAATTTGATGCCGTATTTCACCTCGGGATAGGAATCCCATTTGATCAAGTTGTTCAGCGATGCCGTAGCACCATCCTTTGCCTTCACCTCAACGGGAACCAGCGAATCGGCATCTCTGACAAAGAAATCCATCTCAATCGAAGGATTGTCATGCTTATAGAAATACAATTGCTCGTACCCCGACTTTCGTAGCATCTCGCCGACTACATTCTCATAGATGGCTCCTTTGTAAGTCCCAAAGTTCTTGTTGACTCGCAGGTCGTCCTGAGCCTCTTCATCCAACGAGGCGATAAGCAACCCTATGTCGTGATAATAAATCTTGTAGTAATCGGCTTCATAATTGCCTTTCAAAGGCAGTTCCACATTGTTTAGACAGTAGCATACATTAATCACCCCAGCCTCTTTCAGCCAGTCAACAGCACCAATATATTCCCTATTGCGCGCACCTTTGGCAATTTTCGTGATCTGGTATTTCTTGTTTTCTTTTGCCAGAAAAGTCGGGATGTGGTTATAAACTGCAAGGATTTTTGCTTTATCAGCCCCTTTTGCGTATTTGGTGATGTCCTCTTCGTAATCCCTAAGCAGTTGCCTCTGAAGTTTCAGCGTTCCTCCAAAATGACTATTGTCTATGTACATTTTGACCACCTCTGGCATCCCTCCAAGCGTCATGTAATCACGGAAAATACCCATGAAAGTATCCATCTCTATTTGTGTGAATGGCTTCAGCGAAAGCATGTGCTCATATAAATCTTCAACCTGCTGCTTAGAATAGCCTTTAGCCCAAAGAAATTCCTCAAAATCCATTGAAAACATGTCGTAATCTTCCTTGAAGCCCACAGCATTCGATTCGATTTCCTCGTAATAGATACCCATCAACGAACCTGAGCAAATCACATCGAAGCGACCGTCTTGACAAAAGGATTTCAGCGAAGTAGCGCAGTTGGGACATTTCTGCAACTCATCAAAAAACAGCAACGTCTTGTTGGGAACAATCTTCCACGATGGTTCAAGGATGGTGATGTTTTTAATGATTTGATCCACTTCATAACCATCATCGAAGATGTTGCGAAATTTCTTCTGAAGCACGAAATTCATCTCCAGCACCGAATCATAATTTGCACGTCCGAAAGCCCTAATTGACTCTGTTTTCCCGATTTGTCGGGCTCCTTTTACAATCAAAGGCTTTCTATTAGGGTTTTGTTTCCATTCGATTAGAAATTTATCTATCTTTCTTTCAAGAAGTTCCATATCTATAAATCACATTTTCCGTTGCAAAAATAATCAAAAAATCACATTTTCTGATAAAAAACTGATTAAAAAATCACATTTTTGGTAAATTTTGCTATTCATTTTAAAAAAGGTTCTTTAAGACAAATCCTTTGTTTTTGTAAAATGATACAAAATTTCTATTTTTGCCTCCATAAAACTATTCCAGCATGAAAAAACTCCTCCTCTTTACGCTCATTATGCTTTGCGTGAGCGCCTTTGCCCAAAAGCAATACACTTTGCAATCGCCCGACAAGGACATCACCGTCACCATTGAGGCGGGCGAACAGCTTACCTACGCTGTATCACATGGAAACACCTGCGTATTGACGCCTTCGCCCATAGGGATGAAACTCGCCGACGGCACCACGCTTGGCACAAAACCTGCCGTGAAAAGCGCCAAGACGCTCTCAGTCAACCAAACCTTAGCCTCCCCACTTTACAAAAGAACCGAAATTCCCGAAGTCTACGAGGAACTGACGCTGACCTTCAAAGGCAACTACAAGGTCATCTTCCGCGCCTACGATGCTGGTGTGGCCTACCGTTTTGAGACCGAATTCCGTAAGCCCATCATCATTGAAAATGAAATTGCAGATTTTAACTTTGACAAGGATTATCAAGGCCTTATCCCGTATGTTTTAAGGCGTGCCGGACAAGAAGGTCCACTAATCAACCAGCAATTCTACAACTCGTTTGAGAACACCTACTCCCACATCAACCTTAACCAAATGGACCCCGAAAAACTCGCCTTCCTGCCTTTGCTGGTCGAACTCAACGATGGCAAGAAAGTCGTCATCACCGAGGCCGACTTGGAGGACTTCCCCGGCTTGTATCTGCGTAACGCCAACGGCAAAAACGGACTCTCCGCCGTCCACGCGCCCTATCCCAAGACCCGCGAGCAAGGCGGCCACAACAACCTGCAATGGATTGTGAAAGAACGCGAGAACTACATTGCCAAGACCGCTGGCAAACGCGCTTTCCCTTGGCGCATCATCACCATCTCTGAAAATGACAAAGAGCTAGCCGACAACGATTTGGTTTATCTCCTGGCCTCACCCAACCGCATTGGCGATGTCTCATGGATCCAGCCCGGAAAGGTGGCTTGGGACTGGTGGAACGCTTGGAACATCTACGGCGTCGATTTCCCTGCGGGCATCAACAACGATACCTATAAGTACTACATCGACTTCGCCTCCCAATACGGCATCGAATATGTCATCCTCGACGAAGGCTGGGCGGTCAACAAGAAGGCCGACCTCTTCCAAGTGGTTCCCGAAATCGACATCAAAGAGCTGGTGGACTATGGCGCCGAGCGTAATGTGGGCATCGTGCTTTGGGTGGGCTATGCCGCCATCGACAAGGACATGGAACATGTGTGCCAACACTATGCCGACATGGGCGTGAAAGGCTTCAAGGTCGACTTCATGGATGGCGACGACCAGATGATTGTCGACTTCTACTACCGCATGGCTGAGACCGCCGCCCGTCACCATCTCTTCATCGACTTCCACGGCGCCTACAAGCCCACGGGCCTCAACCGCACCTATCCCAATGTGCTCAACCACGAGGGCGTGTACGGCCTTGAACAAGCCAAGTGGGACAACAAGAGCGACCTCGTCACCAACGAAGTCACCATCCCCTTCATCCGCATGCTGGCCGGTCCGCTCGACTACACCCAAGGCGCGATGAAAAACGCCAACAAGAACAACTTCGCTGCCATCTACACCGAGCCGATGAGTCAGGGCACGCGCTGCCGCCAATTGGCTGAATATGTGATTTTTGAATCCCCGTTCAACATGCTCTGCGACAGCCCAAGCAACTACATGAAGGAAGACGAATGCACCCAATTCATCGCTTCCGTTCCCACCACTTGGGATGAGACCATGGTGCTCGACGGCAAGGTAGGCGAATACCTTGTCATCGCCCGTCGCAAAGACTTCCACTGGTATGTGGGCGCCATCACCAACTGGGAGGAACGCGACATCGAAATTGATCTCGGTGTGCTGCCCAACTTCGGCGCCAAGTCGGGACACATCTTCCGCGACGGTCCCAACGCCAACCGCGTGGCCAAAGACTATGTGTCAGAGCAAGCCCAAGTGTGGGGCAACAAGGTGAAAGTGCATCTCGCCAAGGGCGGCGGTGCCGTGATGGTATTTTAATACGACAACCCTATAACAACAAACTCAACCTATAATAACAAACTCAATTAAGAAAGGAACAAACTATGATTAATCTGATTGGAAAATGGAAAGCTGCAGAGATGATTGATTTCAACGCAGAAAAAGGCACTATGGATTGGGCCAAGGTAGAAGACATCCTTGCAAAGGACGATCTCGACAAGGACACACGCTTTATGGCCAATAT